>Ga0194121_10001302_pt1 | contig 42903 bp, 33 predicted proteins | sample TA2MahCa50mmetaG_FD_148609 | JGI IMG/M metagenome (GOLD analysis project Ga0194121, IMG submission 148609) | Freshwater microbial communities from Lake Tanganyika, Tanzania - TA2015020 Mahale Deep Cast 50m | ecosystem: Environmental > Aquatic > Freshwater > Lake | place: Tanzania: Lake...
CATCGGACGCAAGAGCGACGGGATGCCGGGCTGGCAAACTATTTGGCGTGGTTGGCAACGCCTGATGTGGATGTGCGAAGGATTAGAAATTCTGAACGGAGCCTAACGAGATGTGGGTAATAAAAAGGACTCAAAGTCTGCGCTACGTTTTCGCGCTGCGCTACACGAGCGAGTCGAAATATGACCGAGAAGATTTTGTGCGTCGATGATGACGCAAATATCCTATCCGCATACGAACGCAATCTGCGCCGGCGCTTTTCCATTCAAACGGCTCTGGGGGGCGAAGAGGCGCTGAAGATTGTGCGCAATGACGGACCGTTCGCGATTGTGGCGGCGGACATGAGAATGCCGGGGCTCAATGGCATTGAATTGTTGACGAAGATACGCGAGATCGCTCCGGATACCGTCCGCATCATGCTCACCGGAAATGCCGAGCAACAGACTGCGGTCGAAGCGATCAACAAGGGACATATTTTCCGATTCTTGAACAAACCGTGTTCTCCTGAGTTTCTCGGGGCCGCGCTGGAATCCGGTCTTCAGCAATATCGTCTGATTACCGCCGAAGGCGGAGGCGCTCGAACAGATGAACAAACGTCCTGGCGCCTACGATCCAAAGGTTATCGCGGCCGCAACGGCGACGCTGACTCAAGATCCTCAAGCGCCAAAATCAGGCCAGGCGATCGGCGTTAAGGATCTATCCGCTGGTCAAGTGCTCTTGTCTCCAATTCAAACAAACGACGGGGTTCTGATCGTTCAAGCCGGGACAGCCATTTCACCGATGCTGCTTGAAAAACTGCGGAACTTCGCCGAGTTAAGCGGGATCAAAGAACCGATCTACGTGAAGAAGTGAGCCAGCTCTCCTGCACTGGCCACGCCCGAAAACTTTCGCCGCACGCGGTTGAGTCTGCTGGTCGAAACCTTTTTCGTCGGCGCCTTCCTGCCGGACTCTGACTTCGTTAATTGACGCCACGAGCGTGATGCTTCATTTTTCCAAACAATGGGGACGCTGTTACAACGGATGCATTGGACTCGAGTTCGGGAGCGCGAACAGCTTCGACAGACGACGCTCGGAGCGTTACGTCAGGTCCTGTGCGATCTCTATCCCTCCGGCGCTAATGTCTGGGTATTTGGTTCTCTCATTCGCGCGGAAAAATTCAGCGAGAATTCGGATGTAGATCTTGCGGTCGAATCGGCTCCTCAGGGACGATCATTATTCTGGTTGCAAGGGGAGTTAGAAGCGCGTCTCGGATGCGCGGTGGATGTACTCTTGTTGGCTGAGACGCGGCTCCGATCAAAGATCGAGCGGGAAGGAGAAATGTGGACGCTGTAGGGTTTGAGCTTTTGCTTCGTGAGATGGGAGCGGATCTTGTCGTGATGGGCGATGCATTGCGCAAGGCCCAGTCAAATCTCGGCGAAAAACACGAAACAACAATGAGTTGCCAACAGCAGGCATGTCACCCAATGCGTGGCACGTATTCATTTTGGGAATCCCTTTTTTTTCGTGTCTTTCGTGTTTTTCGTGGTCATCAACCGCCGCTTTCAGGATGAATCGCCGTTTTTCTGTTAACTACGGCTTGGACGACTTCGGTTTCTTGCGCCGCTTATGTTCGTCTTGTTGAAACTGTTTTTCAGCTTCTTGGATTCCAATCAGGCCGGCCTTTTCTTCCTTCGCAACGATTGCGGCCTCTTCCGGGCTCTCCAGAACCGTTGCCCGCATCAGGATGATCAATTCGCTTCGGGAATTGTCTGTGTCTTTGGAACGAAAGAGCGCGCCGACTCCGGGAATATCCTTGAGCAGCGGGACGCCCGATTTTCGCTTGGTCTTGCTCGAAGTAATAAAGCCGCCCATCAAAATCGTGTCCTTGTTCCGGACGGTCAGAGTGGCTTCTGCTGACCTCTCGCTGATTTCCGGAATTGGGTTGTTATCAATAATTCGATCTCGGCCAACCTGGCTGGCCTCTTGATAAATTTCCATCACGACCAGACCCTCCGGTGTGATAAAGGGCGTGACCTCCAATCGAATACCCACTTCAACCCGCTCAACGATGGTTCGTGGGGTATAGCCGCCGCCGATGCCGCCAAATCCGCCGTAGCCGTAAGAGTCGTACGATCCCGACGGATACGGAACCACGGTGATAAAGTCAAAGTTGCCGGGTATGGCGTGCGAAGTCTGAATGCGCGGGCGCGAGATGACGTTGATTGTGCTATCAGTGGCGATGGCCCGCACGGCAAACTCCATATCATCGTTAATCTTGCCGAAGTAGTTAAACCCGGAGGGGGCCGCGCCCGGAAAATTCGTGATGTTGTTCAAGAAGGATTGGCCGTTGTTCAGCACGCCCGCGCCGGTTAAGTTGCCGCCAAATCGACGCGGATTCTGGAGCATGCTCACGCCAAGGTTCTGTGTGTCGCCGAGTTGCACTTCCATGATGATCGCTTCGATGAGCACCTGAGCCAAAAGAACGTCCACTTTGGCCACGATGTTCGTGATCATCTCCATGTCTTTTTTGTTGGCGAAAATCAGCAGTTTGTTCGAGCGATAGTCAGGAACGATCTTCGCGTCTTCAAGGAGCTCCATTTGGGGGCCGCCAGCCGCCCGCTGCACAATCTGTTGAAGGCGATTTTGAAAATTGGCCTGAGCGCCACCGGCAGTCGGTTGAGCCTGTTGCGGTGAATACGTTCCCATTCCTCGGCCATAACCGCCACCATAACCATAACCTCCATACCCGCTCTGTCCCAACCGGCTGCTGCCGCTGCTGCGCCCAAGGCGTCCGCCCGTTTGCCGGCCACCGGTGGCGCGCGCTCCAGTCGCGGCCGCTGAAGCTGCTCCGCCGCCCGCAGTCCCGCCTTGTCCGGAAATCAAACTCGACATCGTATCGTAAAGGTCTTCGACCTTCCCATATTTGATCGGGATGACCTCCAGTTTGTATTCGGACGGCCGCTCGACATCGACTTTCTCGATCACTTCGAGCATGCGTTTGACGTTCGACGTGTACTCGCGCAGGACGATAGTGTTGTTGTGATCGAACGGAGTGATGCTGTTCGGAATTTTGCTGAAGCTCGTCAGCACTTGAGCCAGCTCGGTCGGCTTAACTGTCTTCAGTTCGACGATTTGCGTCACGAACTGTTCGGCTTCCGAATACTCTTTGCTTTTCATTTGCGAAAGAGGCCCGCCTTCCGTGGGCGCGATCTGAGCTGGCACCGCCTTCACAAACTTTTCATCCACAGGAATCATCGCGATCTGATTCAGAGCCAGCACGGCGTCCATGGCGAAAACCGCTTCTTGTCTGGTCCAGTCGGTTTGGGCTTTGAGCGTAATGCCTTGTGGCGCGCCGGCCAAGGCGTAAGGACGCAGCACGGTGCGGCCGGAGACCATCGAGTAGATTTCGAAGAATTGATCGAGCGGCATGCCTTGAACCTGGATGACCGTAGCGGGAATTATCTGATTGGGATCCGCAACAGCCGGAGGGGCGGCCGCCGGAGGTTGCTGAACGGCTGCCGCAGGCACTCCGGGAAGGTTCGGGCCCGGACCCGGTGTGACTTGAGCGGGCACGGCTTGAATCGGAGCAGGTTGCCCTTGGACCGCAGCGCTGGGAACGTTTTGTGTCGGCACCAACTGACCCGGAGCAACAGCCGCCGGAACATTGGGAGCGACGATTGTTGGCGGGGTTGGGTTCGCAGGAACTGGCACCGTGTTGGGCAAGGCCTGGGGCGTGGCAGCAGCTGGGCTCGCCGCATTCGTCGGAACAACAACGGCCGGGGGCACGACGACGACCGGCGGCGCGGTGATCTGGGTGGAGGGTGGAGCCGTTGGCACAGCGTTCGTGAGCTGCGATGGCGCGGAGAGGACACCAGTATTTGGATTGACGACGGTGACAGGAGGGGTTGTCACCCTGACCGGAGGGTTTGTTTGAATTACGGGCGCAGCGGTCGGAACGACAGGAGGATTTGTCATGGCGCGCCGGAGCGTCTGCACCATCGCGTCGGTTTGCTCGGGGGTCAGGGCGGGTGTCGGGCGAGTCTCAGCGTTCGTGTTAACGGGACGGGGATTACGGCGCGGTGGCGGCGCCTTTTGGGCGTACAGCCACGTTCCGAACAACACGGTGACGGCGACGAGGAGAGCGGTGAGGATTTTCACAATGTTTCAGTTTGTTATGTTCGCGTTGGCGAAGTTGTTCGCAAGTTTGGCAGATCCAACTTGCAGTTTAGCTGTTTACTTAAGATTGGCTTCGGTGGTTGATCTGGCCGTTCTCGTGGGAGCGGGCTTGTTCGTCCCCGAGGCAGCCACCGCTTTGTTTGTTGACGTCCTGGCGCTGGCGGCCGCTGGACGCGGCGAAGCCGAGGGCGCAGGCTGCGGTGGAGCTTTTTTCTGATAGCTGGCGACCAAGGTAATATCACCCTCGAGTCGCATTTGGCCCGGGGCCGGACGAAGACTGAGGTTCTGGACCCGAATTAAGGAATTGGTCGAAGCAAGGCTGACCAAGAAATTCACGAGTTCTTCGTTTCCGGTGTTGACGTGAATGCTCAACGTTTGCTCCTCGAAGAATTGATTTGTTTTTGTGGAGCTGGCCTTAGGCCGCGGGTCGTTGCGAGTAATGTTCAGTCCGGTCAGCCGCGCTTGATTTTGGACGGTCAAGAGCAGGTCCAAATCTTGTCCTTCACCCACCACGCTTGATCCTTGGCTTTCGAGGTCCTTTAATTTGGATTCGTAAGTGGAAATACGCGCGATTTCTTTCTGGTAAGTTTGCAGCGTCCTGTTGTTCTTTTCGCGCTGCTCCTGGAGAATTCCCCAATCTTTGAAGTGCGGCCAAACGAGCCAGAGATTCAGCACCACAAAGAGGACGATAGCGACAATAACGACTAAGCGCTTCTCATGAGGCCGCAAGTTCAGTTTGTCCCAAAATGATCTCATTGGGTCTCGGCGCGTTTCAGTTCGCTATTAAAGCGCCAGGCGATGGTTTGTCCGCGTGTGTCGTAGATCGGTTGTTCCACTTTGCTGAAGACGAGCTCGCCATTCGCGGTGACTTTTCGCAGGGCAGCGTTGTAATCAAACAGTTGATTTACCTGGTCCTGCGATGGGGCAGTGCCTTGCAAGCGCAGCTCTTGACCGCGTTGCAGTGCGAACTCGGTGAGCGTCAGGTCGGGCGGCAATAGCTCCGAGACGGCGCGCAACGAATCGAGCGCCGCGTACTTCAGGTTGAGCTGATTCTGGAGAACCTCGACGCGCTCCTTGAGTTTCACGGCATTCGTGTACGAATCGCTGACGGACGCCACCTGCTTGTCCAAACTGTACTTTTGAAACTTAATGACTTGAAGTGCCGCAAAATAGATGATGACACCGACCACGTAAGCCGCGATGACGGCGCCAAGGCCGCTCATCCAAAGCCGATCAATGAACCGCTGCTGGTAACGAGCCGCATGTTCCGCGGGCAATAAGTTCGCCGGGGATTCGTTGCGCGCGGCAAGGCGGGCGGCCAATTCCGCCAGGGCTGTTTTGCTCAGCGGGTCGACCAGCGTGACTTTGTGCCCGGCCCACTGGCTCAAAGCGGGCTCCCAACGCGCCAGCGCCGCTTCATCCCCGGCGACATGACAACGCGTCTGCACGGTGAACCAACCTTCCATCTCACCGGCCCACGCGGCTTTGGTGAGTTGTTCGACGAGCAATGCGCCGCGGTTCGGGGATTCCGGCAGGTGCACCAGTTGCAATTGCTGCAGCGCTCCGCCGTACCACCAAGCGACCAAGCAAAGGTTCCGCGTTCCCTCACGACTCGGATAAATCCAGATGCCATTCTCCTCGAAACGCGTCGCCAGGAGTTCGTGCAGTTGTGGTATTTCGAGACGGTCGGGTTGATAGCCGTCGCCTTCGAGTTTGCCCAAGAATTCCTCGACCACCGCGCGCGCGGCGATGACCACGATCACCGTTTGCATGTTCTCGGCGTGCTGCGGGAGGAATTCGACGCTCCAAACAATCTGCGTCACGGGAAGAGGAGAGAGTTTTTCGAGTTGCAGTTCCACCATCGCCAGCAACTCCCCGCGATCTGCGGCTGGCAAATGAGCCACTCGCAGGAAAACTTGATCGGCCGGAAACCAGGCAATATTAAGCTTGCGCTGCCAGAGAGTGCGCCAGTCTTTGGCCACTAACTTGGCGGGCAATGGTTCGGGAGGAACGACACGCTGTTCGGCCGTCAACGAAACTTCACCGTTCCCGGCGCTAAAACGCCATATTTGTTTGGCTTCCAGGCCTCCACTCGCGCCTACGTCCAGAACGTTGCAAGAATGCAGGTTTGATTTCTTCACTCTTTCACCCACATTTCTGCTTTGCTGTCGCCCACCAAGGCGTTTAGGTGCTCTTCCGTCTGCGTGACACGCAGCACTTCTTCGATGGTCGTCAAGCCCGCCCGCACTTTGTTCCAGCCATCGACACGCAGTGTGCGCATTCCCTGGTCGATGGCACGCTGCGCGATTGTGCTGGCGGGCGCGCGATTGAGAATCAATGGCCGAAGCCCTTCATTCAGGATCAATATTTCGTAAATTCCCATTCGCCCCTGGTAACCCAACTCGCGGCAATCTTCGCAACCTTTCCCGCGCCAAAACTTCGCGGTCTCGATTTCAGCTTCGGGAAATCCGATCTTCCGCAGATAATCGCGTTCGACTTTCTGTTCCACTTTGCAATGGGGACAAATGGTTCGGACCAACCGTTGCGCCATGACAGCTTCAACGGACGACGCCACGAGGAACGGCTCGATCCCCATGTCGATCAAACGGGTGAAAGCGCTCGGAGCGTCGTTCGTGTGGAGCGTGCTGAAAACCAAGTGGCCGGTCAACGCGGCGCGAATGGCGATCTCGGCGGTTTCCAAATCGCGAATTTCGCCGACCATGATCACGTTTGGGTCCTGCCGCAGAATGTGGCGCAGGCCCATGGCAAACGTGAGTCCAATGTCCGACCGCACCGCGATTTGGTTGATCCCTTTGAGTTCGTATTCGACCGGTTCCTCGATGGTGATGATCCGTTTATGGACCGAATTGATCGTGCTCAGAAACGCGTAAAGCGAGGTCGATTTGCCCGAGCCGGTTGGTCCAGTAACCAAAAGAATTCCGTGGGGCTTTACGATGATTTCTCGCAACGCTTCCTCTTCAGCGGGCGCGAACCCGAGCTTGTCGAGGCTCAGAAAGATCTTGCCGCGCGTCAGCAACCGCAAAGAAACGCTCTCGCCATAAACCGTCGGCACAGTCGAAACGCGAATGTCGATTTCCTCGCCCTTGATCCGCACGTTGATGCGACCGTCTTGAGGCAAGCGCTTTTCGGCGATGTTCATTCCGGACATGACTTTGATGCGGGAAATCAAGGCGGCCTGATAACGCTTGAGTTGCGGCGGCATCGGGGTCTGATGGAGAATTCCATCGATGCGATAGCGAATGCGCAGTTCGTCTTCGGCCGGCTCGAAATGGATGTCAGTGGCTCGGTCCTTAAACGCTTCCCAAATAATCTGGTTGACGAACTTGATGACGCTGGCTTCCTGATCGCCTTCCGTAATTTCCTTGTCTTCACCAACTAATAATTCAATCGGCTCGTCTTCGGCGATCTCATCGAGCGTTTCGGCGCCGACACCGTAGTACTTCTTCAGCGCCTTTTCGATTTCAACTTTCGGCGCGAGGCCAAATTCAACTGGGCAATGGGCATCAAATTGAACCGCGTTCAACATTCCGGTATCGAACGGGTTGCTCACGGCGACTTGCAGAACATCATTTTCGAACCTGGTCGGCAGAACCGCATATTGGAACGCAACCTTAGTGGAAATCCGTTGCTGAACTTCAGAAGAGACGACCGTTCGGGGAAGTTCCAGGTAAGGCCAGTTAAGGGCTTGTGCCAAACGCTGCAAAAAAGTCTCCTCGGATAACCCGGCTTCTCGGCTCAAGAACGCCAACAAAGTTTCCTGCGAACCGTTTTCAACGGCAATCCGCCACTCTTTCATCCAGGTGTCAAACTGGTCAGCGTTCGCCAGAGCGGCTTGGGCCAGAACGTTCTTTATTGAAACAAATGCCATGTGAACAAATCACTGCAACCTTCTCTTATACAAGTGAAACAAGAGAAAGTTGCGGAACGATGCTAAACTAATTGAGGCTTCTTCCAGATCGGCACAAAACGCTTCATTTCGTCAATGAGGAACTGGCAAGCGGCAAAGGCTTCTCCCCGATGAGGCGCGGTGACTTCCACCCAAAGGGAGGGTTCGCTAACCTTAACGTTGCCGATCCGATGCACCAAGCGGACCGAGGCCACCGGCCAGCGTTTTTCGATCTGATCAAACAAAAGATGAAATTGGTGCTCCGCCATCCGTTGGAACACTTCATAATCGATCGCGCTGATGGCGCGGCTTTCCTCGGCTCCTCGCACCACCCCCGCAAAATAGACCACCGCTCCCAGATCAGCAGAGATCGAACGATCTCGCACCAGCGCGGCTTCGTCAATTGGATCGGTGGAAATAACCAAGTGCCGTTTCATGAACTGCTTACTTCGCTGCATGAACCGTACGGAGCGCGGACAGCCTTGTCCGCGCGGTTTGCGCAAACTGATCAAAATGCGCGGACAAGGCTGTCCGCGCTCCGTGCGGTTCATCGGGGAGGTCAACTTTGATCGTGTCCATGCGTTCTAACCACCTTGGACCGGCGGAAACAATGAAACTTCATCTCCATCCTTCAAGACATAACTGCCATTCTGATATTCAACACCTACCGCAATGAGTGTGGACCTTTTCATAGCCGCAAGTTTCGGAAATCGCTCATGGAGACGCGTCAGCAAATCGCCGATTGTGCTGCCGGACAGCAACTCTTCGATGGTTTGGCTGCATCCGGTCAGCTCCTTAAAATATGAATGAAAACTGACGTTGATTCGCATCTAATCTTTGTTGTGACGCTAACTTAACTGCCCGACGTTCCATCGCGGGCATAAATTTCCCGGTGCAACAGAGCCACGAATGGTAAGTTGCGGTATCGTTCGGCAAAATCAAGCCCGTAGCCAACAACAAACAGGTCCGGAATCTCGAAACCCACGTAATCCGGGCGGACCTTTTCAATGCGTCGAGAAGGCTTGTCTAACAACACACATATCTTGATTTCACGCGGACGGAGCAGGCGAATTCGGCCTAGCACGGTGTTCAAAGTCTTTCCAGTGTCCAGAATATCATCTACTAACAGAACGTCACGCGCGCGAACATCCAGGCGCAGTTCCTTGGTGAAAATCAGCTCGCGCGACTCTGCTCCGCCGCGATAGCTGGAGACGCCGACAAAATCCAACCGCAACGGAAGCGTCAGGCGGCGAATCAAATCCGCTAGAAACATGACTGTGCCATTGAGAAGTGAAACAATGACTAGCTCGCGTCCGGAATAATCGCGTTCAATCTCTCGAGCCAAGGCGTTCACTCGCCGCTCCAATTGCGCTTTGCTAATCAGGACGCGACTAACTTCTTGCCGCCACCTTCGAGGGACGGAAACCTTTCGCGACGTCATAAGAAAGATTCTTGGCGATTGGTTCCGCTCCCCATGAACGTCCTTGTCAACTGTGGCTGGCGAAGGCAAAAAGCAGCCCCTCTCCCTAACCCTCTTCCCATCGGATGGGGCGAGGGAAAAGAGGCGGGCGCCTCTGCCTTAGATAAGTTTGAATCCATTCGATTACGCAAAAACTTTCCCTCGCCCCATCCGATGGGGAGAGGGTTAGGGAGAGGGGCTTTATGCACCAGGTTCATGCTCCCAATGCGCGCAACATTTGCCTGGAGGCTTTCCATGCGCCAAACTTTTTCGAGGGCCTCGCGGGGATGCAAGCACAAAGCTTGCGGAGCGTGGACCGCTGCCCTTTGAATTAACCAATCCCTCAGCAACTGTCGGCTTCTTTCCTTCGCGTTTCTCCATGAACATGCGTCGTAGGACAGGCGTCTCGCCTGTCCAGCATGTGCACGCACATATCAAAAGCCGGACAGGCGGGACGCGCTGTCCTGCGAGGTTTCATGGTCCCAATGCGTGCGGAACTTTGAACTTTGAACTTTGAACTTTGAACTTTGAACACTATAAAACGCTTCATGTTGCCCAAGCTGCTTTCCGATGGCGGCCCAGTCATGTGGCTGTTGCTGCTGCTGAGCGCCGTCGCCCTGGTCGTGTTCATCGAGCGTCTGCTTCATTATCACCGTGCGCAAATCAATTCGCCGGAGTTCTTGAACGGCGTGCGGAATGTTCTCAAGCGGGAAAACTTGGTCGAGGCTTTGTCCATTTGCGAAGCCACCCCAGGCCCGGTTCCCCGTCTCGTGAAAACGGCGATTCTAAATTACGAGCGAGGCCGCGACGGAGTTCGTGAAGCGCTCGAAGAAGCAGGATTACTGGAGGTGCCGCGCTTGGAGGAGAAGTTGAACTTGCTCGCCACGATCGCGCAGATTTCACCGTTAATGGGCCTGCTTGGCACGGTGCTGGGTTTCATGCGCATTTTCTCGGTCGTTCACGCCAAGGGCTTGCACGCTCATAGCGGCGATTTGGCGTCGGGAGTTTGGGAGGCGCTTATTTGCACGGCTTTCGGGCTGGCCGTCGCCATTCCCTGTTATGCTGGCTATAACTATTTAGTCAGCCGGGTGAACAGCATTGTGCTCGACATGGAGAAAGCCTCGACGGAAATACTGAACATCGTCAGCAATTTGCCGATTCCCAAAAGCCAATGAAACTTCCGCGGAACGTGAAGATTTTCCGAGGGCAGCTCGATGCCGCTCCGTTTGCCGGAGTTACTTTCTTGTTGCTGATCTTCCTGATGCTCCATACGAAACTTGTTTTCACGCCAGGGGTTCGCATTGATCTGCCCCAAGTGCCGTATCGTGTGCCGGGAACGACCAATCTCTCGACGGTCGTCGCGGTCGATATGAGCGGCACGTTTTATTATCAAGGCAAGGCGATTCCAGAAACGAAGTTGTACGACGAACTGAAGGCTTTGCGTGAGCGGACCAAGGAACCGTTAACCCTCGAAGTGCATGGGGACCGAACTGGAAAACTTGAGACGGCTTTTCGACTCTGGAGCATGGCCGGAGAGATTGGCTTTGAAAATGTGCAGATTGTTTCGCGGCCCCCGTTATCACCCGTGCGAGCTGAAGGAATTACGCCGTAAGAGAAAAGCTAAGTGAACGCGATTGCCGTCGAATCAAGTTCTTGGTCTAACCGTCGCTGGTGCTGGCTGGTTTTGCTGGTGTTCGCTTTGCAGTTGGTCCTGATAGTCTATCTCTCGGAGAAAGGCGGGGTGCGAACGCCCGCACCTTTTAAGACGTCGATTCGTTTGGTTGACCGCCGATCTATCGACACGGAGACCGCCGAGCTGTTCGCCATCCGAGATCCGACGCTGTTCGTGCTGGCAAATCCCAGGGGTTTTTCTGGAAGTGCATGGCTGAGAGTGGAGCCGTTTCCTTATTCTTTGACGAATCGCACCGCAGCACCGCAATGGCTGGCGCCTGATACCGGCGAACTGGCCGACGAATTCGCGCAGTTCGTTGGACAAACCACCGATTGGCCAGTTCCTCATTCAGAAAAGCCGCGGCCGTTGCTGTCGCAGATCGAAATTCCTGATACGGGGAGCGTTCTTCAACCAACCTTGCGCATCGAAGGTGATTTGGCCCAACGGCGCCTGCTTTCCAGCAATGCTCTCCCCGCCGCGCAACCCGGGATATTAACCAATTGCGTCATTCAGGTTATTGTGCTCGATGATGGGCGAACGTTTTCCGCCACTCGACTTGTCAGCAGCGGCTCGGCCGCAGCCGATGAACAGGCTGGGCAATTTGCGCTGGCAGCTCGCTTTACCCGGTTGAATGACCCATCCGGCTCGTTATTAAGTCATTCTGGCCGAATAACCACTGGCACGCTCGTCTTCGAATGGCTCGGGACCAACGAACCACGCACCAATAATCGGTCCGCGAAAAGGTGAATATCGGGAGCCTGCCATCATGACAATCGACGCGCTCGCGAGCGGTTACGTGCTTTGTTTGCTTGCTGGGCTTTCAGCCGTAGCCATATATTACGAACTCCGTCGCAAACGATTTGAGCCGACGCCGAGCGCAGATCATATTTTTCGTTGTGAAAAATGCGCGTTTGTTTATACCGACGACCCTGATGTGGATCGCTCGCGTTGTCCCCAGTGTGGGACTGTCAATGACAGTATTAATTTCTAGAAACCGAACGAAGTTGCGCCGCCCGTATTCATGCCACCTTTCTAGGCCGCAAGTACGGAGTCAGATCATCGAGTTAAACACCAAACCTGAACTGAAATTGATTTATGGGAATGTGGATTGGCCGCAATCGAAAAGCCCGCGTCACCTACGGATTCGACGAAATCGCGCTGGTGCCTGGCGAAGTCACTATCAACCCCAACGAAGTCGATACGAGCTTTCGCATCCCTCGCAAAGGCGAGAACCCTATCGTCCTCAAGATTCCGATCATTGCCAGCGCCATGGACGGTGTCACCGACGTGCATTTTTGCATCGAGATGGGGCGGCAGGGAGGCTTGGGCGTGATCAATCTGGAAGGCGTGCAGACCCGCTACGAAAATCCGGCCGAGATGCTCAAAAAGATCGTCAAAGCGGGCAAAGAAGAAGTCACGGCACTCATTCAAAAAATCTATCAGGAGCCGATCAAGGAAGAGTTGATCAGCCGGCGGGTTCAGGAACTGAAAGAGGCTGGAGTCCTCGCCGCCGTCAGTTCCATTCCGCAAAAGGCGGAGCGGTTTGCCGCCATTGCGCAGGAAGCGGGCGCCGACATTTTCGTGGTTCAATCAACGGTCTCGACCGTTCGCCACATTTCCACCGAGTATAAGTCGCTTGATCTCGCGGGCTTCACGAAGCGTTTGAAGATCCCTGTGATCATCGGGAACACTGTGACTTATAGTGTTACCTTGGAATTGATGGGTTCAGGAGTCGCAGGTGTGCTGATTGGCGTCGGGCCCGGCGCGGCTTGCACAAGCCGGGGTGTGCTTGGGCTGGGCGTTCCCCAGGTTACCGCCACGGTCGATTGCGCCGCCGCACGCGATGCTCATTACAAGAAAACGGGGCAGTACATTCCAATCATCACCGACGGAGGTATGAGCAAGGGGGGCGACGTTTGCAAGGCGCTGGCTTGCGGCGCTGACGCTGTCATGGTCGGAAGCGCTTTTGCGCGCGCCAATGAAGCCCCGGGGCAGGGGAATCATTGGGGCATGGCCACGCCGCACGCCAACCTGCCTCGAGGCACTCGAATCAAGGTCGGTCTGAGCGGTTCCCTGAAGCAGATTCTCTACGGACCGGCGACCGTTGATGATGGCTCTCAGAATCTTGTTGGCGCGATTACCACTTGCATGGGCAACGTCGGCGCGGCAACGATCCGCCAATTTCAAGAAACTGAAATCATCATCGCCCCGAGCATCCGCACGGAGGGCAAGTTGTTCCAGACAGTCCAAAGTGTCGGGATGGGCACGCAGTAACCGACCTTGCAATCGGGCGCAGTGGCCGAAGTGCGCCCGATTCTTAAGAAGACAGGCGACCGCAAAACGGCAAGTGAACTTGGAGCAACATCATTATCCATTATTATCCGTTATTTGGGATGGCTTCGAAAGTTTTTGATTCACTGCCTTCGATTGGCTGATAGACTCAACCATCGCCATGACTGTTTTGGAAATCTCAAAGCTTCGAAAGGCATTTGCTGGCCCAGAAGGCTTGCGATCAACCGTGATCGATGTGAGTTCTCTCACGCTGGCCGAGCATGCCCAAGCCGCCTTGCGCGGTGAAAGCGGATCCGGCAAGACAACTTTTCTCAACTTGATCGCCGGGATTCTGAAACCTGATTCCGGCACAATCAAGATCGCCGCTCGCGAAATGTCATCACTGAGCGAACCGCAACGAGATCGCCTTCGGGCGACAACAATTGGTTACATCTTTCAAACGTTCAATTTGCTGCAAGGTTATACTTGTTTGGAAAATGTCCTCCTCGGCATGTCGTTTGGCCCGGGAGTCAATCGGGAATTTGCCAAGGCTTTGGTAAAACGGGTTGGGCTCGCCGACCGTTTCAACCATTATCCGCGGCAACTTTCGACCGGCCAACAACAGCGAGTCGCCGTCGCTCGGGCTCTGGCCAATCGGCCCAAGCTGGTTCTGGCGGATGAACCGACCGGCAATCTCGATCAAACAAACGCGCGCGAGGTTCTGGCCTTGATTCGCGAAGCGTGCCGCGAAAATGCGGCGGCTTTGCTGCTCGTCAGTCATGATCGTGAAGCGCTCGCGCAGTTCGAATCAGTCCAAGATTTTCATCAATTGAATCAGGCCTGCGCCGCGGCAAACCCTGCTGCTGAGATGACGCCATGACCATTCCGCTCATCGTTTATAAGAGTCTTCGGCAACATGCCTTCTCGAGCGTGATTACGGGATTGTCGATTGCTTTGGCTGGCGCGCTGCTGATGTCGGTCTGGTCTGTCAAGGAACAGTCGCACGCCGCTTTCACTGGATTAACCGGCGGATTCGACGCTGTTCTGGGCGTTCGCTCAGCTAAACTGCAACTCGTGTTGAACGCGATCTTTCATATCGAAGAATCTCCGGGCAATTTGGCCCTGGCCGACTACCAGGAAATTCAAAAGAATCCGAACGTCCAATTGGCGGTGCCGATCGCCATGGGAGACAACTACAGGGGATATCGTCTCGTTGGCACAACATTGGAAATGTTCTCGCAGGCCGAATTCGCGCCCGGCCAGCGTTACCGAGTCCGCACGCCCGGCCGGGTTTTTGATCCAACCGCGCGCGAGGCTGTGGTTGGCAGTTTCGTCGCGCAGAAACTCGGCCTGAAGCGGGGCGACGAGATACATCCTTATCACGGATTGCACTTTGATGAAGAGAAGGAGCATGCCGAGGATTACATTGTGGTTGGAATTCTCGAACCCTCGAATACTCCCGCAGACCGAGTCATTTGGATTCCGCTCGAAGGCATTCAAAAGATGACCGGGCACGATCCGAAGGCGGCGACCGACCTTAGTGCAGTGCTAGTTAAGCTTAAGGCTGGCAGCGCCATCGCCGGGCAAAGACTCAACTTAATGTACAACAAAGAAGGGAGCCGCCTCACTTTCGCGTGGCCCATCGGCCAAATCATGGCGCAACTTTTCAATAAGATCGCTTGGTTTGACCATGTGCTGGCGCTTGTGGCGTATCTGGTGGCCATGGTGGCGACCGGCTCGATTCTCGCCAGCATTTACAACTCGATGAACGAACGGCGCCGTGAAATCGCGATCTTGCGGGCTCTGGGCGCCCGGCGCAGCACCATCGTTTCGGCGATCATTCTGGAAGCAGCCGCCATCGCGGCCTCGGGAATGCTGGCTGCCTTCGCGGGTTACTTCGCCATCATGACTGCGGTAACGTCGATTGTGCGGGCCCAAACCGGCGTCCTGCTGAACCCTTCGGCCTTTCACAACGTCATGGTATGGGCGCCTCTGGCGATGATCGGGCTGAGTGCGCTTGCGGGCATTATTCCAGCCATGAAAGCTTACCGAACTGACGTGGCGGAAAATCTCACACCGATTTCTTGAAAGAGAACCATTTTCGGGTTAAACAATCAGGGACAATCCGGGTGGCAGCTTTACGAGTCTGATTCTATGAATGTGCGCGAATCAATCTTGGTCGCTTCGAGCGCGTGCTTGTTAGCCATCGGGGGAATATTAGGATGTTCTTCCTCGACGAACGATTCGTCCGAAGACAACGCAGCCCGCGATGTCCGCGGCGCTCCGATCAACTCACCTGTCGCCGCAGCTCCAACTCAATCCGTTTCTGTAGCGGTCGCACCACCCTCTGACAACGCTCGGCAAACAGAAACGGTGGCTCCAAAAGCCGAACTCCCGAATGCCAACGCAGCAGCAGTCGCAACGCCAACGCCTGCTCTCGCGGTCAATGAACAGCCAGCCGAAGCCGCGCCGGCGCAAGGTGAAGAGTTCATGCAAGTCACGTTCGAGAAACTCGCCTCGTTCACGTTCGAGATTCCCGACGAACAACCATCAACGAATAAGGTGGCCACTCCGTCCAAATCGGAAAATCAAATTCCAGCCACCGTGCAAGCGCTCGACCAAAAGAAAGTCGCTCTCAAAGGTTTCATGCTGCCGCTGAAAGTCGAAAGCGGCCTGGTGACAGAGATGCTCATCATGAGGGACCAGTCGATGTGTTGTTATGGAGCGGTGCCCAAAATCAACGAATGGGTCAGCATCAAGATGACTGAAAAAGGGGTCAAAGCCATCATGGATCAACCGGTCACCATCTTCGGAAAACTACGGGTCGGCGAGATTCGAGAGAATGGTTACCTCGTCGGCATTTATCAAATGGACGGCGAACGCATTGCAGGCCCGCTCGATTTGTAAGAGGCGGAGCGTAGAACAGGCATCTCGCCTGTTTGTTCCGTTCTTGGTGTGCGCATATCCGCCGAAGCCCTGCGTTACTCCCCTCCCATTGACGGAAAACTCTGCCAGGCCAAGCTCAGCCCTTCCAACGTCAGCAACGGATCGACAGCCGTAATTTCCGGCAACTTCGCTGCCATGAGTTTCGCGTAACCACCGGTCGCGACCACCGGCAAGCGACGGCACCGCAGCTCATTCTTCAGTTCTGCGATTAGCTCCCGGATCAAACCACGATAGCCGTGTACCGCGCCAATCAACATCGCATCACGGGTGTTCTTGCCAATGGTCGATTCGATTTCACGAATGGTGATCTTCGGCAGCAACGCCGTCTTCTCGTGCAAATAATCCGTCATCGCCGACAACCCCGGCGCAATAATGCCACCGACATAATTGCCGGCCCGATCCACGACGTCGAAGGTCACCGCCGTTCCGAAATCGACGACCACCGCCGGGGCGCCGAAGTGGTGCTTCACGGCAACGGCATTCGCGAGGCGATCGGGCCCGATGGTTTCAGGCTTGGGATAGTCGATACCAACACCGGTCACTGTGGCCGCGGTCAGTTCACGGCAGTGGAAATGCCACAACCCCTGGACCAGTTGTCGAACGCTCGGCGTCACGCTCGGCACAACGCTGCAGAGAATCGCGCCCCCGAGCTTGACGCCCTCTGTGAATGCGGCCACGGGTTTTTCAGCGGAGTTTTGCGCCCAGCTCCGCGTTGGGATATTTGCCTGCTTTACAACGCGGCTGCTCTTGGCCAGACCTAAGTGCGTGTTGGAATTGCCGATGTCGAAAAGAAGGATCATGGCTATTTCTTGACTACGACATCGCCGCCCACAATTCGTTCCAACCGTCCGTGCTGGGTGCGAAGCAGCAATGCGCCATCGTCGTCCAATGACTCGGCCCGTCCTTGCAGCAGCCGATCTCCGACGCGAATGCTGATGTTGTGTCCGAGCGTCGAGCAGAGTTCTTCCCATTCGTCCGCCACGGCTTCGAACTGGCCACTCGAAATTCGTCCGTAATCAACATCCAATTCGCGTAACACAGCCGTTGCCAATGCTGCGCGGTCCACGTTTCGGCCCGCTTCCAACTTGATCGACGTCGCTTGCTTGCGCAGGTCCGCGGGGAAATCGGACGCGGTCAGATTCGCATCGACGCCAATGCCGAGCGCAATGTGTTTCACATGATCCAACTCGGCGCTCAATTCGGTCAGAATCCCCGCCACTTTCCGACCACCCATCAAGATGTCGTTCGGCCATTTGATTTGTGGGTGGAGTTCGGTCTCCGAACGAATCGCGCGCGCGACAGCCGTCGAAGCCGCGATGTTGAGCCGAGTTGCTTCCGATGGCCTCAGATTCGGACGCAGCAAAACGGAAAACCAAATTCCTTTCCGCGCCGGGGAAATCCATTTGCGGCCCAAGCGACCTCGCCCCTTGGACTGCGCTTCCGCGAATACCACCACGCCTTCCTTGACGCCGTCGCTCGCTAATTTCTCGATCACATCGTTCGTTGACGTCGTTTCTTGAAAGACCCGGATGTCCCGTCCAACGACGCGCGTTTTTCCGAGTCGCGACAACAGGTCGTCCGCGTGCAGCACATCGGGGACGTTGCGCAATCGGCAACCCTCGTGCGGGCTAGCTTCTATGTCATAGCCCAGCGAGCGCAGTTCCTCAATGCGCGCCCAGACGGCGGCCCGACTGATCGCCAGGCGTTGGGACAATTCGCTGCCGGAAACGGGACTATCGCCCGCGGCGCGCAAAGCCGACAAGATTTGAGCGTCGATCGTCATGCGTCTTCAAAATCAAGAGCGATGTCGACCGAGCGAGCCGAATGGGTCAGGGCGCCGATCGAAATATAATCCACGCCCGTTTCGGCAATGGCACGAACAGTGTCAAGATTAACGCCCCCGCTCGCTTCAGTTTTGGCCCGGCCGTTCACCCAGAACACCGCCGTCCGCAACTCTTCAAGGCTCATGTTATCGAGCAATATGATGTCGACGCCGGCTTCCAAAGCCTGTTGCACTTGCTCTGGCGTGTCAGCCTCGACCTCAACTTTCAAATGCGGGTAAGCAGCACGCGCCCTCCGAACGGCGGCGCCAATCGCGTGCGGCGGTTCGTGACGAAGCGTGACCAAATGATTGTCTTTGATAAGAACCATATCATACAGCCCCATGCGATGATTTTGTCCTCCGCCGCAGACCACCGCGTATTTTTCGAAACGCCGCCAGCCCGGCGTTGTTTTTCGCGTATCTAGAATCTGCGCGCGCGCGCCTTTGACCGCTTCGACGAACTTCGCGGTCAGCGTCGCGATCCCCGAAAGCCTCTGCACAAAGTTCAGCGCCACGCGCTCGGCCGTCAGCAGCGCTCGCGCTGGACCAAACACACTCATCAGTTTGGCTCCGCTTTTTAGAACTTGTCCATCGTTGCTTTTTTGCTCGATCTTGACGTCGGCCGATACTTGAGCAAAAGCCGCTTCAGCCAAAGCCAAGCCGGCCAGCACCAGAGATTCTCGCGCAACCATGGTCGCTTTCACGGTGGCGCTCGACGGCACAGTTGCCAGCGTCGTCACATCCCCGGAACCGATGTCTTCAGCTAGAGCCGCCCGGACAGCTGATTGAATTTCGTCAGCGGACAATGACAAGCGAAGCATGGCGCCTTATGCGAGCATGTCGTGAACCACTTCGCCATGAACATCGGTCAGACGCATGTCGCGGCCACTGAAGCGGTAGGTCAATCGTTTGTGGTCCATGCCGAGCAGATGCAACATCGTCGCATGCAAGTCGTGAATGGTGACTTTGTTTTCGACTGCTTTGTAACCATATTCATCCGTCGCGCCATAAATTGTTCCACCTTTGGCGCCTCCGCCCGCCAGCCAAATCGAAAATCCGAAGGGATTATGATCGCGGCCATCAGTCCCTTGCGCAAAGGGCGTGCGGCCAAATTCACCCGCCCACACCACTAGCGTCTCATTCAGCAACCCGCGCGCTTTGAGATCGCGCAACAGGCCGGCGATCGGCTGATCGACCGCGCGCGCATTGTTCGTATGACCGACGCGCAAATTGCCGTGTTGATCCCAACGATCGGAACTCGCCACAGCCGGGCATGTCAGTTCAACAAAGCGAACGCCACGCTCGACTAAACGACGCGCGAGCAAACATTGCGTTCCAAAGATTCGTGTCGCCTCATACTTGGCGTTTAGGCCATAGCGTTCGCGAGTCGCCTCCGTTTCGCCTTTGATTTCCATCAGTTCGGGCACTGCGGCTTGCATTCGAAAGGCCAATTCATAATTGGCGATGGCGGACTCAACTTGATCCGCCGAACCGAGTCGTTTAAGTCCGAGGCCATCGAGCTTGCGCATTAACGCGAGCTTGTTCTGCTGCAACTCCGGCTTGGCTTCGCTGGGCTTGATGTTGGCCACGGGTTGGGCGCTCGGACGAAAGATGGACCCCTGAAAAGTCGCGGGCAGAAAACCGCTTCCAAAATTCTCCAACCCGCCTGGAGGAATCAATCCTCCATTCAGAACGACAAAGCCTGGAAGATTTTGGTTTTCAGTTCCCAAACCGTAACCAACCCAAGCCCCCATCGACGGCCGGCCTGAAAGGCCAAGGCCCGTGTGCATGAAATAATTGGCGTTCGTGTGTTCCGAAAAATTGGAGACCATCGAGCGGATCACGCACAAGTCATCGGCACAACCGGCAACGTGCGGAAACAACTCACTGACGGAAATGCCACTCGCGCCATATTGACGGAACTTCCACGGGCTGCCCATGGTGTTGCCGTTGTCGTTGAATTGAGTCGGTTCCATCTTCATCTTGAACGGCTGCCCGTTTTCCTTTTCCAGCAGCGGTTTCGGATCGAAGGTGTCCATCTGCGAAGGACCGCCATCCATGTAGAGAAAAATGATGTTCCGTGCTTTGGCAGGAGAATGGGATGCTTTGGCCGCTAATGGGTTCCCCGCGGCAGGCAAATCACCAAAAGCGTCATTGCCGAACAGCGCCACCAAAGCCAAAGCGCCAAAGCCATTTGCGCATTGGCCGAGCATCTCGCGCCGCGTCATCGGCAAAGTGGCAAATCGTCCGCAATGATGACGTTGTTTAATCACAATGTGCCCCTCCTCATGAACCTGCGATGGAGCGCTGCGTTTACGCCGCTTCGGTTCGCTAAGCTCCTTTCACGTCGGAAGCTGAAGCGGCGTAAACGCCGCGCTCCTGGAGCCAGGTTCATGGAGAGAGGCGCGTTCGAGAGCATACCTCAATTCACGAACACAAATTCTTTGACGTTCAGCAACACATGAGCGAGATCCGTCCAGACTCGCTCGTCTTGCAGTGCGTCGGGCGAAGCCGCGCTGTAATGTTCACCCTGCGCCTGCAAAAACGCCTTTGCTTCGGTCAACTCCATGGCCAATGGCGAACGAGATAACGCAGCCTCATACATATTTTTGATCCGCTCTTCGACTGAAGTCACCTTCTGCGGTAACACACGCTGCGCCCAAACGCGCGCCTGTTCAATGACGAAAGGATCATTCATCAGAATCAATGATTGCGCAGGAACATTCGAAACCGTGCGCTTGCCAACCGTTGTGAACGGAACCGGCGCATCAAACGTCCGCATCAGCGGCGAAAGAAAATTACGGCGCACCTCGAGGTAAATACTGCGGCGGCCACGCCCGTCGATTGGCCCGCTCGTTCCCGGACGACCCCGACCTTCCATGAACTCCGTGAGATGCGCCGGCACAGGAGGACCATACATCGTTTTGTCGAGCCGGCCAGAAACCGCAAGAATCGCGTCGCGAATCACTTCCCCCTCCATCCGCCGCACTGGCATCCGATGCAACCAAACGTTGTTCAGATCGTTGCGCTCGCTTTCGATGTCAGCGGACTGGCTCGACATCCGGTAAGTGTTCGATGTGACGAGCAAACGAATCAGCTTCTTCGTGGACCAGCGGCCTTCAGTCCGATACCAATCAGCGAGCCAATCCAAAAGTTCCGGATGCGACGGCGGCTGCCCCAGCACGCCGAAATCGTCCGGCGTCGGCACAATCCCTCGACCGAAGAGATGGTGCCAAACGCGATTCACCATAACACGGGCCAACAATGGATTAGATCGATCGGTCATCCTCTCCGCCAATTCAAGCCGCCCACTGCCTTGTTTGAACGCCGGCTGATCCGCACCCGCAAGAGCCGTCAGGAAACGCCGGGGAGCAGCCTCTCCGCGGTTTTTGGGACTGCCACGAACAAACACGTGTTCGTCCAAACCACTGCCGTCAGCCATCGCGGGAACGCGCATTGGTTCGCGGATGGATGACTCGACAGTTCGAAACTCCTCCCACAGTTTTGACACGCCGAGAAAGGAAGGATCGGCGGATTCTTGGAATTTTGATTCGAGCAAACCGCGTTGCAAAAGCCAAACCAGTAACCCGATTTGCGCTTTGGACTCCACAGACTCTGCTGCGGCATTGGTGCGCCACGAGTCGATGGCTTTCATCACCGCAGCCTGATAACGGTCTGCCAGCGTTTGAAGTGAATCGACGTCGTCTGCGCCAAGAAGCCGTGCCGCGGCCGGCGAAGGAACAGAAGCCGGAGGCGACTTTTGATCCGAGAAAAGGATGCGGCTGACGGCAATATAGCCTTCTATGCCAAAGCCAGGCTTCTTTCCATCGTCAGCGGGGTCAGGTGTCGTTATATCGCTGAATTCAAGATAGGCGCGATGCCCTTGCCACATCGAAACGTCAATCGTGATCCACTGCGGAGCATCGGTATTAAGGTATTTCTTGAGACCGCCGTAGATCGGATTGCGAATCATCGTGAAGTTGTCGATGAAAAGATTGATCCGGCATTCACGCCCCGCGGCAAGAAGATGGATGTAAGGCTGACGCAACTCGAAGGTGGGCGACCGAAGCGCGCCTTGCAACCGCCGCGATGGCGCTCCACTATGCGCGGCCGGTTCGGCAACGAGCGAGATCGGCGTGTTGGTGTCACCCACGATTAATTCGCCCGCGCGGCTTGGCCCCGAACCAAATGCTTCGCCATCGATAAACCAACCTTGGTAATTGGTCCGGACAAAATCGATGAACACGTTTTCACCGGCTCGAAGCGCTAACTTGTTACGCGGAGTTTCATCGCGCCATTCGCGAACGACCGCTTTCCATGCGTCAGCGAATTGCGCCGAAGACTGCCTATGACGCCGCGACAGCCGGGCCCAAACTGAGAACGGATGAACAGCGTTGGTGATCGCCGGTTCGCCCAGGACCTTCATCCAAAGCTCCAAACGTTTGGGTTCCAGACCGAGTTCAGCAGCGACATCACGTAGAGACCGATCTGCTCCCGCTGGCGCGCTAGGGCCCGCCGTGCCATCCGCGTGTTTGGAATCCGCCAGCGCCGCCCCCCGTAAGTATCGGCTGAATTCCATGGCTTGGCTGGACCAGCCAGCGTCCAGCGCTTGGCGCAGTTCCGTTTTCAGTCTCTGCAAGCGTTCGATCTTCGGTTGAAGATTTTCCGGCGGATCAATCGCGCGCTGGGCGTATCGAGAACTGCTTAGGACACCGTAAAGCGAATAAAAGTCCCGCGTCGAAATCGCATCGAACTTGTGGTCATGACAACGCGCGCAGGCCACCGTCAGACCGAGGAATGTTTTGGTCATGACATCGATTTGGTTGTCGATCAGCTCGGCCTGATGCTGGCGCACATCCACCGGCGAATGCTCCCGTTGTCCTAACCAAAAGAAACTTGTCCCGATCAGTGATTCATTAAATCCATCTGTTGGATGACGGCGGGGCTTGGCCAACAAATCGCCGGCGACATGTTCCGTCACGAACTGATCGTACGGAACATCCTCATTGAGCGCGCGAATGACATAGTCGCGGTAGCGCCAGGCATTATGCACCGCGTAGTCGAACTCATGACCGAGCGTCTCGGCATAACGCACCAAGTCCAGCCAATGTCTCGCCCAGCGTTCGCCGAACTGCGGTGCGGACAGCAATCGGTCTACTGTTTTCTCATAAGCGTCAGACGATGAATTATCGAGATAAGCCTTGAGTTCGTCGGGTGAGGGCGGAAGTCCAATCAAGTCAAAGTAAAGCCTTCGAATTAGGACTGCTTTGTCGGCGGGATGAGCCGGATGTAATTTGCTTTGCTCGATCTTCGAGAGAACAAATCGGTCGACTGCACTGCGGATCCATCCCTCGTTCTGGACTGTGGGTGGTCGTTGCGACGTGATGGGCCGCCAAGCCCAATGTTTCTGACGACGCTTGTCCAAATCGAAAGTTGAAGAGGTGCTGCTGTGTGCCGCCTTGGGTGCATCGGGCCAAGGGGCGCCAAGCTTTATCCAGGTGGCAAATGCCTCAATCTCCCTCTCACTCAGTTTGCCCTTGGGAGGCATTTGCAAGTCGATGTTCGCATAACGGATTGCCTCTACGAGCAGGCTTTTCTCAGGGTCGCCCGGAACCACGGCCGGACGGGTGTGGCCTCCTTTGAGCATTCCTTCACGGCTGTCCAAATGAAGACCGCCTTTGAGCTTCTCACTTTGTGCGCTGTGACATTTGAAACAACGGTCAGCCAGCACCGGACGAATGTTGCGTTCGAAGAATTCGAGCCCCTCCGATTTCGTTTCACCAAAGGCCGGAGACAGAGTCAACGAAAGCACCGCAACAACAGACAGAACTAGCAGGAGCGCGCGTCTCGCCTCTCCTAACCGATCTCCATCCACGATTGCACTTTTCCTCATGCAGTTGGTAAATCCTCGCGAGTTAATAGCATGATGCGTTCGAGGATTTTTACCGGGCCATCCTTTAAACCTCAAGCTTCAACGCTTCAACGAGTTTCCTGAGTTTCCTGCTTGACTCTCCCGCGGCTGGAAGCTGTAAGAACTCTCATAGCTCTAGCGAAGGCTTGTTCCAAAAAGATTGAACAAGGCGGTTTCAAGGTAGGGCGAATCTGCCGGTGAGCATTCAGAAGCAATTCGCGATTATTGTTTGGCCGGCTCACCGGCAGGTTCGCCCTGCCTTGAAACGGCTTTGCTCAATCTAAAGGCGGAATGTACCAATGTCGCAGGTCTCGATCTAGTTCGGCAATGCTCAACGTGGATTGCATGCGTGTGCGGGATGAATTCCAACGGGATTCAAATCCCATGCAGCCGATGCAGCCATACACTAATTAAGAGGCCTTGAGTTGACATCGGCGCCGAAACGGGCGATTGAGACGGGCCAAACGGCGTAGGAAGTTTATCCGAACATGGTGTTCATGGAAGCGACACACATTCCGGCTGGGACCAGCGTGCCACGCGAGCGTGTCTTTTGCGTGCGCAAACTCAGCAAGACGTACGGCAGTGGCTCCACCACCGTGCACGCTTTGGCCGGTGTAGACCTCGATCTGTTTTCCGGCGAGCTCATCGTATTGCTCGGTCCTTCAGGAGGGGGCAAGACGACGTTGTTGAACAACTTGGGTGGGCTTGATACGCCGACGTCTGGAGAGCTGTATTACCGCGACCTCGATCTCACCAGTGCGGACGAGTCAGAACTGACGCGTTATCGCCGGAACGCTGTTGGGTTTGTTTTCCAGTTCTACAACTTGATACCAAGCCTGACGGCGCGTGAAAATGTAGGCTTGATTACCGAGATTGCGCGCGACCCGATGCCGCCGGAAGAAGCTCTCGAAATGGTTAACCTCGGCGCGCGTCTCGATCATTTTCCGGCGCAGCTCTCGGGCGGCGAACAACAACGAGTGGCCATTGCGCGCGCCATCGCCAAGCGTCCGCAAGTGCTGCTCTGCGACGAGCCGACCGGCGCACTCGATGTTCGCACCGGCATCGTGGTGCTCGAAGCGATTGACCGCATTAATCGCGACCTCGGGACACTGACGGTAGTTATTACTCACAACGCCGTCATGGCGGACATGGCGGACCGCGTGGTCCATTTCTCGGATGGCCGGGTCCAACAAGTGCGGGAGAATTCGTTTCGGGTGGCGCCGCAGACGTTGAAATGGTGATGATATGGCGATCCGTTCTGTCCAAACACAACAATGCAGTCAAAAGCGCCCTTTTTTCTGAGGCATCGTAGCTGCAACCGAACTGTCTGTCTTTGTTCGGACGCGAACGCCTTCCCTGTAAGGCAGAGTTTCACTCTGCTGTATCGCCGACTTGCAGTCGGCAGCGCGTTCGCCAGTTCGAGCGGGCCCAAATCTGCGGGAGCACTGCAGATTGAAAATTAATAGAATTCTGCGCAACGAATCTTAACCGCTAACACGAATGCTGCCGCATCTCGATCGCAAGTTGTGGCGTGACTTGCGCCATATGAAAGGGCAGGTGTTCGCCGTGGCCTTGGTTATGGCGTGCGGCTTAACCATGTTGATCATGGCGCGAAGCCTGATCTTTTCACTTGAATCGACGCAGGAGCAATACTACCGGGCGCATCACTTTGCGGAAGTATTCGCTTATCTCAAGCGGGCCCCCAATTCGGTCTTGGAACAGGTCCGCCAGATCCCTGGTGCAGGCACGGTCCAGTCCGGACTTTCCGCGCAGGTCACACTCGACATTCCCGGCTTGGACGAACCAGCGAGCGGCAACGTGCGTTCGATGCCGGATTACGGGGAGCCGGAACTGAACCGGCTTTATTTGCGGAAAGGCCGATGGCTCCAACCAGGGGGACGCCGCGAGGTGCTGGTCGGCGAGGCGTTTGCCAACGCTAACCAACTGCAACCGGGAGATCAGATCGCCATGCTGCTGCATGGGCGCCGGCAACAATTCCGCATCGCCGGAATTGTGTTATCGCCCGAATTCGTGTTCGAATCGCGTCCAGGGGCTGCGCTGCCGGACAACCGCACCTATGGCATTTTCTGGATGCCCTACGAGGAACTCGCGTATGCCTTCGATCTTTATGGCGCTTTCAATTTTCTTTCGCTGACGCTGGAGCCGGGAGCGAGCGAACGCACCTTGATGGCGGCCTTGGACAATTTGCTTAGGCCTTACGGCGGACGCGGCAGCTACGGCCGCCCGGATCATCCATCGCACATTCGAGTCTCGGACGAGATTACCGTCCTCCGGGTGCTGGCTTTCGCTTTTCCGCTGGTTTTCCTGAGCATCGGCGCATTTATGACGAATGCCGTGTTGTCACGCCTATTGGCGCTGCAACGAGAACAGATTGCGATTCTGAAGGCGTTTGGATTTCTGAACCGCCAAATCGTGACGCATTACCTGAAGTTTGCGCTCGTTATGGTGAGCTTGGGCACCATCCTCGGCAGCGTCGGCGGCGTCGTGCTCGGCCGACGGCTGGTGCAGATTTACCACAATTTCTTTCGCTTTCCGACGCTCGAGTTTCAGCTCGACCGCAGCGCGCTTCTTTGGGCGCTAGGTGTGAGCGCCGGGGCCGCAACGCTGGGTGTGTTCAACTCGGTGCGCCGCGCCGCCACACTCCCGCCTGCCGAAGCGATGCGTCCCGAACCGCCGGCCAACTATCGCCCGGCTCTCGTGGAACGAACCGGCATCGCACATTTGTTCTCGCACACGTTTCGAATCGCGGTGCGTAACATTGAACGCAAGCCGGTTCAAGCTTTGCTCACCATTATTGGCCTCGCCCTGGCCACGGGAATCCTCATAGTCCCGACGTGTATCCGCGAAGGTTTGGGCGCCGTCCTGGGAATCAAATGGGACCTGAACTCGCGCCAGGATGTCACCGTGGGGCTGGTGGAGCCTTCGAGCGCTCGCGCACAGCACGCGTTGGGGCAGCTGCCTGGCGTTTGGTCTGTGGAGCCGACCCGAACTGCGGTGGCGCGGATTCGTTTCGGACATCGCCATCGGCAGATCGGCATTCAAGGCGTGATCGAAGGCGGCCTGCACATTCGAATTGTTGAGGAGAACCAGCGGGAGATTCCATTGCCGAAAAATGGAATCGTTCTTTCGTCGAAGCTGGCGGATGTGATGGGCGCCAGATTTGGCGACGAGCTGACCGTGGAGTTTCTCGAAGGCCGGCGACTGGTGCGCAACGTGCCGCTGCTTGGCTTGCACGACGATTTCGCAGGAGTCACAGCCCACATGGAAATAGATGCTTTGAATCGCTTGCTCGGCGAAGGCGACGTGATCACGGGCGCGACTCTTAGTGTGGACCAGGCTCGACGCGGCGACTTCTTGCGCGCTCTGAAAGGCATTCCCAGCGTGGCCTGGGTCGTGATTAAAGAATCGATCCGCGAGAATTTTGGAAAGACGACCGCGGCCAGCATCAACGTGATTCAATCAATCTATCTGACCTGCGCTTCAATTGTCGCTTTTGGGGTCGTCTATAACAACGCGCGCATTTCGCTTGCGGAACGGTCTCGGGAGCTGGCTACGCTGCGGGTGATCGGATTTTCGCAACGCGAGGTCGGAGCTGTGGTGGTGACCGAGTTGGTGATTTTGGCATTGATTGCCGTGCCGATCGGTCTGGCGTTCGGCACCGTGCTCGCCACCACTCTTATCACGCAAGTCAGCACGGAGACCGTGCGGCTCCCGCTCGTTTTGAGTCCGGCCAACTACGCGTTTGCTGTGTCAGTGGTCGTCGTGGCCTCAACGCTATCGGGATTGTTCGTGCTCCGGCGATTGAACCAACTGAATCTGGTTGGCGCGTTGAAAGCGCCGGAGTAAAGGTTCGTCTGCGATTTGTATGTCCTACCAGGTTCATGCATCGTGGCTTTGCCAAGGCGGCGCAGCAGCGCCGCCCTACCGAGTCTGAATATTTGCGAATAAGATGATTAACCCAAAGTCCGCGCCTAATCACAAACGCAATGCATCCTGGCAGAAGGTGCGCCGCCGGCTGCCGTACGTCGGCGCCGCTGTTGTGCTTGGATTGATTGTCGCCGGTCTCTGGCCGAGGCCAAGGCCCGCGGAAACAGCCAAAGCGGCCATCGGTCCGTTGCGAGCAACCGTGAATGAGGAAGGAAAGACGCGTATCAAACAACGCTTTACAGTCACAGCGCCCGTGGCTGGACAATTGCGGAGAATTCCGTTCAAAGCGGGCGCCGAGGTCGTGTCCAACCAAACGGTCGTGGCCGTCATCGATCCTATTCCACCCGCTCTGCTGGACGCTCGCACACGCGCCTTAGCCGAAGCGCGCCGAGACGTGGCAACGGCCAATCTAGCGCGCGCGAAGGATGCGCACCGATTCGCTGCAAGCGAATTGCAGCGTGTAGAAAAACTCTTCGCCGAAAAAGCGCTCTCGGCGCAGGAGCTCGAAAACATCCAATGGCGCGAAGCGTTGACAGCGCGCGAATTGGCCGCCGCAGAAAGTTCCCTGCGCCAAGCGGAAGCAGAATTGGCCGAATTCAGTTCGGTGGCGGGCAAAGGGCATAGTACGTCGCGTGCGCCAGTGGAGATGAAAGCGCCCGCCACCGGGCGCGTCCTGCGCGTCTTCGAAGAAAGCACCCGCGTCGTCGCGTCTGGAACGCCATTGTTGGAGATTGGCGATCCGACCGATTTGGAAGTTGTCATCGAGGTCCTTTCGCGCGACGGGGCGGCCATCGCTCCTGGGACGAAGGTTGAACTGGAGCATTGGGGCGGTGCAGAACCGTTGCAGGCAGTTGTTCGTCTCGTTGAGCCCGCAGCGTTCACGAAAGTTTCGGCGCTGGGGGTCGAAGAGCAGCGCGTCAATGTGGTGGCTGATCTGATTACGCCGGTCGAGCAGCGGCGAAGTGTGGGCGACAATTTCCGCGTCGAGGGCCGCGTGATCATGTGGGAAGACGAGCGCGCGTTGAAAGTGCCGACGGGCGCCTTGTTTCGCCGGGGCACAAACTGGGCCGTTTTTGCTTTGAACGGAAATCGCGCCGAATTTCGCCCGGTCACAATTGGCCACGCCAGTGGTGTCGAATCTCAGGTGCTTGATGGGATCAAGGCGGGTGAGGAGGTGATTCTCTACCCAGGCGACAGAATCAAGGACGGCCAGCGAATTCAGCCTTTGCAGGTTTCTCAAGAGAAGCAGCCTGTTGACGAAATCAAACCAGACGGGCTAAAGCGTTTTGCTAACTAACGTCCCGGCACCTGACCGGGAATGAGGAAGGTCTTAATGAGTTCACCTTCGCCACATAGCGAAAAGCCCCTGAGTATGCCCTTTTTCAAGGCGGGTCGTTGTCGAACCTGGGCGAAAAAGTCAATTGCCCACGCCAGGTCTTACCTCCCATCTTGATTTATTCCTGATTTATTCCGCTTCGGCATTGACTGAAACCGGTGGAAGCGGAATAAATTCCGCGCTCCTATTCCGCGAGTCCGCGGACCTTCGGAAGAATTTAAGATGACACGCTCGCAGGCTAACATGGCCTTAAACCAGCGTCCGCTTCTCGTTCTCGGCATCATGTCGGGAACGAGCATTGACAGCGTCGATTTTGCGGTCTGTTCGGTTAGAGAATGCGCGATTGTTCTGCGGCAATATTGGCAAGCTCCGTTTCCCGGATGGTTGCGGAGGCGTTTGGTCGAAGCGGCGCGCGGGGATTCTCGCAGTCATGAGCTTGCGCAATTGCATCATGATCTGGGGAGATTCTACGCTGACGAGGCGCGGCGCGGATTAGGCAAAAGAAAGCCATGCCTTGTCGGCTTGCACGGCCAGACAATCTTTCATCGCCCGGCGACGCATAACGCGGCAACGTTTCAGCTCGGCGAACCTGCCTATCTGGCCGAAACGCTGGGCGTGCCGGTAGTGAATAATTTTCGCGCTGCCGACTTGGCGGCCGGAGGGCAAGGCGCCCCGCTCGCAACGCTCTTTCATAAAGTGGTTTTCGGTGAAATTGGCCGGCATGTTTGCATTAACAATTTGGGCGGCATCAGCAATGTCACTTCCCTTGATTGGCGGCGCGGACAAAAACCGAACATCTCTGCCTTCGACACCGGGCCGGCCAACATGCTCATCGACCTTGCCGTGCAGCGCTTAACCCAAGGCAAGGCTAGGATGGACGCCGACGGGCGTTGGGCTCGGAAAGGCACCGTCTGTGAAGAGCTGTTGGCGAAATGGATGCGGCATCCGTATTTTTTCCAGAAGCCACCTAAAAGCACAGGACGAGAGATGTTCGGTGAACGCTTTCTCGTGCCCGCCCTGAGCGAGATGAAACGACGAAAGCTATCGAAGTTCGATTTACTCGCGACCTTCACTGAACTTACCGCTCGTTCAATCGTGCTGAATTATCGGCTTCATCTGCCTGCAAAACTCGAGCGGGTGATATTGGCTGGCGGCGGAGCCGCGAATTCATTCCTGGTCGAACGGATTCGTGAACAGTTCGGACTTCTGCACCCTGGCCTTATGGAAACCTGTGAGGCTCGCGGATGGCCATTGCAAAGCGTTGAACCCGCTGCGTTCGCTCTCCTGGCCTTTTATCGATTTATCGGCAAATCAGGCAACATGCCTGCTACCACAGGGGCCAGGAGAGCGGTTCTCTTGGGGCAAGTGAGTGGTAAATGTTAAATGGGGTTAAAAGGGTTGCATGGTTACATGGTTGCAAACGCTACATTGGTTATGTGCGGGAGTCGTGTTGGGTCGTGTCCATCTCAGCTCATCTAGTCTAACGATTCAACCATGTAACCGTTTAACCATGTAACCCTGTAACTAACTAGGTGACGTCTTAACCTTCTTCCTCCCCCATTTCCCATTTGGGAAAGACTTCGGGTTTGAGTTCACCGCGGCGGATCAATTCCTGAAGATCACGGATAATTGTGCGGCGCGCGACCCGGAACTCCCTAGCCAAGGCCGACACGTTCGGGCGTTCCGTCGCATTGCCGACCAACCGGCGAATTTCGGTTTGCCGGCTCAAACGATCGGTCGAACGGCTGAAGAGCGCCTCTGCATCGATGCGCTTCGAACGTTCCAGCGCTTCAAACTGGCGAACAACCTCTGTTTCGCCGCATTCCTTGAGTGCGATCTCGATTGTTTTTCCGAGTTCATCCACGTCCACCGGCTTGGTGATGCAATAATGAGCCCGCCGCGGGCCTTGCAAGGCATGAATCTGTTGATGCACCTCGAGCGCGCCCGACACAATGATAATCGGCACATAAGGCACGAGTTCTTTCAGTTCCGGGAGATAATCCAGACCGAGTTCGCCCTCGGCTAATATGTGATCAAGAATAATCAAATCCGGCGCCTGCCGGGCAATCGCAGACAGGGCTTCTCCGCCTGTGCAAACACGGCTCAACTCGTAACCCGTCAACGCGTCTTCGTAGATTTCGTATTGCAGGTCATCATCCTCAACAATGAGAATGCGCGGTTTATTCATGATTTGGATGTTTCCAATTAACCGCACTTCTTGCGTCATTTCAAGAGGGTAAGCGGTAGGAGCATAGGGCTGTGTTCCCCAACTTACGTGTTTGAAAAAAGTTTAATGACCCATCCCATATACGCAAGGATGCGTATATACAATTCACGCGTGTCTGCCCAACAATCCGGCCATCGCAGCGTTCGCTTGTGTCAATAACCAAACGACATGCACATTCTTAACGCGTCAGCCAGCACCGGTGCTTCAGCATTTATTCCTTGGACAGAGGACGCATCCCAGGTCGTCGTGCCACGGGAACTGTTTAGGCCTTTGGATGAACGAAACGGGGACGGCGCGTCGAGTGATTTGGAACAGACCGTATCACCAGCGGACCCCGCCAAACACGCTGCCGAACTGCGTGTGGCAAGTTAGTTGCCCGCGTCTCCTTCTGCGACGCGACGCTGCCAACGCTGTCCTCGTGTCACTGGTTGGCAGTTTAAGCTTTTCGCAAATTTTTCGTTGCAAACAGGCAAGTGGTTGCTCGACCTTTGGTGGAGAGATTCTATGAATGTCATTTCCAATGAGCGCGCATTGGCGCAGTGGAAAGCCTTGGTTTATCTTCCCGCCAAATTCGTCACGCGCTTTCATAAACGGTTCTTCGATGAGCAACCTTACCTGGCGCGGTTTCTGGCGGACTGCATCGTTCCGGCGCATCGGCGCGGACCAGAGCTGCCGACTTTATCCGGTGATTCCCCCCTGGAAGAACAGGTTGGTGAAGTGACCGGTTTCGCGGCTCGCATTGCCGAACTGATGCGCCGCGAAGCGGGCCGTCCCTTGCGTCAAATTTCGCAACCAGAGGTGGAGTCTTATTTCGAACTGATACTGAATGCCTTGGACAAGCTGCCGAAGCCAACGCAATTTCGCGGGCTCGCGCAAGTTGAGCCGTTGCTGGCGAGATGCCGCCAGCGCAATTTGCTGTCTGGCGTGTGCGCTGCTTATTTCAGCGGCGCGCCCCGAAAGCTCCTCGACTATCCGCTGGTCACCACGCTGCTGCGACTGACTGTGGATGCGCTCGACGGTGTCGCATCCGAACCGTTGTCGGAAGGAGAGACAACCGAGCTTTGGACGGCGGACCGTGTGGAGGAGGCGCTGTCGGTGCAGGGCGATCCAATGCGCCATGAGGCGCTTCAGGCAGCGGCGAGGCTTCGCTCTGAACTGACGCCTCGTTTGATCGGCGAATTGGAAGAATGGGCGGCTAATCCGGAAGCGGCGCTCGAAGAGGATGCTTCTCTGGGAGTGCATGCCCTTTATCTGCTGGCGCAGTGGCGCGAAACTTCTGCGTGGCCGTCCTTTCGGAAGGTGTTTTCGCTGCCTGGCCAAACGCCGCACGAACTCACCGGCGAAGTGATCACCGTAAACGGCGCGGTTCTGCTGGCTTCAGTCGCCGGGGAACGGCACAGCGAATTGCGCGAGATGTTTGAGGAGGAAGCGATCGAAGAATTTTGCCGGGGCACAGCTTTGGAAGCGCTGGCTTGTCTTGTAGCCTGGGGCGAGCGGCCGCGAGCGGAGCTGATTGCCTATCTGAGCGAGCTTCTCACGGGACGGCTCCAGGCTTCGCCTAAGAACTTCGCCTGGACAAGCCTTGTCGATTTCGTGTGCTCAATCGAGGCATCATCGGAATTACGGCTCGAGATCGATGCCGTGCTAGCGCGTGGATTGGTGGACGACAAGGCTATCCCAGCCAGCTTCATCGCTGCCGCCCAAGCCGGCCGTCTGGGTTCGCTGTGGACTGAATTCGCCGACGTACATTCTCCGATTCGGGATGCGGCCGAGGCGACGGCATTCCTTGATGAGCCGTTCGAGAATGACGACAGCCCGGTCTCGGCTTTCGCGCCAGATGTGCCGCTGCCCGCGCAATCGAGCGCCAAGGTTCCAGCACGATTCAGTGACTCGGGCCCTGTCAAAGCGGCGCCCAAGATGGGTCGCAACGAGCCTTGCCCATGGGGCAGCGGCAAGAAATATAAGAAGTGCTGCGGCAGCAACTGATGGCATCCATCTCAAGGATGATCTTTGCCTGACATGAGCGGTTTTACTCCCGATCAAACGCGCGCAATTGAGGCTCTCGGCAATGTTCTCGTCGAGGCGGGCCCGGGCGCGGGCAAGACGCGGACATTAGTGGAACGTTGCGTCGCTTGGCTGTTGCAGGGAGCACCCCATTCAGTCGATCGTATTTTGGTGGTGACTTTCACCGAAGCAGCCGCCGCTGAAGTCAGGCAGAGGATTCGCCAGGAGCTTACGAACAAGTTGGACGAAAACCCGGGCGACCGTCATCTGCGCGAACAGGTCGCCTTGCTGGATACCGCGTCGATTTCAACTTTGCACTCGTTCTGCTTTCAATTGGTCCGCCAACATTTCTACGAATTAGAACTTGATCCGCAGCTGATCGTACTCTCCCCGGAAGAAACGCAGTTATTGGCGGAGGAAACATTGTCGTCCTTGTTGCAAGAACATTATGCCGGCAGCACGGCGGTTTCAGAGTCGGTTCAACAACTCATCGATGGGCAGAATCGAGGCTGGGACAGGCCGCTCCGGCGCTTGTTATTGCGGTTGCATCGTTATGCACAAACGTTGCCGAACCCGGACGGCTGGTTGCACGATCAACTCCAAATGTTCCAGGAGCAGGAGCCTCGACAGTGGCAGGCTTGGTTCGCAGAAGCATGGCCTGCGTGGTGTGAGTTTTGGCTGCCAATCGTCAAATCTGAACCTTCATCAAATGCGCAGCGCTGTGCGGAAGTCCTTGAAAAATCTCTCGCAGGCAAACCCGGGCCAAACAAGCCATCGCCAATGTCAGCGCGCTCCGCATCTGACCCGAACCGTGGTTCGGCAACGGCAACGGACAATTCCGCAAGCGGAGCGAACCAATTTGACCGATCCCATATCGCGGCGATGCTTTGCGAGATTTGGCAAGCCGACCGGGTCTGGCCCACCAAGAAGAAAACTCTCTTGCGGAAGCGGCTGGAACGGTTTTTCGAAGAGGCGGCATTCTTACGTTCTCTCGTCACTCCGTCCAAGAGACCGGCCGAGACACGCGAAAGCGGGATTGACCCTTTGACCGAAGACTGGACCTGGCTGACTGCGCAAATGCGCACGCTGATCAGCTTGACCATCGAGTTTGATCACGAGTTCTCCAGGGCCAAGCGCGAATTGGCCGCGGTTGATTTTCATGATTTGGAGCAGTTTGCCTTGCGTTTGTTGTGGGACCGTCGCGCCGGAGAGCCGACGGCGCTGGCTGAACAATGGCGCAACAAGCTCGACCTGATTTTTGTTGATGAGTACCAGGACATCAATGCTGCACAGGATGCGATTCTGGCCGCGCTGGGACGCGATGGGCCGGAGTCAAATCGATTTCTGGTCGGCGACGTGAAGCAGAGCATCTATCGGTTTCGGCTCGCGGCCCCGCATATTTTCCAAGGTTACGCTCAAGATTGGGGGCGCGGTGCGTCCGACCGGAGAGTCATTTCGCTGTTGGATAATTTTCGCAGTCACGAAGCGATACTGAATTTTATCAACCGGTTTTTCGCGACGTTGATGCGCCAGGAGATCGGCGGTGTCGAGTACAACCAGGGGGCTTGGTTGAAGTTTGGGAATCGTGAAGGACGGGACGCCATGACGATTGAAGGTGAGAAGCTGCGGCTTCGCGAGCTGGCAGGCAGACCTGGCGCCTTGTCCGCGCCTTTCGCGCCACACGTGGAAATTCATCTGAGGTTGACGGGCCAGAGCGGCACGGACATCGAGCCACCGGACGAGTTTAACGCGGAGGAGGAACTGTTGACCGACCGTTCGCTGGCTGAGCAAGAGGCGCGTCTCGTTGGTCTCAAGTTGCGCAAGCTTCGCGCGGATCAGCATCTCATCTGGGACGAAGAGCAACAGGCGCTCCGTCCGGTCGATTGGAGAGACATGGTAGTGCTTTTGCGTTCACCGCGATTCAAAGTGGAAAGTTTTGCCAAAGAGTTCGCTCTTCTGGGCGTTCCTCTGCAGGCCACACGCGGGGGTTTTTATGAAAGCCTTGAGGTCATGGATTTGTTGAACCTGCTGGCTTTGCTGGATAATCCGTTGCAAGACTTGCCGCTCCTGGCTGTTCTTCGTTCGCCGTTGGCCGGCCTATCATTGGATGAGCTCGCGACCGTGCGCGCGACTGGACCGGGAAGATTTTGGACGGTACTGCAGCGCTTTCATCGAGAAGGTGGCGAAAGAGCGGCTCCGCAGTCTGCGGTCGGGGATCCGCACTTGGAGGCCGTAGCGGCTGCGGCTCGGCCGAAAGTCGATTTGTTTCTGAAGCGGTTTGGCCAGTGGCGTCGTCTGGCGCGAGAGAGTTCGTTATCGCTCTGTTTGGAGCAAATTCTCAACGACACACATTATTTGGCCTGGCTAGCGACCCAGGCGCGCGGCGAGCAACGGCAAGCCAACGTTTCGAAGCTTCTGAGCGCGACACGGCAGTTCGATCAGTTTCATCGCCAAGGCTTATTTCGCTTCCTTCGACTCATCGAAGCGCAACAAAGTGCAGAGATCGATCAAGAGCCAGCCCCAATTGAGACGGAGAATGCGGTGCGGTTGATGAGTATTCATCAGGCGAAGGGACTCGAATTTCACATCGTGGTCGTTGCGGATTTGGGCAAGCCATTCAATTTTTTAGATTTAAAAGAGAACATCATCCTGGATGAGAAGTACGGGCTCTGTCCGCTGGTGAAACCTCCCTTCACGGAACTCCGTTATCCGAGCCTCCCCTATTGGCTGGCCCAGAAGCGGCAAAAGCGAGAGATACTAGGAGAGGAAATGCGCTTGCTTTATGTGGCGATGACTCGGGCGCGCAACACATTGATTCTCACTGGCGCCGTATCACAGCGCGGCGCCGAAAAACGCTGGACCCAGCAAGCCGGAGCGAATCCGGTCTTGAAATTGAGACAGACGCTTGCCGCTCGCAGTTGTTTGGATTGGCTGGGACCGTGGCTGACCGAGGCAATTGGCGCCGCGGACTGGATGGTGCAACTCGAAGGCCAGTCCGAATTGGCGACGTGGGCAGTTTACAGGGACCAAGACCCGCGGCTCGCCCTTGCGCAGGAAGATGCCCACGGAACAGCCAGGTCGCCATCGTCCTGTAATGACGTCAACGGGGACGCGCTGGCGTCCTTGCGGGAGCGACTGAGCTGGCAATATCCTTTCCTCGGAGCGGCCAAGGAAGCAGCAAAGGCTTCGGTATCTGTTTTGCGGAAGCGAATTAACGATGGAATCATCGGAGAGTCGGCGCCATACGGATTTGCTTTTGAGTACGAGGCTTTGAAGGGTGCGGATCGAGTCGTGGACTTGACGGCCGCTGAAGTTGGGACGGCTTACCACGTCTTTTGCCAATTTGTCTCGCTCGGCCATGTGAGCGCCTTGGCCGAGTTGGAAAGCGAAGCCGACCGAATGGAACAGGAGGAGATTTTGACACGCGCCGAGCGGAAGTCGCTTAAACTTCCTTTAGTTGCGGCTTTTTGGAGGAACGAGATTGGCCGAAAAATCCTGCAGCAAGAAGGATACGTGCACCGCGAGCTGCCCTTCACCGCGCGCGTCGCATTCGCCGATCTGAACAGCTTGCTATCCTCTGGGAGCAATCAAGCACCGGCTGAATTAAAAGATGAATTTGTCGTGGTCCAAGGAGTTGTCGATCTGGCAGTCGTGTTGCTGAATGAGATCTGGCTCTTGGACTTCAAAACCGATCAGATAGCGGCTGATCAATGGAGAGACCGCGTCAAACTTTACGCGCCGCAATTAAAACTGTACGCATTGGCGCTCGGACAAATTTATCGCCGCCCCGTGACAAACTGCTGGCTGCATTTTTTGAGCCTCAAACGCACCGTGGCGTGTGTTTGACGGAGCGCCGGCGCCCGGCGGCGCAGGAACAACTGACGATGCTCGCTCTGAGGACGGCCGTTCTTCAAATAACGAGCCAGCACGTCTCCCGCTTCCTCGGTCAACGGCAGTCGGAGCGATTGCCGGGTCTTGCTTTGCGGCACGCGCAGGATCCCGGCTCACCAATTGATGTCCTCCAACGTCAACCGCACCACCTCACCACTGCGCAAGCCGTAACGGGCGGCCAGATACAGGAGCGTGAAATCGCGCAGCCCATCTGGACTGGAACGATCAATGGAGCGCAACAGCCCGTTGATCACGTGGCGAAAATCCACCGGCGCAAACTCCCGATACTCCGCCAGGTTCGTCCCCGGCAACGGACGCAGGCGCGCCAGTTCCTCGGCGAGAGGCTTCTGCCGTTTGGCGTTGCCCGCTCGCAGCACCCCCTCCACAAAAAAGTCATACTCTTCCAACGAGTTGAATTCCCGGCTGCCACGCAACAACAAGTGCTGATCCAGACGCCGTTTCAAATGACCGTTTTGCGACTCCACATCGCCGTGCTCGTGCGGACAGTTGACGTTAATCGTCACCGGCGTCAGATCGTAATGGCTGCACAACTCCAGGTAATCGCTGTTATAGCCTCGAGGCCGTCCGGGCTGTTCTTCCAGTTCGTGCGTCGCCGCGCTGGTGTTGTCGGTGCCCAGATGCGTCGGACCTTTGCCCAGTTGTTTGAGCGCCGCTTGCAGCCCGCTGACCAAACTCAAAAACGACTCCCAGACGCAGCGCGTGGCCCACTGCCAATTGGAATACGGCAGCACACAATGGCAGAACAAATGGTCCAGGAGTTGGCCTTGAATGGTGACCTTCAACTCGCGCGCATAAGTCCAGTCCAGTTGCATCAATTCTCCTGGCTTTCGTTCCTGGGCGAAGAACACTTCGGGCTCTGGCCCTTGCGTCGCCCGCCACTGCCGCACGCGCCGATAAAACGTGCGCAAATGGCTGGGATCCAGCCCGCTGTCCGGGCGGGCCAGAAAGTGTTCGAATAAGGTCTTGCTTTCCAACTCCGGCGCCGCCTGGAACATCCGCTCCGCCTGGTGCCATATCTTGGCCAGCGGATCGGGCCGCGTGCGCCAGTCATGCTTGCTTTGCTGTTCCGCCGGACCTTGGCTGGCCTGGATGTATTTGCGCGCCGTCTGGCGATCAACGTCCGCCTTCATTGCGCTGACAATTATCTTTCCTGTCTTTTGGTATTCACTCATGAGCCGTTTGTATTGCTGTTGGGTAATCATTGTGCGCGGCCTCAAAACCAGACCTGGCCACTCAGCCAGATCGGCCAAAACCGCCGCGCGACATTACCGGCTCAATGGTGATTTTTAATTGGCACTGCACCCAGGAACGAGTGAGGCCTGCAGAGCCGTCCTGAACCTCGCGATCTCTTCCCTGTGCAAAGGCCTCCGCTTCGCCGATGAAGGCCTATCGGGCCTTCCCCTGGCGCACGCGCGGAATGGGCCTACCGCTGGCGGGAGCTCGCTTGTGGCTTCGTGGCGGTGTTTCGGTCGGGAATTTGCGCGGGACACCGCTCGACCGCTTGCGGGCGGCGTCCGTCCCAGTCTGGTCCCGGAATCGGTTTCAAAACCCCTCGGGCCTCGATCCGCCGCGCTCGCAAGCGCCAGCGGATGACGAGGAGAGGAGGCCATCACTTCACCGCGAACGCGTCCCCGCGCGGAACTCAACCACCGCGACCGACGCCACGTGGTCGCGGAGCTGGCTCCACGTGTGCCAGGCGGGCCGCATGCGCCCCTCGGAAAAAAGATGGGCCTGATCCGAATAGTGCCGCGACTCGGGGCGCCGCGATTGCCCATATGGCACGATGCTCCAGGCCTCGATCGGGTCGGTCAGCTCGACGACGGTGGGAATCACCTGGCCGCCGTTGAACACGAACCGTCCCGTCTTGTCCTTCGTCTGCGTGCCCGTGGCCCGCAAGCACTCGACGCCGCCGAAAAATCCGATGTCGCCGTCGAGAGGCAGGTCCAGGCCGCCCCGGCGCAGGCGCAGGACCTGGCCCCACGGCACCAGAGGCGACCCAAAGGTCTTCTTCAGATCGTCTGCCGCGGCCCTTAGCGCCTTCATCGCATCGAGTTGTTCGGTGTCGGACTTCGGGGCGCCGAAGGCCTCGTTCTCCCCGAACGCCTCGGGATGGAGCTTCGCGTACTCCGCTCTCCAGAAACGGAACGCGGTGGCCCCGGCGCTCTCTTTTTGCATCCGGAAGTCCCAGCCCCGCACGGCGTCCGCCATCATCTTGAGGGACAGGTCCGGATCCGGGACGCTTTCCTTGTGGCGATCGTAGGCGGCGAGGAGTGGGCCGGACCAGATGGGTCCCGCCGGGGCGTAGGTGTCGAGCGCGAGCGCGCGGGCATCTTCGAGCGTCGCGTCCTTCAACCGGGGCATGACCTCGAAGCACCTCCGCCCACGGCCGCGCCACGTCCGTCCGTCGGCCGCATAGTGCCCGCAGACGGCGCCGGGCGGGAAGTCTTCGGCCCGCAGCGTGTGGCCCTCGGTGACGTAGTTCGCCGCCGTGTTGCAGCTCTGGAGCCATCCGCTCGCCGGATCGTGAAGCTGAGGAAGCGCGTCGAAGGGAATTCGCCCCTGCCAGTTCTTCTCCTTCCGTGTGCCGTCATCGAGGCCGAGCATGTCGTACGGGCCGTTTCCGCGCTGCGGGCACATGCCCGCCTGGATGTACCCGAAATGTCCGTCGCGCGTGCCATACGCGATGTTGAGCCAGGGAGCCTGATCCATGCGGAACGCGTCGCGCAGCTCCTTCGCCGACCGGGCGCGATTCATGGCCAACCACTGTTCCATACGGAGCGTGTCGCGGACACCGCAGACGGCGCCGGCGAGGACGCGGCCGTCGCGTTCGGCGATGACGGGGCCGTGGACGCTCTCGCGCATGCGGAAGCGGCGTTCCTCGACGGCGCCGGCGGCGGTCTTCACTCGGATCGCGACGTCGCGGATCACCATGTCCCGCCACGCGCCGTCGTACCAATACTGATCGGGGTGAGCGGGGTCCGTTCGCAATTCGAACACGTCGGCGGAGTCGGCCCCGCCGGCTGTGGCGGCCCAAGCGACGCCGTCGGTGTATCCGAGGCCGACCACCGGCAGCCCCGGCAATGCGAAGCCGCCGGCCTGCAGGCGACCCGAATGCACGTGGAACTCCCACCACGAGGTCATTCCCCCGGCAGGCCAGTGCGGATCGATGAAGACGATCGGGCGCCTCGACTTGGTCCGCGAGGGACCGATGACCCACGTGCTCGACTGGTTTGGCGAGTCGAGCGTGGGAGGCGGCATATCGAGCCCCCGGTTGGCGACGAGCTGCGCGATCCCGTGCGAGGGGCCGACGTCGCTCCAGCGCATAAGGGCGATCACCGCGATCGGATCGGCCTCGAGCGCGTTCTTGCATTCGTCGGCGTGCGCCCTGCGGTAGTCGTTCAGTCCGTCGCAGAACGCCTGCAGGAATCGCTTCGTGCGCGGCGGGCTCTCGCGCCACGCGCGTTCAGCCGTCTCGCTCACGCGCCACAGATGCATGATCCGGTCGGACTCGAGCGACGCCTCGCCGTGGATTTCGGCGAGGCGTCCGATCCCGGCGCGCAGGTTGTCGAAGACCTGCGTTCCCAAATCCTCGCACTGGGCCCGCGCGATGGCGTAGGCCGCGGCCTCCTCGGTGTCGGCGAAAATGTGGGGGATCCCGTAGACGTCGCGGTAGATCGTGGCCTTGAGCGCGAACGGCGGCTGCGGCTGTGGGGGATTGGTCCGGAACGGAAGGACCGCCTTCTCGATCAAGCGGGCGACGGAGGCGAACGCCGTCGCGCGATCGCCCCCTTCGTAGGCGCGCCGGGCGCCGGCCACGGCCTCGAGGCCGGCCTTCACATCGGGGATCGACGCATCGCGCGGCGCGAGGAGGGACTCGACCAGGGTGACCCGCTCGCGCCAGGTCACCTCGGTCACGCCGTCGCGCACGCAGTCCTCCAGATACCTCGCCTGGAGCACCGGGAGTTCGTGCCGGAGGGGAACGCCTTCCGCATCGGGCTTCTCCGAGAAACCGGCCGCCGGGGCATTCATGACGGCCTCGATCTCGGTGATCCGCCGCACGGTGCCGTCAGGGTAAACGAGGCCCGAGGCGCCGCTGAAGAGATCCCGGCCGATCATGAGCTGCCAGACCGTGTGCCCGACCCCGAACTCGCGGATGACCGGCAGGGCCATCTCATAGGTCGAGCCCGCCGCCGGGTTGCCGCACTCCGAGACGATCCAGGGTTTCCCGGCCGCGCGGGCCTGGTCGCGGGTGCCGGTCAGGTCGGCGCGGAACGCCTCGACCCCTCGCCCGTAGCTGTGGCAACTCAACACATCGACCAGATTCAAGACGTCTCCATTGTCCCACGTGGCGACTCCGACGGTGATGGCGTGCGCCGGATCCAGTTTCTTCGCGAGCGCGCAGGCGCGCGCCACGAATCCGGAGATGAGCGCTTTCCCCTCCGGCTTGAGCGCGAGGTGCGTCGCCGTCGGCTCGTTCATGATGTCCCAGAGGGCGATCCGTTTGTCTCCGGCGTGAGCGGAAACGACCGCCGTCGCGTATGCCTCCGACTCGGGCCACCACCGTTCCTCCATGCGATCGGGGCCGGGGTTGGCGACCCACATGTGGCGGCTCTCGAGGCTCGGGGCCACGCCGAAACAGGAGTTGAAGAGGATCGGAATCACCCGCAGGCGGTGCCGATCTGCGGCGGCGAGGAAGTCCTCGAATCGATCTAGAAACGCCTTCGGATCGTGGTGGTAGACGAGGGACTGAAGGAAGACGCGCACGCAGTTGAGGCCCATCTTTTCCGCGTAGCCGAGCTCGCGATCGATGACCGCCGGGTCGTAGCGGAGCCACATCTCCACATCCGTCGCCGCGTAGGACGCGACGTAGTTCGCCCCGCGCATCCAGCGGAAGTCGTCGGGTTGACGCTCCGCCGCCGAAAGACAGCCCGTCAAGACGGAGATGAGGATCGCAAGTCTTGGAATTGGCATGGTGTTCACTTTCTTAAGTCGATGACGGACCACGCCCTGCGGTGCACCTTCGTTTACTGATAGGCATCTGCTTTTTCAACGTGGCCGGTAGCTGGAGTGTGCCTGACCAAGTGTAGCCATTCAAGGCGAAGCGCGGCAGAATGGAAACCGGCGCTGGCCTCGCCTCTGCCCGTTGGCCACCGTGCCGCCCTTCCAACTCCGTTCCGTACGGAAACAACTGGCTTCTGTAACAACTGCACGTCAGGTGCGGGGTCGGACCACGACATTTCATTGCGTTGCAAGGCAGTAATGCAAATCTGCCCGGCTTTTTGAGGCCTTAAACGCAATTTTTAGCATGGCTTTTTTGGCCTAAGCATTCCAGGCC
>Ga0194121_10001306_pt1 | contig 42849 bp, 38 predicted proteins | sample TA2MahCa50mmetaG_FD_148609 | JGI IMG/M metagenome (GOLD analysis project Ga0194121, IMG submission 148609) | Freshwater microbial communities from Lake Tanganyika, Tanzania - TA2015020 Mahale Deep Cast 50m | ecosystem: Environmental > Aquatic > Freshwater > Lake | place: Tanzania: Lake...
GACCGTGATGGCGCCCCCGACGAAGACCGAGTCCCTCGCGGAGGGCGAGCGACCGTGATGGCGCCCCCGACGACGACCGAGTCCCTCGCGGAGGGCGAGCGACCGTGATGGCGCCCCCGACGAGGAGCGAGTCCGCGGCGGAGGTCGCGCGACCGTGACGTTGCCACCTGCGACGACATCGACCGTCGCGGTCTCCGCCGACCTTCCTCCCGAGGCGAGAAGGGGACGCCGCGGCTTCGTCGCGCTCCTTGCGACGCAGTTCCTCGGCGCCGCCAATGACAACGTGATGAAGGGCGTGCTCGGCTTCGCCGTCGCGGCCGGCGGCGTCTGGAGCGGCTCGCTGGGACCGGGAGGTCAAGGGTGGGTGGGACTCTGCCTGACGCTCCCCTTCATCCTCTTCAGCGGCTTCGGCGGCGCGCTCGCGGACCGACTCTCCAAGCGCACGCTCACCGTGTGGCTCAAGGTCGCGGAGGTCGCGATCTGCCTCCTCGCCGCGTGGGCGTTCGCGGCGGGGCTCGTGTGGTTCGCGGTGCTCTCGATGATCCTGATGGCGACGCAGAGCGCCTTCTTCGGCCCGGCGAAGTACGGGATGATCCCCGAGCTCGTGCGCGACGAGAAGCTCAGCGCCGCGAACGGCACGATCAACCTCCTCACGAACCTCGCGATCATCGTCGGCACCATCGCGGCCGGACCGATCTACGACCTCTTCGCGCCGCCGGTCGGCGAGGGAGCCGCCATCGGGCTCGAGCAGGCGGTCTCGACCGACGCCGCCTGGCTTCCCGGCGCCGTCATGCTCGCGGTCGCGGTGCCCGGCATCGCGACGGCGCTCGCGATCCCGCGGCTTCGGGCGATGGCGCCGGCACTCGTCCTCGAGTGGAACCCGTTCGGCACCTATTGGCGGTCGCTCCGCGAGATGCGGCGTGGTCCGCTGCTTCCGGTGACCGCCGCGTGGAGCTTCTTCTACCTCCTCGGGATGCTCGTCCTCCTGATCCTGCCGGACTACCGCGAGCTGCTCGGGATCAGCGCCGCCGTCGCGGCGAGGCTCCTCGGCGTGGTCGCGATCTCGATCGGCGTCGGGAGCGTGATCGCGGGACTCGCCTCGGGCGCCTTGGTGCGGCCTGGCATGGCGCCCTTCGGCGCCCTCGGCATGAGCCTCTCGATGGTCGCGCTCGGGCTCGCCCCACGCGACCCGATCACCGTCGGCGTGCTGCTCGTGCCGCTCGGGATCTCCGCGGGCTTCTACATCGTGCCGCTGCAGGCGATGCTCCAACGGCTCTCGCCGGAGGAGAGCCGCGGTCGCTTCCTCGGCACCGCGAACGCGGTGAGCTTCCTCGCGAGCAGCCTCGCGAGCCTGGTCTTCCTCGGGTGCCGCCACGCGGGACTCGCCGCCGACCGCGTCTTCCTCGTGGGCTCGCTCGGCGCGCTCGTGGCGGCGGCGGGCGTGGGAGCGTGGTGGTGGACGACCGGGCGCCGGCAGACCGCGGGGCGGCTCGGTCCGGCGCGCCGCGATCCATAGACTTGCTCCGTGCCCGCGCCGATCCACCTCGACCACAACGCGACGACCAGACCTGCCCCGCAGGTCGTCGAGGCGATGCGCGAGGTCCTCGAGCAGGAGTGGGGAAACCCCTCGAGCGTGCATCGCGCCGGACTCGCGGCGCGGCGTCGGGTCGAGCTCGCCCGCGAGTCGGTCGCGCGGCTCGTCGGGGCGGAGCCGCGCGAGGTGATCTTCACCTCGGGCGGGACCGAGTCGGCGAACCTCGCGATCCGCGGGACCCTGGGTGCCCTCGCCTCGACGCGGCGGCGGGTGCTGGTGACGAGCCGGCTCGAGCACGCCGCGGTCCGCGAGTGCGCCGAACGCCTCGCCCGCGATGGAGTCGAGGTCGCGTGGCTGCCGCATCGACCCGACGGCGTCGTCGAGGTCGAGGCGCTCCGACGGCTCCTCGACGCGCGGGCGGCGGAGGTCGCCCTCGTCTCCCTCATGTGGGCGAACAACGAGACCGGCGTGATCGCTCCCATCGCGGAGATCGCCGCCCTCTGCCGCGCCCGGGGGGTGCGGTTCCACACCGACGGGGTGCAGTGGGCGGGGCGGCTCGCGACCGACCTCCGCGCGTCGCCGATCGATCTCCTCACGCTCTCCGCGCACAAGTTCCACGGACCGAAGGGCGTCGGGGCGCTCGTCGTCCGCGGCGGCGCGAGGATCGAGGCGCAGATCCTCGGCGGACCGCAGGAGCGGGAGCGCCGCGGCGGCACCGAGAACGTGCCGGGAATCGTCGGACTCGGCGTCGCCGCCGACCGTGCCCGCGCCGAGATCTCGCCCGCAGCCGAGACGCACCTCGCGTCGCTCCGCGACCGGCTCGAGCGAGGCGTCCGGGCGCGATGCCCCGAGGTCGTCGTGAACGGGGCGGGGGCGCCTCGCGTGCCCGGCACCACCAACCTGGGGTTCCCGCGGCTCGGGGCGGAGGCGATCCTCGTCGCCCTCTCCGAGCGCGGAGTCTTTGCCTCCGCGGGCGCCGCGTGCAGCAGCGGCTCGCTCGACCCCTCGCCGGTCCTCCTCGCGATGGGCGTGCCGGAGGAGGTCGCCCACGGCTCGATCCGCTTCAGCCTCTCCGGGGAGACGACCGAGGCGGAGATCGACCGGGCGATCGAGGAGGTCTCCACGGTCGTCGCGCGGCTCTCCCGCACGCTGACCGCGTGATCGCTCGCCGCCCCGCGACGATGGGTCGCCCGACGCGCCGGCTCGCGGGAGGGGACCTCAGCGCCGGTGCGCGCGGTAGTAGTTGATCAGCGAGTTCGTCGAGGAGTCGTGGTCGGAGACCGCCCGGCGGGACTCGAGCTGCGGGATGATCCGCTTCGCGAGCACCTTGCCGAGCTCGACGCCCCACTGGTCGAAGCTGTTGATCTGCCAGACCGTGCCCTGGGTGAAGACCTTGTGCTCGTAGAGCGCGACGAGCGTGCCGAGCGAGAAGGGCGTGAGCCGCTCGCCGAGGATCACCGTGCTCGGGCGGTTGCCGTCGAACTCCTTGTGCGGGACGAGCTCCCGCGCGACGCCCTCGGCGCGGACCTCCGCCTTGCTCTTCCCGAAGGCGAGCGCCTCCGCCTGCGCGATGACGTTCGCGACGAGGAGGTCGTGATGGTGCGGCAGTCCGGAGATGGGCTTGCAGAAGGTGATGAAGTCGCAGGGCACGATGCGGGTGCCCTGATGGATCATCTGATAGAAGGCGTGCTGACCATTGGTGCCCGGCTCGCCCCAGATCGTCGGGCAGGTGTCCCAGGCGACCCGCGATCCCCCGAGGGTCACGTGCTTGCCGTTCGACTCCATCTCGAGCTGCTGCAGGTAGGCGCTGAAGCGGGAGAGGTACTGGTCGTAGGGCAGCACCGCGAGCGACGGGTAGCCGAGGAAGTTGTTCATCCACACGCCGATGAGCCCCATGATCACCGGCAGGTTGCGGGAGAGCGGGGTGGTGCGGAAGTGCTCGTCCATCGCGTGGAAGCCGCGGAGCATCTCGGCGAACCGCTCGGGGCCGATCGCGAGCATCGTGCTGAGCCCGATCGCGGAGTCCATCGAGTACCGACCGCCGACCCAGTCCCAGAAGCCGAACATGTTCTCGACGTCGATCCCGAACGCCTCCACCTCCTTGGCGTTCGTCGACACCGCGACGAAGTGCCGCGCCGTCGCGTCCGCGGGAAGACCCTTCCGACCGCACGCCTTCGTGAGCCCGGCGAGCAGCCACGTCCGCGCGGTGCGGGCGTTGGTCATGGTCTCGAGGGTGGTGAAGGTCTTCGAGCTGACGATGAAGAGCGTCTCCTCCGGATCGAGGTCGCGGACCGCCTCGACGAAGTCGGTGCCGTCCACGTTCGAGACGAAGCGGAAGTTCATGGAACGCTCGCTGTAGTGGACGAGCGCCTTGTACGCCATCACCGGACCGAGGTCGCTTCCGCCGATCCCGATGTTGACGACGTTCTTGATCCGCTTGCCGGTCGCGCCCTTCCACGAGCCGGACCGCACCCGCCGCGAGAACGCGCTCATGCGGTCGAGCACCTCGTGGACGTGCGGCACCACGTCCTCGCCGTCCACCTTGATCACGGTGCCCCGCGGCGCCCGCAGCGCCACGTGCAGCACCGCGCGGTGCTCGGTCGAGTTCAGCTTCTCGCCGCGGAACATCCGACCGATGCGGGCCTTGAGCCCCGCGGTCTCCGCGAGGTCGAGGAGGAGCCGCATCGTCGTCGCGTCGACGTGATGCTTGGAGTAGTCCATCCGAAGCCCCGCGCCCTCGACCGTGAACTTCTCGGCGCGGCGGCGGTCCTTCGCGAAGAGGTCCGCGAGGGTCCGGCGGCGGGTGGAGCGGGCGTGGGCGGCGAGCGCCTTCCACGCGCGGGTCTGGTCGATCGGCAGGGGGGCGGTGTTGGAGCGGGCCATCGCGGACTCCGACGCCATCGTCCGGACCCTCGCGACGAGCGCGATCCGATCGGCGGCGATCAGCCCGGGGTTATACTCGGGGCGTCCGCGAAACCGATCCCTCTGGAGCCTCGCCATGCCTGCGTCCACGCCCGGCACCGTCTCCGTCCATCGACTCGGTCAGAGCATCTGGGTCGACAACATCACCCGGACGATGCTCGATGACGGGACGCTCGCCCGCTACATCGCGGACTGGGCGGTGACCGGACTCACCTCGAACCCGACGATCTTCGAGAAGGCGATCGCGGGCGGGAAGGCGTACGACGCCTCGATCCGCGCGCTCCTCGCCAAGGGTCTCGGCGGCGAGAAGCTCTTCTTCAAGCTCGCCATCGAGGACCTCACCCGCGCCGCCGACCTCTTCCGACCGATCCACCGCGACACCCAGGGCGTGGACGGCTGGGTCTCGCTCGAGGTCTCGCCGCTGCTTGCGAACGACACCGCGGCGACCATCGCCCAGGCCCGCGAGCTCCACGCCCAGGCGGGTCGCAACAACCTCTTCATCAAGGTTCCCGGCACGCCGGAGGGACTGCCCGCCATCGAGCAGCTCATCTTCGACGGGATCCCGGTCAACGTGACGCTGCTCTTCGACCGCGAGCAGTACCTCGCCGCCGCGGACGCCTACCTCAAGGGACTGGAGCGCCGCCTCGCGAAGGGACTCGACCTGAAGGTCTGCTCGGTCGCGTCGCTCTTCGTCTCCCGCTGGGACAAGGCGACCGCCGCGAAGCTGCCCGCGGACCTGAAGAACCGCCTCGGCATCGCCATGGCCGAGCGCTGCTACAAGGCGTTCTGCGACCTCAAGAACTCGACCCGCTTCCAGAAGCTCAAGGCGGCGGGGGCGCGACCGCAGCGGCTCCTCTTCGCCTCGACCGGGGTCAAGGACCCGAGCCTCGCGGGCGACTACTACGTCCAGGCGCTCGCCGCCCCGGACACCGTGAACACGATGCCGGAGGAGACGCTGCAGGCGACCGCGAAGTCGTCGACCGCGGCGAAGGCGCAGCGGGACGACGGCGGCGACTGCGAGGGGATGCTCGCGCGGATCACCAAGGCGGGCGTCGACGTCGCGAGGCTCGGCGCCGACCTGCAGGTCGAGGGTCGCGACTCCTTCGACAAGAGCTGGTCCGAGCTCCTCTCGAACATCGAGAGCAAGACCGCGTCGCTCGCGGCGCGGTGACGCGCCGTCCCCCGACGCCGGAGCGACCCGATCGTGGACTTCCTCGCTGAGCTCGCCTGGCGCGGTCTGCTGCATCAGACGACCTCGGCGCTTCCGGCGCACCTCGCTTCGGGCACCCGCACCGGCTACTGCGGATTCGACCCGACCTCCGACAGCCTCACCGTCGGGAACCTGCTGCCGATCACGCTGCTGCGTCGCTTCGCGGCGGCGGGACACCGACCGATCGCCCTCCTCGGCGGGGGGACGGGACTCATCGGCGACCCGAGCGGCAAGACGAGCGAGCGGACGCTCCAGAGCGAGGCGCAGGTCGCGGCGAACCTCGCCGGGCAGCGGCGGATCCTCGAGCGGCTCCTCGAGGGCGATGGTCCGCGCGGCGCGATCCTCGTCGACAACGCCGACTGGCTGCGGCGCCTCGGCTACCTCGAGGTCCTACGCGACGTCGGCAAGCACTTCTCCGTGAACGCGATGATCGCCCGCGACTCCGTCGCCTCGCGGCTCGAGGGTCGCGAGCACGGGATCAGCTACACGGAGTTCAGCTACATGGTGCTGCAGGCGTATGACTTCCTCCACCTGCACCGCCGCCACGGCTGCACCGTGCAGATGGGCGGCTCCGACCAGTTCGGAAACATCGTCTCGGGGATCGACCTCATCCGCCGCATGCACGCGATCGAGCACGGCGAGGGCTCCGGCGAGTCGATCGCCTTCGGCGTGACGGCGCCGCTGCTGACCGCGGCGGATGGCTCGAAGATCGGCAAGAGCGAGCGCGGCGCGATCTGGCTCTCCGCCGACCGCACCAGCCCATGGCGGTTCCATCAGTTCTGGCTCAACGCCGCCGACGCCGACGCGGGACGCTTCCTCCGCTGGTTCACCGACCGCACCCGCGAGGAGATCGAGGCGCTCGAGGCGGACCTCGCCGAGCGTCCGCAGGAGCGGGCGGCGCAGCGCACTCTTGCCGCCGACCTCACCGACCTCGTCCACGGTCCGACCGAGCGCGGCCGCGCCGAGGCGGCGGCGGCGGCGCTCTTCGCGGGCGAGATGCGGTCGCTCCCGCCCGCGACGCTCGCGGAGGTCGCGGGCGACCTGCCGTCGAGCGAGCTCGCCGCGGCCTCGCTCGACGCGCCGGGACTCGACGCGATCGAGCTCCTCCTCTCGACGGGGCTCGCGAAGAGCAAGCGCGAGGCGCGGGAGCTGCTCGGCTCGGGCGCGGTCAGCGTGAACGGCGAGCGGATCGAGGCGGAGCGGCGGATCGTCCGCGGGGACGTGATGGACTCGAGCGCGGGCGGCGTGATCCTCCTCCGTCGAGGCCGCAAGCAGTGGCACGCGGTCCGCGTGAGCGCCGCGTAGACGACGGACCTCGAGCCAGGTCGGCTACGGCGTCGGCGACGCCGGCTCGTCGAGCGGCAGGATGACGAGGGAGACGGTCGGCTGGCTGCCGTCGATCCCCGCGACCTTCTGCACCGTCACGTCGGGCGGAAGCATCCAGAGGGAGACCCGCTTCGAGGCGACCCGCTTCTGCAGGTCGTCGCTCGTGAGGTGGACGAGCGCCACGATCCGCTCGCCACCCTCGATGCGGGCGATCGCGTCGTTGGGACCCGTGAGCACGACGGGACCCAGGGAGGGCGTCTCGAGGTCGACCCGGTAGCGGGCGAAGTCGTCGGCGACGCCGGCGACCTGCACCGGCACGCTGTTCACGGTGACGGTCCGCTCGAGGGAACGCGGCGTGAAGACCACCTTCGCGCTCGCCGGATCGAGCGTGATCCGGGACGCCTCGCCGGCGAGGGCAGGCGCGACCTGCAGCGTCGCCTCGAGGGTGACCCGCTTGCCCGGCTCGAGCCGCTCGAGCCGCCGCGGATCGACCACCGCGAGCACCGACGGCTCGATGCCCGCGGGAAGGATGCCGGTCGGGAGCACCACGGAGACCGTGGCGGGCTCGACGAGCACGTCTCCTTGGGTGCGGATCCCCGGCAGGTCGGCGACCGGTCGCGAGGTCCGCGTCTCGAGCGGGACGAGGCGGATCGGGATCGAGTTCGGCTCCACCGCGTCGATGGTGACGCCGGTGTCGCGGACGACGGGCAGCGAGCCGAGCGACGTCGCGAGCGGGATCGGCCAGGTGCCGGGCGAGGAGGGCAGTCCGTGGACGCCCGCGACGAGTTCGAGCGTCCCGGCGTTCATCAGCGCCTCGAAGGCGGTGATCGCCCGCTTCGACCCGGAGACCGAGAGGAGCGCTCCGTCGAGCTCGCGCGGCTCGACGAGCAGCCGTCTGGCGTCCGAGGTCGCGAAGCGGATCGACGCGTCGAACCGGCGGTTCTCGCGGGTCTCGCCCGCCGCCCAGATCCAGATCAGCAGCGTCACGAGCGTGACGAGCCCGAGCGATCCCAGTCGACCTCGGAGCGAGCCGTTCATGCGACGGTCCTCGCGGCGGCGTCGCCGCGCTCGGCGGCGGACCGCACGCCCGCCACGCCGGTCGCGACCCGCGTCGCGAGGCTCCGGTCGCTCTGCAGGCGACCGCGGAGCTCCTCCTCGAGCGAGGCGAGCGGGATCGGCTCCGAGAGATGACCCTGCTCGGCGATGCGCACGTGTCCCGTCTCCTCGCTCACCACCACCACGAGGGCGTCGCTGTCGAGCGACAGCCCCTGCGCCGCCCGATGCCGCGAGCCGAGGTTCGAGGGAAGACGCTCGCCGCCCTCCGGCAGCGGAAGCTGCACGCCCGCGGCGAGCACGCGGTCCCCGCGGATCACGACCGCGAGGTCGTGCAGGGCACTGTTGGGATAGAAGATCGTCCGGAGCAGCTCGGAGGAGAGCTTGGCGTCGAGCTCCACGCCCTCTTCGACCAGTCCGCCGAGTCCGGTCTGGCGCTCGATGACGATGAGCGCCCCGAAGCGGCTCTTCGCGAGGTACTCGACCGCCTCGGCGACGATCGAGGCGAGCTGGCGGACCTCCCCGGTCTGGCGGTTGAAGAAGCGGGTCTGCCCGACGCGGACCATCGCCTGCCGCAGCTCCGGCTGGAACACGACCGCGAGGATGATCGCGAGCAGCCCCAGCAGCTCCGCGGAGATGAAGCGGATGCGGCCGAACGCCTCGGTCGAGCCGCCGAGCACCCGGATGATGAGCGTCAGGACCACCAGCACGAGCGCCACGCCCTTGATGACGCCGGCGCCGCGGGTCCCGCGCAGCGAGCGATACACCGCGTAGACGCAGATCCAGATCACCGCCATCTCGACGGCGATCTCGTACCAGGCGTAGCCGCGGAAGAGCTGCAGGAACGGCTCGAGCATCGCGCGTCCGGAGGGGACTCGGGGAAGCGGGCGGGGGCGGACGCCGCGGGCGCCTCCGCGATGCGCACCGACCACCCACGCAGTCTAGGTCGGCTTGACGGAGGCGTCGCCGTGATCCGAGGGCGGACTCCGCGTTCGGGACCGGACTCGTGGAGCGTCCCTCCGACCTCGGTACGATCGACGGCATGTCGCCTCTCGAACGACGAGTCGGGATCGGTCGGTGCCGCGGGATCTGCGCGGTCACCGGCGAGACGCTTCCTCCGGGCACCTCGATCGTCGCGGCGCTCTGCGAGCCGACGGCGGACGAGCAGGTCGATGCCGGAAGCGTCGGGCTGATCCGCCGCGACTACTCGATCAGGGCGTGGGAGCAGGGACCGACTCCGACCGGCGTGGTCTGCTTCTGGCGGACCATCGTGCCGGAGTCCGCCCGCCCGGCGCAGCGGCTCGACGAAGGCGTCCTGCTCGAGCTCCTCGAGCGCCTCTCCGAGGAGGCGGATCCCCGTCGCGAGCGGCTGCGGTTGGTCCTCGCCTTGGTCCTGCTCCGTCGTCGGCGGCTTCGCCTCGTGGATCGGCGCACGACCTCGGGCGAGGAGCGATGGACCCTCGAGCACCGCGGCGGCGATGGCGAGGCGTGGACCGTCGAGGTCGCCGCGCCGCGGATGTCCGAGGAGGACTCCCGCGCGGTCGCCGACGAGCTCGGCGCGCTGCTCGGCGGAGAGCTCGTCGCGGCGGGTGCGGCGACGCCGTGAACGGACCTCGGCTCGGTCAATGGTGCATCGCTGCCCTCGCGGTGCCGGTCCTTGCCGCGGGCTGCTGCGGACCGCCGCGGGTCGCTGCACCCGAGCCGGAGCCGGACCGCCCGGCGGCGCTCGCCTCGATCGCCCAGCGGAGCGAGGACCTGCGGAGCCTGAGCCAGCTCGAGTCGAACGGGACCGCGCGGATCCCCGTGCCGCGCGAGGATGGCTCCACGGCGGTCGAGCAGCTCGACCTCCTCCTCGTCATGCAGCGTCCGAGCCGCACGGCGCTTCGACTCAAGCTGAGCGTGAGCGACGTCCTCGCGTGGCTCGGGTCGGACGATCAGTCGTGGTGGCTCTTCCTCCCCGGCCGGTCGCCCTCGATCGCCTACCGCGGACCGCTCGCGGGCGGACTGAGCCGAGCGCAGCTCGACTCGCTCGACGAGGCGCCGGTGCCGCGGGAGCTCCGCTCTCCACGGCTCCTCTGGATCCTCGCGGGGCTGGAGCCCTTCGGTGGCGACGTCTCGACCGCCGCGTGGGACCCGGTGATGGGGGGCTGGCGGCTGGAGGAGAGCCTTGCGGCAGGTTCGACGGAGTCGATCGGACCGGTGATCCGCCGGTGGTTCTCCCCCAACGGTGATCAGATCACCCGCGTCGAGGTGCTCGACTCGACCGGATCGACCATCGCCGCGTCGCGGCTCTCCGAGCACGTCCTCGTCGAGGTGCCCGACCGACCGATGGGGGCGTGGCCGCTCGTCGCTCGGCGCATGACCTGGTCGACCGGCAGCGCGGGGGACCACGATCGCGCTGAGATCTCGCTCGATCGTCCCACCGCGCAGGGCACCCGCGTGAAGCCGGCGCTCTTCGACTGGACGCGGCTCGTCGAGAGCCTCCGCCCTGACTCGATCATCGAGGTTTCGCCGTGATGACCGCGATCGTCGCGGCGGGACTCGCCGTCGGTCTGCTCGGGACGATCCCGCCCTCCGACGCGACGGCGATCGCGCCGTGGGTCCGCGCGGAGGACCTCCGATCGCCCGAGCCGCTCGGCTTCGCGGCGATGCCCGGCGCCTCGAGCGGTCGCAGCCTCTGGTTCGCCGTCGATGACCCCGAGGACCCGCGGCGATCGCGGGTCATGCACGTCTCGACCGACCGCGATCCGGCGACGGTCCGCGTGGCGGCGGTGCTCGAGGGCGAGGTCGAGTCGATCGCGGCATGGGAGGATCGCGCGTGGATCGTGCTCGCGGCTCGATCCGACGATCGCCCTCGACGCGAGGTCGTGACGCTGCAGACCGCCCGCAATCCCGCGTCGGGGCTCGACTACTCCTGGCCGCGGGAAGGTCCGCGGCTGCTTCCGAGCCTGCCCGGCGAGGGACGGCTGCTCGCCTTCTCGGCGGACGCCGGCGGACCGGTCGCGCTGCTCTGGCCCGACCGAGTCCGGAGCCAGCGGGTCCGCCGCGGCGGCGAGGAGGAGGGCGGGGCAAGCCTCTGGCGGCTCGAGCGGGAGACCTCCTGGACGCGCCTGCCCGATCGTCCCGGCGAGGGACTCGAGGAGTGGCTCATCGTCGAGGACGCCGCCGTGCCGTCCATCGCGGGACTCTCGCCCGATCCGGCGGACCGCGACGTCACGGTGGTGCGACCACTGGCGGATCCGACCGCGTCGCGCCGCTGGGACGTGCCGTTCGAGTCGATCGTCGCGGTCTGCTCGTCGGAGGACGCGGTGGTGCTGGCGCTGCGGCGCGAGTTCGGCTCGATCCATGTCTGCTACCCGCGGAGCGCGGCGGTGCTCGACCTCGCGGTCCTCGACGCGCCGCGTGGACCATGGCTTCTCGGGGCGACCCTCGACGGTCTCCGGCTCGTCGAGCAGGATGGCGACCGCCTGATGATCCGCTCGATCGATCCGATCGACGGCGTCGTCTCGCCGCCGCGCGAGCTCGGGGCGCCGACCTTCGGTCGAGGCGGCTGGCTGCATCTCCCGGTGCTGGGGCTCCTCGTGGTGACCGCGGTGCTCGCCTTGGTGCTGTTCCGTCCGCTCGGCGAGGAGGACGGTCCCTCGCTGCCGGAGGGATGGGCACCGCTGCCGATCTCGAGGCGGCTGCTCGCCCTCGCCGTCGATGCGCTCCCGGCGCTGGTCGTCACGGTGGTCTGGCTCGACGTGGACGTCCGCGACCTGATCGTGCTGCCGGCGTGGACCCTCGAGGGCGAGGCCGCGCTTCCCTCGGCGGTCGCGATCGGAGGAACGATCCTCTGGTGCACGACGTGGGAGCTCCTGCTCGGCGCGACGCCCGGCAAGCTCCTCGTCGGCGGAAGGGTGATCGACGCGGGCGGCGGGCGCCCCGCCATCGTGCGGACCCTCGCCCGGAACCTCTTCAAGGCGGTGATGCTCTACGCCCCGATCCTCGCGATCTTCGCCCTCCTCAGTCCGGGCGGTCAGGGGATCGGCGAGGTGGTGAGCCGAACCTTCGTCGCGACGCGGACGCCGCCCTCCCCGGGGGCGGAGCCTTCGTGAACAGCCGCCCAAAGGCTCGGCGGGGAAGGTCGGACTAGCGGCGGGGATTGCGACCCGGCGGCGGCGGATCATGCCGTGCCGGTCGATCGCGCCGACGAGGCTGCTCGGTCGCGGCGCGGGCGATCGAGTCGATCGACGAACGCGCGTCCTCCGCCGGCGCTGCGTCCTCCGGCTCGCCGCCCTCGACGAGGCGCTTGGCGAAGACGAGACGACCCGCCGAGGTCTGCAGGGTGTTGCTGACCACCGAGACCACCGTCTCGCCGACCCGACCCGCGGCGTCCTCGATCACCACCATCGTGCCGTCGGGGAGGTAGCCGACGCCCTGACCGGGGTTCTCGCCTTCCTTCACCACGGAGACGGCGAGGCGGTCGCCGGCGACGAGGCTCGTCCGCAGCGTGCCGGCGAGGTCGTTGAGGTTGATCGCGCGGAGCCCCTTGATCTCGGCGACCTTCTTGAGGTTCGAGTCGGTGGTGAGGATCCGGTACTGCTCGAGGCGGCAGAGCTCGAGCAGCTTCTGATCGACCGAGACTCCCTCCACCGCCCGCTCCTCGACCGACACGTCGAGGTGCGGGTTCGCCTGCAGCCGGCTGACCGTGTCGAGCCCGCGGCGGCCGCGGCTCCGCTTGGTGCGGTCGCCGCTGTCGGCAAGCGTCTGCAGCTCGTCGATGACGAACTGCGGCACCACCAACGGGGCATCCATGAAGCCGGTGTGCCCGAGCTCGTCGATGCGCCCGTCGACGAGCACCGAGGTGTCGACGAGCAGCGGCTGCAGCCCGCGGATCTGGCGGGAGAACTCGACGTAGGGGATCACCAGCCGGAAGTCGTCCTTCGTGGAGAGCACCACCGAGACGCTCAGGTAGCAGAGGATGATCCCGATCAGCGCCTTGGCGAGCTGGATGTAGAGCGCGGCTTGACCCTCGCCGAGCTCCCACGCGCGGCTCACCGTGTCGATGAGGGCGCCGATCGCGAGCGCCGCGATCAGGCCGAAGCAGATGCCGAGGTAGACCGCGACGACCGAGCTCAGCCGCTTGTTGGGGACGACCGCGTCGGCGAGCACCACCACCAGCCCCAGCGCGCCCGCGGCGACGAGCAGGCCCAGCACCGTCGCCGAGGTGAACTCGCCCGGGTCGGTCTGGCTGGCGATGGTGAGCAGCGTCACCGAGACCATCAGCACCATGAAGAGGAGCCGGATGGCGAGGATCAGCACCCGATGGGTCCGCGGGGGGGACGTCGGCGGCTCGCGCCGCTCGCGCCTCGTCGTGCCGGATTCGTCGAGCGCCGGGTGATCCATCGGACGGATTCTAGAGCGTGGGCGGGCCGGCTCGGACCGAGCAACCGACCGTCAGGACCCGACCGCCGAGTCCTCGCCCCGTCGGCTCGTCGGCATGGGTACGATGCGACCCTCGGCGGCGAGAAGACGGCCGGGCCCGTCGGACGGGCGGCGTGCGAACCAGGTCAGAGCCTGACCGCAGCAGCCTTCAGCAATGTCGCTCGGGCCTTCGGTCGCCTGGCCGTCTTCCCGCCGCCGAGCACGTGGACGACCTCCCGCCTCTCGACCCCTCGATCTCCTCGCGATGACCGACGCCGCCCGCTCCTACGAGGTGCTTGCCCGTCGCTATCGCTCGCGCGGCTTCGAGGAGGTGGTGGGGCAGGAGGCGATCGCCTCGACGCTGCGGAACGCGATCGAGAACCACCGCACCGCGCACGCCTACCTCTTCTGCGGCACCCGCGGGGTCGGCAAGACCTCGATGGCGCGGATCTTCGCGAAGGCGCTCAACGCCAGCGGCGGACTCCTCGGCGAGGAAGCCGCGGTCGGCAACGCGATCCTGCAGGGTCGGGACGTGGACGTCATCGAGATCGACGCGGCGAGCAACCGCGGCATCGACGACGCCCGCGACCTGATCGCGAGCGCGGGCATCGCCCCGATGCGCGGGCCCTACCGGATCTACATCATCGATGAGGTCCACATGCTCACGCCGGCGGCGTTCAACGCCCTCCTCAAGACGATGGAGGAGCCGCCGCGGCACGTGAAGTTCATCCTCTGCACGACCGAGCCGCACCAGGTGCCCGCGACGATCCAGAGCCGCTGCCAGCGGTTCGACTTCCGGGCGATCTCCGCGTCGCGGATCGCGGCGCACCTCGCCGCGGTCCTCGAGCAGGAGAAGATCACGAGCGAGCCGGAGGTGCTCCACCGGATCGCCCGCATGGCGAACGGCTCGATGCGGGACGCCCTGAGCCTGCTCGACCGCCTCGCCTCCGGGGCGACGGGCACGCTGACCGCGCGGCAGCTCGAGGAGCTCTTTGGGCTGCCGGAGGACTCGGTCATCGACGCGATCCTCGCGGCGATCGGGCGGGGGGACGCCGGCGCGACGCTCCGCGACTCGGCGCAGCTCCTCGACCGCGGGCTCACCGCCGAGCGGCTCCTCGACTCGCTCGCGGAGCGGCTGCGGGAGCTCCTCGTGGTGGCGACCTGCGGCGCGGAGTCCGAGCTCCTCGAGACCCCCGCCGAACGCCGCGAGGCGCTCGCGGCGGTCGCCGAGGCGTTCGACCCGGCGCAGATCTCCTCGCTGATCGCCCTCTGCGACGCGGTCGGGCGGTCCTCGCGGTCGTCCTCGAGCCCGCGGGCGCTCCTTGACGCGGCGCTGGTGCGGATGGCGATGAGCGAGCGCTTCGCCGAGTCGGCGGCGCTCCTCGCCGGCGGCGGAGGGACCCCCGCAAAAAAACTCCTCGCCCCCGTCGCGGGGGCGGCTGAGGTCGTTCGGCCGAGGCGCGTGATGGCGGAGCCGCGATCGGCGCCGCCGGTCGCGCCGGTCGCGACGGTCGAGCCGAAGCCGACGCCGCCGAGCCCGCCGCCCTCGAGCGTCTCGCCTGCGGCATCGAGCGCCTCGCCTGCGGCATCGACCGCGACCCCGCTCGATCTCGAGGGTCTCTGGTCGCGACTCCGCGCCGCGGTCGCCGGCTCCGCCCGTCGCGCCGCGCTGCTCGAGTCGATCGAGCCGGTTGCCTTCGATGGACGGACCCTCCTCGTCCGCCCCTCGGCGAGCGGCGCGTCGCGCTGGCTCGAGACCCGACCGGAGCCGCTGCTCGAGCTGCTGCGGGAGGTCGCGGGTCGGGCGATCGCGGTCGGCTTCGAGGCGGTCGAGCGCGAGGCGCCGCGACCCTCGTCGGAGCACGTGAGCTCGCCGCTCCTCGAGCATCCGCTCGTCAAGAAGGCGGTCGAGATCCTCGACGGCACGGTGGTGCGGGTGATGCCGACCGTCGCGTGGGGCACGACCGAGGGCGCCGTCGAAGGGGAGGAACGCTGACATGTTCGAGGGACTCCGCTCGCTCGCCGGTCTCGCCGGCGTGATGAAGGACCTGCCCCGGCTCCAGGCGGCGATGGAGGAGACCCGCCGGGAGATCGCCGCGATCCGCCGGCATGGTCGCGCGGGCGGCGGCGCGGTGACCTGCGAGGTGAGCGGATCGCTCGAGCTCCTCGACCTCCGCGTCTCCGAGCCGATCGCCCACGCCCTCGCCGACCCGGCGCAGCGGGGGATGGCGACATCGCTCGTCGTCGAGGCGATCAACGATGGATTGCGCCAGGCCCGCACCGCCGCGGCGGAGCGGGCGGAGGCATCGGCGCGGGCGATGGGTCTGCCCATTCCCCCGGGCGGCATTCTTCCCTCGGGCAACGGCGTGGGGCTCGGAGGCTGACGAGACCGCCATGAGCGACGAGTCCCGTGCCGATCGCGCGTATCCCGAGTCGGTGGTCCGGCTCATCGAGGAGTTCTCGAAGCTCCCCGGCATCGGCCGCCGCAGCGCCGAGCGGCTCGCCTTCCACGTGCTGAAGTCGACGAAGGAGGAGGCGCGGCGCCTCGCCGGCGCGATCGACGACGTCAAGCGTCTCGTCAGGCACTGCTCGATCTGCTGGAACCTCACCGACGACGATCCCTGCCGGATCTGCGGCGACCCGCGGCGGGATGCCTCGACGGTGCTCGTGGTCGAGCAGCCCAAGGACCTCATCGCCCTCGAGCAGACCGGGATGTTCCGCGGCGTCTACCACGTGCTGCTCGGTCGCCTCGATCCGCTCGACGGCGTGGGACCGGAGACCCTCACCCTCGCGGCGCTGCTTGCCCGCGTCGACGAGCCGGGTCGCAACGCCCGCGGCGTGGCGATCTCCGAGGTGATCCTCGGGCTCAACCCCGACCTCGAGGGCGACGGCACGGCGCTCCACCTCGCGGAGGTCCTCGCGAGCCGCGGGGTGAAGGTCACCCGCCTCGCCCGGGGGCTTCCGAGCGGCTCGCAGATCGAGTTCGCGAGCCGCGCCATGCTTGCCGACGCGATCGCCGAGCGGCGCTCGGTCTAGGGCGTGGTGGATCGGATCGATCCCGCGTCGTTGTCGAGTCGCGGACCCGCGGCTAGTCTCCGCGGGATGACCGCTCCGCATCCCACCTGCGAGGTCGAGGTCCGCCCCGAGGTCACGATCCTGCGACCGGTCGGTCGGTTCGGTCTCGAGGCGAACGCGATCATCGATCGCGCGGTCAACAAGGCGATCGCCGGTCGCCCCCGGCGGGTCGTGGTGGACGCCCGCGGTCTCGAGTTCATCGCGAGCATGGCGCTCGGGCAGCTCGTGATCCTCGCCCGGAAGGTCGGTGCAGGCGGCGGATCGATGCAGGTCCAAGCCGCCTCGCCCGAGGTCCGCGACCTCCTCGCGAGGACCCGGCTCGGCGAGCTCCTGCACCTCGCCGACGCCCTCGATGCTGACTGCGGCTGACCTCGCCGCCCTCGCGATCCGCGCGACCGGAACCTCTCCGGCGGACGCCGGAGAAGCCCGGGCGACCTTGGCAAGGCTCCCGGGTCGGCGACCGATAGGATCGGATCGGCGGTCGCTCCGCCGCTGCGCCCCGCCGATGAGCCTTGCCGCGTTCCCATGAGCCTCCGCTTCGACGCCAGCCAGCAGCTCCGCACCGGTCAGCACCTGAAGCTGGCGCCGAAGATGATCCAGTCGATGGAGATCCTGCAGCTCGCGCTGCCGGCGCTCCAGGAGCGGATCGAGCGCGAGCTCGAGTCGAACGTCGCCCTCGAGCTCGTCGAGCCCTCCGCGCCCACGGAGGACGGGGAGCACCGGGACGACGCGCCGGGTCTGCCGCAGGATGGAAGCGCGAGGCAGTTCGAGCGCCTCCGCGACCTCGAGCGGCGCTACGGCGAGCTGTGGGAGGGCGACGGCGAGCGCCGCCGACCAAGCTCGCGGCTCGCGGGCGAGCCGGACGGGAAGCTCTCCGCGATGGCGAACGCCCCGAGCCGCGGCGAGAGCCTCGAGTCGCAGCTCCAGCGCCAGTGGTCGCTCGTCGAGGCGGAGGAGGAGGTCAAGATCGCGGGCGCCCGGATCCTCGAGTTCATCGACGAGGACGGGCTGCTGCACGCCGACCTCGACGCGATCCTCGACCAGAGCCGCGCCCTGCCCGGCGCGACCTGGTCCCGCGAGCTCCTCGAGCGGTCGCTCGGGCAGCTGCAGCAGGAGCTCGAGCCCGCGGGGATCGCGGCGCGGGACCTGCGGGAGTCGCTCGCGATCCAGCTCGACGCGCGGATCCGCGACGCCGAGGACGCCGCCGACCGCGCCGCGTGGGAGGACGCCCGCGTCCTCGTCGCCGAGCACTTCGACGACCTCCTCCACAACCGCCTGCCCAAGATCGCCCAGCACTCGCCCCTCGACCTCGGGCGGATCCATGCGGCGCGCGACCGCCTGCGGAAGCTCACCCTCGCGCCGGGGCGGGATCTCGTGGACGTGCCGGAGCGACCGGTCTATCCCGACGTCCTCGTCGACTACGACCCGAGCGAGGACCGCTACGTCGCGGCGCTCCAGGACCGCGGCGTGCCGGCGCTCCGCATCAGCCCGCTCTACCGCAAGATGGCGCGGGACCGCGGGGTCGACGCGGAGACGCGGAAGTTCGTCGCCCGCAACGTGCGGAGCGCGAGCTGGCTCATCGACTCGATCAACCAGCGACGCACCACGCTCCTCCGCGTGGTCGAGAGCGTGATCCGGCGGCAGCGCGAGTTCCTCGACCACGGTCCGCACTTCCTCCGCCCGATGCCGATGATCGACGTCGCCGCGGAGCTGGGGCTCCACGTCGGCACGGTGAGCCGGGCGGTGTCGGGGAAGTGGATCCAGACGCCGCGCGGCGTCTTCCTCCTCCGCAAGCTCTTCTCGGGGGGACTGGAGACCGCCGAGGGCGAGGACCGCTCGTGGGAGGCGGTGAAGGCGCAGCTCAAGGAGGTCGTGGAGGGCGAGGACCGCACCCGACCGCTGAGCGACCGCGCGATCGCCGAGGCGCTCGCGAAGCGGGGCGTCACGATCGCCCGCCGCACCGTCGTCAAGTACCGCGAGCAGATGGGGATCCCCTCCGCCCGCCAGCGGCGCGAGCACCGTTGAGCCGCCGATAGCATCCGCGCCGTGGCGAGTCCCCGTCGCATCCTCGTGACCGGCGCGACCGGCGGCATCGGTCGTCGCGTGGTGCGCGACCGGCTGCGGCGTGGCGACGAGGTGGTGGTCGTCTCGCGCCGCCCGGACGACGCACGAAGGATCTTCGCCGCCGGCGCGAACCCCCGCGTCCTCGTCGTCGAGGGGGACGTCGGCACGCCCGGTCGCTGGCAGCGTCTCGTCTCCGAGGTGGACGCGGTGGTGCACCTCGCGGGCGCCTCGATCGCCCGACGCTGGTCCGCGGAGGTGCGCGAGGAGATCCGGCGGAGCCGCGTCGAGGGCACCTACCAGGTGGCGTTCGCGATCGCCGAGGCGGAGCGACCGCCGGCGGTGCTCGTCTCGGCGTCCGGCACCGGCTTCTACCCGGGCACGTCGCGCTCGCCGCTCGACGAGGATGCCTCGCCGGGACGGGACTTCCTTGCCCGCACCTGCGTCGCGTGGGAGCGCGAGGCACGGCGGGTCGAGCGGGTCGCCACCCGCCTCGTCCTCCTCCGCATCCCGATCGTGCTGGACGCGGAGGGAGGCTTCCTTCCCGCCATGACGCCGTGGTGGCGCCGGGGGATCGATCCGTCGCCGTGGCGATCGCAGGACGCGCTGCCGTGGATCCACTGGAGCGACCTCGTCGAGGTCGTCGCGCGAGCGATCGAGGATCCGCGGCTGCGGGGCGTCGTGAACGCCGTCGCGCCGACGCCGGCGACGCCCGCGGCGCTTCGCGAGGCAGCGTCGAGAGCGATGGGTCGAACGCTGCGGGCGATGCCGCGAGTGCTGGTGCGCCTCGGCGGCGGCGAGGCTGCGGAGGCGATGTCCGGTTCGCGCGAGATCGTGCCGGCGAGGCTGTCGTCGGTCGGCTTCCGCTGGTCGATGGCGGATCTCGCGACCGCGGTCGCCCGCGAGCTTGGCGTCGAGTCTCCGAAGCCCGTCGTCGCGCCGACGCCCGCGCCAGCACCGACTCCAGCGCCGGTTGCGAAGCCTGCGTTGCCTCCGACGCCGGTCGAGCCTCCGAAGCCGGTGGTCGCGCCGACGCCTGCGCCGGCGCCGCCTCCGGCGCCGATCGCGAGGCCCACGCCGCCACCGACGCCGGTCGAGCCTCCGAAGCCGGTGGTTGCGCCGACGCCTGCGCCAGTACCGACTCCGGCGCCATCGCCGACTCCCGCGCCGGTCGCGAAGCCCGCGCCGCCACCGACGCCGGTCGAGCCTCCGAAGCCGGTGGTCGCGCCGACGCCCGCGCCAGTACCGCCTCCGGCGCCGGCGCCGACTCCAGCGCCGGTCGCGAAGCCCACGCCGCCACCGACGCCGGTCGAGCCTCCGAAGCCAGCACCTGCTTCTCCGCCGGCTCCCACTCCGGCTTTCTCGCCGGCTCCCGCGCCGGCTCCGCAGGTTCCCTCGAAGCCGGTCGAGCCAGCGGTGCGACCCGCCGCGGTCGCGAGTGCACCGACGGAGCCGCCGCCGGTGGTCGCCGCGATCGCCGCGGTCGCGATCGCCGAGCCGATCGTGGCTGCGTCGGCGGACGAGGCACGTGAGGCGATCAAGCGATGGCGCCGGCGCGGGGTCGAGGTCATCCTGCTCGCCGGCGGTTCGCACGCGGAGGTTCGTCCGCTCGAGCAACGCCTCGAGTTTCGCGGTCCGACCATCACCGAGCTCGGCGGCGTGATCCACGGCGGCAACGACCGCGCGATCCTGAAGCAGAGCCCGATCCCGCGCGAGGTCGCGCTCGCGCTGCTGCGGCGGCTCGGGGAGTGGGAGCGGAGCGAGGGCGTCTCGGTGCGGGCGATCGCCGCGACTGGCGAAGTGGTCCGCGCGGGGACCCCGATGGTCCGCATCGAGGCGACGGGGGAGGCGGGCGTGATCGACGCGCTCGACGAGGCGCTCGCGGATCCCGCCCAGCGCGACGTCGACGCGACGATCCTCCGGACCGCGCCGACCCATCTCTCCTTCCTCGCGGCGGGGGTCGATCCCACCTCGTCCCTGCAGCGGGTCGTGCGGGGACTCGGGCTCCTTCCCTCGAAGGTCATCGCGCTCTCGGGTGCCGCCGAGCATGCGGGGCTCCTCGCGTGGAGCCGCGGCGTGGCGGTCGGGACGAGCGATGCGGCGATCCTCCGCGCCGCCGGAGGTCGGCGGCTTGCGATCGACGACTGGGCTGGCTTCGACCGGCTCGTGGAGACGCTCGCGCCGACGCCGAAGGCGTGAGCCGCCTCGGTACACTCGACCCTCTTCCCGTCCGGAGACGCCCCTTGAGCGAGAACGCCCCACCCGTCGCACGCTCGGTGCCGCAGCGCATCTGGATGGACGGTCAGCTCGTGTCGAAGGAGGACGCCAAGGTCTCCGTCTACGACCACGGGCTCCTCTACGGCGACGGCTGCTTCGAGGGGATCCGCGTCTACGGCGGGCGCATCTTCAAGCTTCGCTCGCACCTCGAGCGGCTCTACCGCTCGGCGGACATGATCCGCCTCGCGCCGGCGCATCCGCTGCGGGAGCTGGAGCAGGCGGTGCGGGACACCGTCGCGGCGAACGGTCTCGCGGACGCCTACATCCGCCTCCTCCTCACCCGCGGCGTCGGCACGCTGGGGCTGCATCCCTTCCGCTGCCCGCGACCCGGGACGATCGTCATCGTGGACGCGATCCAGATCTACCCGCCCGAGCTCTACGAGCGGGGGATGCGGGTGATCGTCGCGAAGCGGCCGCGGATCCCGGTGTCCTGCCTCGATCCGGCGATCAAGAGCCTCAACTACCTCAACAACATCCTCGCGAAGATCGAGGCGATCGACGCCGACGTCCTCGAGGCGATCATGCTCAACACCGATGGCTTCGTGAGCGAGTGCACCGGCGACAACATCTTCGCCGTCAAGAACGGCCGCATCTCGACGCCGCCCGAGGACGCGGGCATCCTGCACGGGATCACCCGGGCGTTCGTGATGCACGAGCTGGCGCCAGCGCTCGGCATGCGGGTCGAGCAGCGACCGATGCGGCTCGAGGAGTTCTACGCCGCCGACGAGGTCTTCCTCACCGGGACCGCCGCGGAGATCATCGGGGTGAGCGAGATCGGCGATCACGCGATCGGCGCCGGGAACGTCGGACCGATCACGAAGAAGCTCGAGGCGGAGTTCAAGCGCCGCGTCGCGAAGGACGCGCCGGAGGACTGAACCCCCGGCGGCGCCGCCCGCCCGCCTCCCGCTGGAGCGATCGATGCGGTGCACCGCCTGCGACTATCCGCTCTGGGGACTCCGCCCCGGTCCCTGTCCGGAGTGCGGTCGACCGTTCCGAAGCGACGAGTTCGAGTTCGTCCCGGGCACCGTCGCGTTCCGCTGCGGGGGATGCGGGCAGACCTACTACGGCACCGATCCGAAGGGCCTGCTCATGCCGCGGGAGTTCGCCTGCGTCCGCTGCGGCGCGGCGTGCGCCTGCGGCGAGATGGCGGTTGATCCGACCGATCGCATCGATCCGCTCGCCGGCGGCGAGCTGCTTCCGTGGATCGACGACCGCCTCGACGCCGAGGGACGGCGGCGCCGACGGAGCCTCGTCGGTCGCTTCCTCGCGACCTGGTGGTGGTTCACCGCGCGGGGCTGGCGGGCGGCGGATGCGATCCCGATCCGCGCGAGGGCAGGATCCGCCTGGGGACTCGCGATCCTCGCCTCGATCCTCATGGGGATCGGCACTGGTCTGCCCCTCCTCGTCATGCCGGTCCTGTCGCTTGCCCTCGCCGCGCCCGGCGCGATCGCGCCGGGTGGCAGGGGGATCGCCATCTTCCTCGGCGTGATGTTCCTGATGGTGCTCGGCTTCGCCGCCGCCTGGCTGATGCTTCAGTCGCTGACCGCGGTCCTCGCGCACGCGGTGCTGCGGGCGACCGGACCCACCCGGGCGGGACTTGGGCGCACCACGCAGGCGGTGCTCTATCCCTCGGTGCTTGGGATCTGGGGCGCGATTCCGCTCTGCTGCTTCGGACCGCTCGGCAGCCTGCTGTGGGCGGCGATCGTCGCCTGCGGGACGGTGCAGCGGATGCAGCAGGTCTCCTGGGCGAGGGCGTGCGTCGCCGTGCTGGTGCCGGCGCTCGGGGGAGTCCTCGTCGTCGCGGCGACCTTCGCCCTGCTGTTCGTCGGCGCGGGTGGACCGCAGCCGGTGCTGATGCCGCCGCCGGTGCCCGTGGTCGCGCCGAATGCACCTCCGCCCACGACGGTCGAGCCGATCGAGGGCGAGCAAGGCGTTCCGGCGAGCGGCTCGGACGCGGTTCCGTCTCCGGACGCCGCCGTCGAGACCGATGATGGCGAGGTCGCGTTGCCGGACGCGCCGCCTCCCCCCGAGCCGCCCTCGTGACCCACGCCGCCTCCACGACCGCCGTCGATCGCCCGCCGCCGCTCCGCGTGGCGCGGCGGGTGCTCCTCATCGCGCTCCTCGCGAGCGTCGCGGTGCTCCTCGTGCTCGCGTGCCTCCTCCTTCTCGACGTCTCCTCCTCGCAGCGGACGGCACAGGCCGCAGGCAGCGCGGTCGTCACCGGCGTCTGGTCGCTGCTTGGGTTCGCGGTGCTCCGCTCGCTCGACGCGTCGTCTCGCCTCGGCGCGCGGTGGTTCCTGCTCGCGGCGTGGATCGCCGCATCCGCCTCCACGCTCGCCGCGGCGGCGTGGCTCATCCTCATCTGGATCCCCTACTGGATCCCCGTGAGCGCGGCGATCGAGGACGCCCTCGCGCGGGGCGGATGGATCCTGTCGATCTGGACCGTCGTCGCGGTGATTCCCCTCGCCTTCGTCTCCCGGCATCCGCTGCCGGCGTGGGCGAGGCTCGTCGCGCTCCTCGGCGGGTGCTTCATCGGCTGGCTCGCGCTCCTCGGCACCTGCGGCGTGCTGGCGCAGTCGTGGGTCGAGTCGCTCGTCAGGAGCTTCGGCGAGGAGACCTTCTTCCGGCTGCACGCGGCGGGCGCGATCTTCGCCTTCTGCGGGCTGGTCGTGGTGGCGGTGGTGCAGCGGCTCCTCGGTCGCGGCGAGCCGGAGCGCGGACGGACCATCCCGTGGCGGCTCTCGATGCAGGCGACCTGTCCGCGCTGCGGACTCGCCCAGGCGCTCGCGGTCGACGGCGGCGCCGAGGGCAGCCGCTGCGGTCGCTGCCGCCTGCGGATCCTCGTCGAGATCGACGAGCCGCGCTGCGCGTGCGGCTACGTCCTCTACAAGCTCTCCGGCGACGCCTGCCCCGAGTGCGGTCGCCCGGTGCCGGAGGAGGATCGGTGGATGAGCCACGCCGTCGACTCGATGGCGGCGGGGACGGTCGATCGACCGAGTTCCGCATGAGCTCCCGGCTCGCGCAACGCGATCAGCGAGGGAGCGCCCGTGCCGCGTCCCCGAGCAGCGCCCGAACCTCGCTTCGGAAGCGGTGAATGTCCGCGGCATAGCGCTCCGCGCGCTCGCCGCGGGCGATCTCGAGCTGGCGCCTCCGGAAGGCGAGCAGCGTCGCGGCGCGGACGTAGCGCTCCCGCGGCACGCCGGGCGGAAGCCAGCCGTCGCGACGGCGGCGGGTCCAGAAGGGGATGATCGCGGCGTGCTCGGCGGGCAGGGTTCCCGCCGCCGCCTCGGCGAGGAGCTCCCGCGCGATCACCGCGTGCTCCTGCCGCAGCGACCACTGGGTGAGGAGGAACATCAGGACCGACGCGCCCGCGACGATCAGCATGCCAAGGAGGACGAGCACGCCGCTCATCTCGCCGATCGCCTGAAGCTCCGCCGCGGTCGCCAGCCCGTTCCACAGGGCGTGGTTGAGCGCCGCGAGGACCAATCCGACGAGGGGCCACGCGAGCCAGCGGAGGGGTCCGGCGCGGTGGACCGCATGACCGAGGCACATGCCGAGGAGCGCGCTGCTGATCGAGTGGACGAGCGAGGTGAAGAAGGTGCGGATGAAGACGGTGCCGAGGAGGACTGCCGCGCCGCCCTCCGCCGCCTGCAGGAAGTAGAGGACGTTCTCGACCGCCGCGAAGCCGAGACCCGCCGCGGCGCCGTAGATCAAGCCGTCGGTCTCGTTGTCGATCGAGCGGAGGGGAATCAGCAGCAGGAACACCACGCCCTTGGTGAGCTCCTCGACGATCGGCGCGACCGCCACCGCCGCGAACGCGCCGCCGAAGACCTCTCCGCCCAGCGCCGTGGCGGCGATCGCGAAGGGCAGGCTGCAGAGGCACCCAAGCGAGGTGCCGCCGAAGCCGCCCCACGCGAGGACGAGGAGCACCGTCCAGAAGGGCTCGCGCTCGTAGCGGTCGAGCCACCAGATGAAGAGGAGGTAGCCGAGCAGGATCAGCGTGCTGCCGAGGACGGCGAGGGTGATCAGCGCTGGCATGAGGGTCCCGGTCCCGGCGTCACGAGCCGACCCCCGCCGCCGGTTCGTCGGCGGGCGACGGGTGGGAGCGATCGGCGGAAGGTATCAGGGGACGCGAGCGCTCACGCGGGACCGACCGCCTGAGCCTCCGAGACCGTGAGCTCGACCTTCGCGCCCGCGGGCGGCTCGGTCTCCCGATTCGCCTGCTGGTGCAGGCGCTGCGCCCGAAGCGACGACCAGTCGGTGATCCGAAGGTCGGGGCTCTCGGGACCGTCGTGGACCTTGATCAGGTCGTACTCGTTGTTCCGCTGCGCCGGCACGAAGCCCGCGTCGCGGATCAGCCGGCAGAGCGTCGGCTCGTTGAGGCAGTAGGTGGTGCCGGCGCTCGAGACGACGTTCTCCTCCATCATCACCGAGCCCATGTCGTTCGCGCCGAAGCGAAGCCCGACCTGCCCGACGTGCGGACCCATGGTCACCCAGCTCGAGCCGATCGACCAGACGTTGTCGAGGTAGAGCCGCGAGAGCGCCTGCGTGCGGAGGTAGGTCGTCGAGCCCGCCATGCGGACCCGGCGACCGAAGAGGGGATGCGCGTCCTTCGAGCCGCTTCCGTCGAGCCGCGCGACGACGTCGCCCGGGAAGGGCGCGTCGGGATCGTCGCCCTCGCCGCGACCCCACTCGGGAACGCGACCGAGCGGGGTGTTCTCCCGCTGGAACGGCCACGCGATGAACGCCTTGCAGGAGCCGCCGCCGTCGCGGGCGAAGTCGGCGAGGTCGCGGTCCTGCCACCGTCGCACCAGTTCCAGGTGGTGGATGCGGTCGGCGATCCCCTCGATGTGGCCGAACATCATCGTCGCCGAGGTGTTCATGCCGAGCTCGTGGGCGACCCGCATCACGGTGAGCCATTCCTCGGCGGTGCACTTGCCGAGACCGATCTTGCGGCGCACGGCGTCGGCGAAGATCTCGCCGCCGCCGCCCGGGACGCTGTCGAGTCCCGCCTCTCGGAGCGGCTCCATCACCGCGCGGACCTTCTCGTGGAGCGTCGCGCCCGGCGGGTCGAAGAACCGCACGAACTCGACGAACTCCGGCGGGCTGAAGGCGTGGACGTGGACCTGCGGGAACCGCTCGGCGATCGCCGCGAGGAGCTCGACGTACCAGGAGAAGGGCAGTCCCGGGTGCATCCCGCCCTGCATCAGGATCTGCGTGCCGCCGATCGAGCAGAGCTCGGCGATCTTCCCGAGCAGCACCTCGCGGTCGAGGACGTAGGCATCCGACTCGTCGCCGTCGCGGCGGAAGGCGCAGAAGGTGCAGCGGGCGGTGCAGACGTTCGTGTAGTTGATGTTGCGGTCGATGACGTAGCTGCGGAGGACGTCCCCGTGCAGCGTGCGGCACCGGCGGTCCGCCCAGAACCCGATCTCCGCGAGCGGCATTCGGTCATGGATCTCGAGCGCCTGCGCGGGCGTCAGCCGGGCATCGCCCGCGGCGACGGCGGCGAGGAGTCCCTCGTCGAGACCCGAGCGGTCGGGATGGACGGGCGGTGGGCGATGCATGGAAGGGGCGATCGTAGCCGCGGGCAGGATGGATTCGGCGCCTGCGGGGGAATGGCGGAGGACCGGCGGCGCGACGCGGTCGGTTCGGGCTTCGACGTCACCCGAGAACTCACCCGAGACCTCTGCCCCCGTCTCGACCTACACCCGCACCTTCGCCCAGCCGCCCTGCAGGAACCGCCCGGCGAAGAGCGAGCCGCGAAGGACGAGCTCGCCGGAGAGCCCCACCCACACGCCGGGCAGTCCGTAGCCGAGGTGGACGCCGAGGAGCCAGACGAGCGGCAGCCGCACGCCGTAGCTCGAGAGGACGGTGATCGCGAGCACCGCCTTGGCGTCGCCGACCCCGCGGAGCGCCTGCCGGACGACCATCACCAGCGCGAAGAACGCCTGCACGGCGCCGCAGATGAAGAGGAGCTTCGGGACCTCCTCGAGGTGGACCGGCTGGTCGCTGATCACCCGCGTGAGCGCCTCGCCGCAGGTCATGAAGACCACGCCGAGCGACGCCATGAAGGAGACGCCGATCGCGCTGCAGAGGAGGATCGCCCGCCGCGCCATCGCCGCGTTGCCGGCGCCGAGGTACTGCCCCGCGATCGCCCCCGCGGCGGTGCCCAGCGCGAATCCCGGGAGGAAGCTGAACGCCTCCCACTGCACGGTGATCGAGTGCGCGCCGACGAGCCCCTCCCGCGGCGTGCCGCCCACCGCCTCCGCCATCGCGATGATCCCGATGAAGGAGAAGACGAAGAGGTTGACCCCCCACATCGCCGTCCCCTCGAGGAAGCTCGGGATCCCGATGCGCACGACCCGCCACGCCATCGAGCGCTCGGGCGCGAGCGAGAAGCGGCGCACGCGGAGGTCCTTGACGCCGCGGAGCAGGACCACCGCGGTCGCGATCCCGCCCGCCGCATAGGAGATCGCGGTGCCGCCGGCGATCCCGATCACGCCGTAGGCGGAGGGGTCGATGCTCGTGAGCGCCGGCAATCGCTCGCCGAGCACCCGCAGCTCGACGCCGGAGAGGAGCACCGAGAAGAGGACGTTCACCACGTTGATGCCGACGGCGATGAGCGAGGGTCGCAACGTGTCGCCGGCGCCGTGGAGCGCCATCGAGCCGACCATCATCACGCCGCAGAAGGGCATGGAGAGGGCGAGGATCTCCACGTACTGCCGGCAGTAGATGGTCGCCTCCGGCGAGAGTCCCGAGGCGCGGGCGAGCGGTCCCGCCGCGGCGATCATCAGCCCCGCGACCACGAAGCCCCAGAGGAAGCCGAGGGTGAGGGACTGTCCGGCGGCCCGCTCCGCCAGCGGGAGGTCGCCGCTTCCCATCGCCCGCGCGATGATCGCCTGACCGCCCGCGCCGAGCCCGCTCATCGCGATCGCGATGAACCAGCCGACGAAGGAGCCCACGCCGATCGCGTCCATCGCCGGCGTCGCGACCGCCTCCGGAAGGCTCCCGGAGATCATCTTGTCGACGAGCCCGACGAGCGCCGTGAGCGCCTGCTGGAGCAGGATGGGAAGCGCGACGATCGCGATCGCGGCGCCGAGCGACTTGCCCGCGAGGCGACCGGAGCGGATCTCGCCGGCGGCGTCCGGCGCCGCCTCCTGCTCCTCGAGCGCCAGCAGCGGGTCGAGCGGCTCGTCCAGCCCGGCGACGAAGTCTGGCGCGGGGCGGGGGAACCGACGCGGCGCCTCGGCGCCGGCGGGGCGCGGGTCCCCGGGGGGGGACGCCGAAGGTGGTGGCTCCTCGCTCAAGGACACGATCCTACGGGCGGGCGGCGGCGATCCGCGGCTCGTGACCGATCTGCACGAGGGTTCCGTCGAGCTCCGGCGCGGCGCCGAGCAGGAGCCCGACCGCGTCCTCGAGCGAGGCGCGGCGGCGGAGCAGGGCGAGGGGATCGATCGCCCGGCGGCGCAGGATCGCGAGCCCGTCGGCGACGCGCCCAAGACCCGCGAGCACGACCGTCGCCTCGAGGCGGCGGAGCGATGCAAGGACGCCGGCGTGCCATGGCTCGACGCCATCCGCCATCAGGGCGAGCTGACCGCGCGGTCGAAGCATGCCGGACGCCGCGTCGAGGAGCCGCGGCGAGACCTCCGCGAGCACCACCGCGTCCTGGTCGTGGCGGCGCCCTGCCTCGTCGAGCGGTCGATGGCGAAGCGACCACTGCGCGGCGATGCGGGCGGTCGCCGGATCGTCCGAGAGGAGCCGCGTCCGCGGCAGCCGCGTGCGCATGACCGCGGTCGCGAGGAGCGCGGCGGCGCCATCGCCGAGCACGGTGACGAGGTCCTCCTCCCGAAGCCCGAGGCGGCGCTCGAGCGTCGCCGCGGTTCCGAGCGGAAGCGCGAACGCCGCGCGGTCGTCGTCGATCGAGTCGGGAAGGAGATGCAGGTTCGCGGCGGGGATCGCCATGAGCTCGGCGAGTCCGCCATCGCGACCGCGGAGCCCCGCGATGGTGCGGTCCGGACAGACCGCGGCGAGCCCGGAGCGGCAGTGCCCGCAGCGTCCGCAGGGCACCACCGGGTCGATCACCACCCGCGTTCCCCTCGCGAGGTCGGCGAGGCGGTCCGCCGCGCGCTCGACGACGCCGACGACGCAGGATCCGGGCACGCCGAGGAAGCCTCGGCGGCGCGACGGCAAGGCGTGATCGGCGGCGAGGAGGAGCACCCGCCGCGGACGCAGCAGCACCTCGTCGGCGCCGGTCGGCGGATCCTGCCGCACGGCGAGCGACGCGGCGCCCGGGTCGGCGACGATCGCCCTCATGGACCCTGACCGATGTTGCGGTCTGGATCGGGTTCGTAGGTCTCCCGCAGCCCGCCCTCGTCCATCCCGCGCGGCGGGGCGGGCATCTCGAAGACGTAGGACTTCCAGAACGCGAGATGGTCGAGGACGGTGAGGGTGCGGGTGAAGGTCGGGTAGAGGAACACCTCCTCGCCGACGAAGGGCTTCGTCGTCGAGGAGTACCACGCGAGCCACCGGGCGCGGTCGATGCCGTAGTCCTGACCGGTGAGGATGCGCAGGCTGTCGCCCGCGGCGAGGTTCACCACGAGCTCGCGGGCATCGAGGGCAAGGCAGAGCGCCTGGAACGTGCGGTCGCTCGGATACTGCGCGAGCGCGATCGCGATCTCGGTGCGGACGCCGGGATCCTCCGCCTCGTCGACGAGGCGGATCCAGATGCGGTCGACGACCGCCGGATCATGCAGCCGCTGCAGCGCCCGCGCCGCCTCGACGCGCACCTGCAGCGAGGGGCTCGCGAGGTAGTCGGCGATCTTCTTGGCGTCGGTCGGCTCGCCCCAGCGACCAAGCGCCCGGATCGCGGTCGCCTTCACGAGCGGATCGGTCGGCTCGTCCACGTAGAGGCGGTAGAGCTGGAGATAGGGCGCCTCGCCGCCCCACGGCGCGCTCGAGAGCAGCGCTAGTCCGCGCCGCTGGTTCTCCGGATCGTTGAGGTCGCTTGCCCACGCCGCCGCCTGCGCGGGCGTCGGCGGCGAGAGGTCGCTCACGAAGTTGTCCCAGTCCGAGGAGAGGCTGTCGCAGGCCGCGAGCACGAGCAGCCCGCCCGCGAGGGCGAGGGACGCGGCGCGACCTCTCGGCCGCGGGGCTCGGGTCGGCAGACCGGTTCCATCCGTGGAGCGATCCATGAGGCGGGAGATACTCTAACTTGCCGCGCCATGCCCTCGACCCCGACCACCGCGTCGCCCCGCATCCGCGCGTTCCCGCTCGGCGAGACCGAGACGAACGCCTACCTCGTCGAGGTGCCGGGAACGCCGCGGCGCTGCTGGGTGGTCGATCCCGGGGTGGACCCGACGCCCATCATCGAGGCGGTCCGCACGGAGGGTCTCGAGGTCGAGGCGATCATCCTCACCCACGCCCATTACGACCACATCGCGGGGGTCGACGCGCTCGAGGCGGCGATCGGTCGAAGGCGCCTGCTGCTCCACCGCGCCGAGCACGCCTTCTGCAGCGACCCGCGGCTCAACCTCTCGGTCTACCGGGAGGAGCCGATCCTCTGCCGGGCGCCGGACGAGGCGATCGAGGAGGGGGCGACGCTGCGGCTCGGCGACACTGCCTGGCGGACGCTCCATGTCCCCGGACACAGCCCCGGCTCGGTGATGCTCGTCGAGGATCGATTGAAGGTCGCCCTCGTCGGCGACCTCGTCTTCGCGGGCAGCATCGGTCGCGTCGACTTCCCGACCTCCGATCCGCGGGCGATGGAGGCGTCGCTGGGTCGCCTGCTGGCGGAGGTCGCCGACGACGTGCGGCTCCTGCCGGGTCACGGTCCGACCACCACGCTCGGCGAGGAGCGCCGCCGAAATCCCTTCCTCCGACCGGGCGCCCTGCGATGACCGCGGCGCCGATGCTGCTTCGGCTCGGGCACAGCCCCGACCCGGACGACGCGTTCATGTGGTGGCCGCTCCTCGCGGAGGAGGATCGTCCGGCGCCGGTCGCCGATCCGCGCTTCAGGTTCGAGGTGGTGCCGCTCGACATCGAGCGCCTGAACCGCCGCGCCGAGACGTCGGCGCTCGAGGACTGCCTCGAGGTCTCGGCGCTCTCCTGCGCCTGCTATCCGCGGGTCGCCCACCGCTACGTGCTGACCGCCTGCGGCAGCAGCGTCGGCGAAGGCTACGGACCGAAGCTCGTCGCCAAGCCGGGGCGCGACCTCGCCTCGCTCGCCGGCGCCCGCGTGGCGGTGCCGGGTCGTCGCACCACGGCGTTCGTCACCGCGTCGCTCCTCCTCGGGGTCGGTCGCTTCGAGCCGGTCGAGGTCGAGTTCGACCAGATCGAGCAGGCGACCGCCGCGGGGGAGGTCGATGCCGGCGTGGTGATCCACGAGGGACAACTCACCTTCGAGCGGCACGGGCTCGAGCTCCTCGTCGACCTCGGCGCGTGGTGGCGCGAGCGCACCGGTCTGCCGCTTCCCCTCGGCGCGAACGCGGTGCGCCGCGACCTCGTCGAGCGCCTCGGCGGCGGCGCGGCGTCGCTCTCGGCGCTCCTGCGGCGCTCGGTCGAGCACGCGATCGACCACCGCGAGGAATCGATCCGGCGGGCGCTCGTCTTCGCCCGCGGGCTCGAGCGGGAGCTTGCCGACCGCTTCGTCGGGCTCTACGTCAACCGGTGGACGCTCGACTACGGTCCGGTGGGGCGAAGGGCGGTGGCGAGGCTCCTGCTCGACGCGGGGCGGGCGGGACTGGTGCCGCGGCTCTCCGAGGTCGAGTTCCTCGGTCCGGAGGGCACGGTCGTCGAGCGGCTCGAGGGCGGATGAGCCTCGTCGGGGCACCGATATACTCGCCGCCCTGCATGTCGCAGCAGATCTCCCCGATGACCGAGCAGGGCTACGCGCCGCCGACGGTGCGGCAGTTCGGCGTCTTCCTCGACAACAAGGTCGGCAAGCTCCTCGAGCTCCTGCAGGCGTTCGAGGAGAGCGAAGTCGTGACGGTCCGGGCGATCTCGGTGGTGGACAGCTCCGACCACGCGGTGATCCGGATCATCTGCGACAACGCCGACGCGGGGCGGCAGATCCTCCGCCGACGGCAGTTCAGCTTCTCGGAGGTCGACCTCCTCATCGTCGAGCTCGACGAGAAGCACACCCTGACCTCGCTCTGCCTCTACCTGCTCGGCGCCGAGCTCAACATCCGCTTCGCGTACCCGGTGCTGCCCTCGCCGAAGGTCGAGGGCGCGGTGGCGCTCGCGGTCGATGACCACACCCTCGCCGGGCAGATCCTGCGGCGCAAGGGCTTCCGCCTGCTCGCCGAGGACGAGCTCGCCTGAGCTGAGCCCGCTCAGGCGTCGGGCGAGGTCGAGGTCACCGTCTTCGTCGCGGGGTCGTAGCGGTAGAGCGTGCCTGCCTGCTCCTCGCGGCAGACCTTGTGCGTGCCGTCGCAGAAGGGGAACTTCGCGCTCAGTCCGCAGGCGCAGATGAAGATCGGCTTCTCCTGGGGATCGATCTTGATGGGACCGGTCGCCTCGGTCCGGACGAGTCGTGCCATGACGGGGGGCTCCAAGGACGAACGCGAGGTTCGGGGGGAGGGTTCGAAGGCAAGCGCCAGTCAGCCGCCGGCGCCGCTCGGGCTCGTGCCCGCGTCGCCGGAGGGAGTCGAGGTCGCGTCGGGCGAGGTCGAGCTTGCGGAGGTGTCCGAGGTCGGCGTCGTGCCGGTCGCGGGCGTCGACGCGCCGAGCTTGACGGGCACGTACTCGTGATCGCGCTTGCGGAGGATGGTCGCGGAGAGGAGCACGTCGTCCATGCGGAGCGCCCGCGATGCCGCGTCGCCCTCGATGATCCGCCCGAACACGGTGTACTCCGCGTCGAGGTGCGGCGTCGGCACGACGGTCAGGTAGAACTGGCTGCCGGCGCTGTTGGGCTTCGACTTGCCCGGATTCGCGGGGTCGCCGGGCTTCGCCATCGCGAGCCGCGCCGCGAAGTGCTTCCGCTTGTCCGCCCGCAGTCCCTCGTCGGGAATCGTGTAGCCGGGTCCGCCCGATCCCGCCGCGCCGCTGCCGCCGGGCTTCGTGTTGGGATCGCCGCCCTGCGCCATGAACGAGGGGATCACGCGGTGGAACGTGGTGCCGTCGTAGAAGCCGCTGCCGACGAGCTCGATGAAGTTCGCGACGGTGTAGGGCGCCTGGTCCTCGAAGAGCTCGAGGACGATCGGACCCTTGCTCGTCTCGAGGCGGACCCGCGGCAGGGTGTTCGCCTCCGCCTCGCTCGCGACGAGCGCCTCCTCGGCGAGCCACGACTCGAGGAGCGGCTCGAGCTGCCCGCGGAGCGCGGTCACCTGCGAGGCGATCGCGGGCGCCGCCGCGTCGTTCGCCGGGAGCAGCGAGAGCGCGTCCGCGAAGCGGTTGAGGTTCATGAGCGCCCGGGCGCGGTCGACGAGCGCCTCCGGCACCGCGGTGATCGTGGCATCGTCGAGGACGACCACCACCTCGTCCCAGCGGTTCGCCTGCATCATCGCCTGCGCCCAGCGACGACGGATCGCCGCGTTCCCTGGCTGAAGGTCGATCAGGCGGTTGAACGCCGCGTCCACGCGATCCTCCTCGCCGAGCCAGAGCGCCACCTGCAGGTCGATCGCGATCGGCCGCGGATCGTCGGGGTGCGCGAGGGCGAACTGGTCGAGGCGGGTCCGCAGCGCGAGGAGGTCCTGGCGCTCGCCCTCGCCGACGCCGCGTCGCTTCATGAGGTAGGTCGAGAGCTCGCGGTACTCCGCCTCGATCTCGGCGAAGGCATCGGTCGTCGTGGCGGGCGGCGACGCCTCCTGCGCGGCGGCGGGCACGGCGACGAGGAGACCCGCGAGGGTCGGGAGCATCAGGGCGATGGAGGGAGCGAGGCGACGAGGCATGGCGGGGATTCCTGCGGCGGGCGGGATCTCAGGCGGGATACGAGCAGCAGGTCTTGTCGGTCTCCCAGACCGTGACCTGCCGAAGTTCGCCGCCCGCGGCGGCGATGGGGGAGGCGAGCCGGTCGTGCGCCACCTTGGCGATGTTCTCGACCGATGGGTTCAGGGTACGAAACTCCGGCAGGTCGAGGTTGAGGTGGCGGTGGTCCCATCGCTCGATCACCTCCCGACCGACGATCCCCTCGATGACCTCCATCGAGGGACCGCCGGAGGGCGGAACCGCGACCGCCGTCTCGACCCGGTAGTTGTGCCCATGCCCGCTCGGGTAGTTGCACTTCCCGAACAACGCCTGGTTCGCGGCGTCGTCGAGATCGGGGGCATGGAGGCGGTGGGCGGCGCAGAACTCGAAGCGCTGGCGGAGGAGGACGGGCACCCGCTGAGGATCGGTCATGGAGGGACCTCCCGAGATCGAGATCGCATGGAAGGGGGTCAGGCGCCACTCGATCGCGGCGAGCGGAGCCGGGATGGCGGCGGCAAGCCGCGTCCAGACCGTCGGCAGCAGCGATCGAGGGTCGAGCGATCCGTGGTCGTCGCGCCATCGCACCTCGAGCCACGGAACGATCTCGCGGCGGACCGCGGCGTCGATCTCCCCGATCCCGACGAGGTAGCCGGTGACCGGATCAGGAGCTCCGCGGACGGAGACGTCGAGCTCGAAGTAGGCAGGGAGACCCCGTGGCGCGGCAAGTCCCCCGAACCCGGACCCGACCCCGGACCGCGTCTCGACGCCGAGGCAGAAGCGGACGGTGCGTCGAAGTAGCACGGTCGTGGCGGTCATCGGAGAACCGTCAGCCTAGAACCTGCGGTGGTGGATTTCGACGCCTCCTTCGTCGATGGGCATGTGTTGCATAAATAGCGATTTACTGAACATGTCACTCAATGTCACAGATTTTTCCCGTTTCCCAGCCGATGACCTTGTCGCGGTCGCGCAACTCGCTACTCTTCCCGCATCTCTCGCCCCCGGAAGGGCTCGGCAGCTGGCTTCGGTCGCTGCCGGGCCTTTTTTCTTTGTCCCCTTCGTTCCCTGCAAAATCTGAGTCAAGCCTTTCCCCCTCGCTTCGCGGCGGGCTCTCGGCGAGGATCGCGGCGATGGATCCACGGGTCTTCATGGTCCGCCGATCACCAACCATGTGGCGCCGCAGGACGACGACGATCACGCTCCCGCTGGTCACGCTCCTGCTGGTCACGCTCCTGCTGGTCACGCTTGGTGCCTGCAGCGCGAGTCCCCCGGTCAGACCGCCTGCGCCGCCCGCCTCCTCGGCGGAGTCGGCACCGGCGGTGATGCACGCCGCGGTCCTGCCTTCGACGGGCGCCTTGGAGCCCGCGACCGCCGAGCAGGGCGGAGAGACCCCGATCGAGCTCGCCCCGGGACTCGTCGTGGACCGACCCCGCCGCGAGGTGAGGCTTGGGGCGCAGTCGGCGCTCGATGCCGGCTGGCTCGAGCAGGCGGTCTGCCTCGCCGGAACGCGGGAGCACGAGTCGCTCCTCGTGATCGATCTCCCGCCGCGCCTCGTCCACGCGGCGCTCCTCATGCTCGGCGCGACGCCGGGTGAGCCGGGTCGGTGGCGCGTCGATGCCGAGGGCGTGATCGTCCGCGACGATCCGACCGGCGAGCGCCTCGAGATCCTGCTCCGCTTCGAGCATCCCCGCCGGGGCCGCGTCGAGGAGCCGCTGACCGCGTGGATCCGCGTCGCCGACGGTGGATCGCTGCCCGAGGAGCCCTGGCGCTTCGCCGGCTCGCGGATCCTCGAGGGGGGCGCCTATGCCGCCGACTACGGCGGCTCGGTGGTGGGGCTCGCCACCTTCGGCGACGAGGTCGTCGCCTTCACGCGCGTGCTCGCGGATCAAGCCGAGGTGGAGGCGCCGCAGCTCCTCGTCGAGGTGGACAAGGTCCCGCCACCGGGCACGCCGGTCGAGATCGTCATGCGTCGGGCGAGCTGATCGAGACGCCTCGCGAGGCGAGGAGCGCCAGCGCCGACTCGCCCTTCTCGACCGCGGCGAGGCGCGGACTCGTCGTCTCGCCGTGCCGACGCGCCCCGCAGAGCGCCATCGCGATGGCGTCCGCCACGTCGGCGGGCTCCGGCGGCTTCGGGAGCAGAAGGGCGTGCATCACCGCGGACTGCATCTGCGACTTGCTCGCCCGCCCGTGACCGGTCAGCGACTTCTTGATCTCCGCCGGGCTGAACTCGTCGACCGCGACCTCCGCCGCCGCCGCCGCGAGGAGGATCACGCCCCGCGCGTGACCCATCTGGACCGCCGCCCGCACGTGCTGTCGATGCACGAAGACCTGCTCGACGACCACGCGGCTGGGGCGGAACTCGGCGATGACCGCGGAGAGGTCCTCGTGCAGGCAGCGGAGCCGCCCCGGAAGTCCCTCGCCGCGTCCGGGGCGGATCACGCCCGCCTCGAGGAGGCGCACCTCCCGCCAGTTCGCCGCGGAGACCACCGCGTAGCCGGTGATCGAGAGACCTGGATCGATGCCGAGGATCGTCATCGGGAGGGACCGCCGCTAGCGCGTCGAGGGATCGGACGCCGGCTCGAACCACGACGAGGCGTCGCGGGCGAGCTGCTGCGTGGGATCGGCGGAAGGATCGCGCCCGCGTGAGCCGCCGCCGCGCTCGTCCCGCTCGATGACGCCGTCCCGCAGCCGAACCACCCGCTCGCAGCGGGCGGCGATGCGGTCGTCGTGGGTCACCATGATGATGGTCAGCCCGCCGGCATGGAGCTCGTCGATCAGCGCGAGGATCGAGAAGCCGGTCGCCGAGTCGAGGTTGCCGGTCGGCTCGTCCGCCATGAGGATCGCCGGACTCGTCACGAGCGCCCGGGCGATCGCCACCCGCTGCTGCTGACCTCCGGAGAGCTCCCCGGGTCGATGGGTCGTGCGGTCGCCGAGTCCCACCTTCGCAAGGATCTCGGAGGCGCGGTCGCGGCGCTCGGAGCGCGGCGAGCCTTGGTAGAAGAGCGGCACCTCGACGTTCTCGAGGACGGTGAGCTCGGGGATCAGGTTGAACGCCTGGAACACGAACCCGATCCGCCGACCGCGGATCCGGCTGAGCGCCCGGTCCTCGAGGTCGGCGACCTCCTCGCCCTCGAGCCGATAGCGGCCCGAGGTGGGGCGGTCGAGGCAGCCGAGGATGTTCATGAGCGTGCTCTTGCCCGAGCCGGAGGCGCCCATGATCGCCACGTACTGCCCGCGGGGAATCCGCAGGTCGATCCCGCGGAGCGCCTCCACGGCGATCGAGCCGTCGGGGCGGAGGTAGGCCTTGCGGATCGCCTCGAGCTCGGCGGCGGGCAGCGCGGGCGGGGCGTTCGGCGTCATGGTCGGCACGCGGATCTCCGGCGACCTCGGGACGAAGACGCATAACCGGGGGACGACCCGCGTCGCGACGAACCTTGGCCGTCTATAACGGTACCACTCGAGTCCGGTCGCGACGGTCAGTCGACGTCGCACGGCGCCCGCACCCGGCGAGGTCACGACCTTCCATGGTCACGGCTCGCGGGAGCCAGGAGGTCCGACCGATGAGCGATCGTCACGACGAGTTCCCCGACGCCGCCCCCGCGGGCGATCGCGCCGAGGTCTCCGTCGCGTGGAGAGTCCAGGGAAGGAGCCGCATGCGAAGCCCCGCGTTCATCTCGTCGACGATCCGCTCCGGCGGGTCGCTCCTGTCGATCGTGCTCCTCGCCTCCGCCACGGCGTTCGGCGGCGGGCACGAGGACGCGTTGACCAAGTGGTCGAGCGCGGTCTGGCAGGCGGCGCTCGAGGGGCGCGACCAGGAGGTCGAGACCCTCCTCGAAGCGGTTCCCTCCTCGGCGACGAGCGAGTCGGCGGCGAGGCTTCGCGAGCTCGTCGCGGGACGCGAGCAGCACGAGAGCGACTCCGACGAGACCCGCCGCGCCGACCGGGAGAAGGCGCTCGCCGACCTCGACGCCCAGATCGCCGCCGGCGAGCTGACCAAGGCGCTCACCTCGGCGGTGCAGGTGCAGACGCTCTCCGACGACTGGGCAGCGGCGCTCGGGGAGGAGCGCATCGTGGACCTGATCCGCCGCGCCGACGACGGCGAGAAGGCGGCGCAGGCGTCGGGCGACTGGCTGCTTGCGCAGGAGATCGTCTTCCGCCTCCGCACCCTCCACGAGGACGTCGGACGGACGGAGGAGTACCTTCGCTACAACGAGGAGCTCGAGCGGATCAACCGCCGCATCGGGCTGCTTGCCCAGTACGCCCCGCGGGCGCTGCACGACCTGCGGGCGATGCAGGCGAAGCGGATCGCCCCGGAGGAGGAGTTCCCCGCCTTCAACCCGGCGTTCACCGAGGACTGGAAGGAGCAGGTGCGGGGCATCAGCCAGCCGATGCTCTCCTCGGCGCTGCGGACCGTCGCGAGCTCGCACATCGGCAACGTCGGGTGGAGGCCGCTCCTCGAGGGCGGACTCGACAGCCTCGAGATCTTCGCGACCACCGAGGCGCTCGCGGAGAGCTTCCCGCACCTCGCCGATCCGGAGCGGGTCAAGGCATGGCGGGAGGCGATCGCCGCGTGCCGCGCCCTGCTCGCGGAGGTCCCCGACGCCGACCTGACCCGCCGGCACTGCTCGCGGGTCGTCGGCGAGCTGCAGCTCGCGAACCAGCGCACCCTCGAGCTGCCCGAGCCGGTGATGTTCCGGGAGTTCGGCGACGGCTCGATGGAGGCGGTCGCGCGGCGCCACGAGGACCAGTACAGCGAGATCATCTGGCCGGAGCGCTACCGCCGCTTCCAGCAGCAGGTCGAGGGCAGCTTCGTCGGGGTCGGCATCCTGATCCGGCATGACGAGCGGCGCGACATCGTGGTGGTGAACCCGCTCGAGGGCTCGCCCGCGTGGCGAGGCGGCGTGAAGTCGGAGGACGTGATCCTCGAGGTGGATGGCGTTCCCACCACCGGCTGGAGCCTGAACCGCGCCGTCGACGAGATCACCGGTCCCGCCGGTCGCCCGGTCTCGCTCACGCTGAAGCGCGACGGCGGCGAGCAGCCGGTCGAGGTGAGCCTCGTCCGCGAGCCGATCAAGATGCGCTCGGTGAACGGGTGGTGGAAGAAGGACCTCGACGACTCCGGCGAGCCCAGCTGGGACTGGTGGATCGACCGCGCCGCCGGGATCGGCTACGTCCGGTTGACCTCCTTCAACGACGAGAGCTTCGCCGACTTCCTCGCCGCGATCGAGGAGATGCGGGCGCAGGCGACCTTGCGGGGTCTCGTCCTCGACCTGCGGCACAATCCGGGCGGGCTCCTCAAGAGCGCCGTCGAGTTCACGAACCTCTACGTCAGCGAGGGGAAGATCGTCACCTGCGAGGACCGCCACGGTCGCGAGGCGATGCGTCTCGAGGCGCAGCGGAACCGCTCGGTGCTCGCGGACCTGCCGACGGTGGTCCTCGTCAACCAGGGCTCCGCGAGCGCGAGCGAGATCGTCGCCGGCGCCCTGCAGGCGCACGGCGCGGCGCTGGTCCTCGGCGACCGCAGCTTCGGCAAGGGCAGCGTGCAGGAGGTCCACGACCTCTCCGACCGGCAGGCGGCGGCGGTCCTCAAGATCACCACCCAGCTCTACCGGCTGCCGCCCGCACCCGGCGAGGCGCAAGGTCGCCTCGTCCACAAGCAGCCCGGCGCCGAGGACTGGGGGGTGAACCCCGACATCGTGGTGAAGATGACCCCCAAGCAGATCGAGAAGTCCTACGAGGTCAGGCAGTTGGCGGACCAGATCGCGGAGGCGGACGACGCGGACGCGGAGCCTCGCCCGGACGTGCGCCAGCTCGTCGAGGGCGGCATCGATCCGCAGCTCGAGATGGCGATCCTCATCCTGCAGGCGAGGGTCCTCGGCGACCTCGAGCCGGTCCCCGGCACTCCGGCGGCTCCGATCGCGGTCCGCTGAGAGGTTCTTGGCGTCGGCTTTGGGCGTGGAGCGCGAACCTCCCCCTCGTCCCGGCGCCGCCGACTCCGTCTTGGCGGAGCGTCGAAGACGCGGAGCCCCGCTATATTGAGGGGCTCGCCCGACGTGGCGGCGGGGCGTCCCCCGCGACGGCCGGGTCTCGATCGGCTCCGCTCCATCGGTGCCGGTGACCTCCAGACGACGATGTCGACCCATGCCTTGCCTGCCGGTCGTGCCACCGGCGGCGCCCGACCCAGCCGACCCCTCCCGCCCGGCGTCCCGCCGAAGCAGCTTCTCCGCTGGTTCCGCGACATGCTGCTCATCCGGGAGTTCGAGGTCCGGACGATGCAGGCGTATCAGGAGAAGAAGATCGGCGGCTTCTGCCACGTCTACATCGGGCAGGAGGCGGTCGCGGTCGGCTGCGTCGCCGCGACCCGGCCCGAGGACCCGATGATCACCGCCTACCGCGACCACGGCCATGCCCTCGCCCGGGGCATGGCGGCGCGGCACTGCATGGCGGAGATGTTCGGGAAGATCGGCGGGTGCGCGAAGGGGAAGGGCGGGTCGATGCACATGTTCGACCGCGCGAACAACCTCTTCGGCGGTCACGGCATCGTCGGCGCCCAGACGCCGGTCGGCGCTGGGCTCGCGTTCGCGACGAAGTACGAGGACGAGGTGATCCGCGGCGGCACGTCGGATCGGGTGACCCTCTGCTTCCTGGGCGATGGTGCCCTGAACCAGGGCGCGTTCCACGAGGCGCTGAACCTCGCCGGTCTCCTCGACCTTCCGGTCATCTACGTCGTCGAGAACAACGGCTACTCGATGGGCACCTCCATCGAGCGCGGCACCACCATGGCGCACGACCTCTCGGTGAAGGCGGCGGCGTACGGGATCGACGCGATCGAGGTCGACGGGCTCGACGTGATCGCGGTCTACGAGGAGATGCACGCGTTCGTCGAGAAGTGCCGCCGCACGAGCCGCCCCGGCTTCGTGGACATGAAGACCTACCGCTTCAAGGGGCACTCGATGAGCGATCCCCGGAAGTACCGCACCCGCGACGAGGAGGCGCACTTCGAGGCGGGCGATCCGATCGGCAAGCTCGAGCGTGCCCTGGTCGCCGCGGGCGTCATCGACGAGCCTGGCGTCGGCGTGCTGATGGACTCCGTCCGCGAGGAGGTGCGCGAGTCGATCCGCTGGTCGGACGCCTCGCCGCTGCCCGGCGTCGAGGAGCTCCACCACGACGTCTACGTCGAGCGGTGGGGGCCCTACACCGGCACCAGCCTGCCCGAGATGCTTCGCGAGGAGGGCACGCGATGAGCCGCGTCATCGAGTTCCGCGACGCCCTCCGCGAGGCGATGAGCGAGGAGATGCGGCGCGATCCGCGGGTCTTCCTCCTTGGCGAGGAGGTCGCGCAGTACGACGGCGCCTACAAGGTGAGCAAGGGCATGCTCGCCGAGTTCGGACCTCGACGCGTGATCGACATGCCGATCTCGGAGAACGGCTTCGCCGGGCTCGGGATCGGCGCCGCGATGATGGGGCTCCGACCGATCGTCGAGTTCATGAGCTGGTCGTTCAGCCTCGTGGCGGCGGACCAGATCCTCAACAACGCCCCCAAGATGCTCTACATGTCGGGCGGTCAGTTCGGATGCCCGATCGTCTTCCGGGGCAATGATGGCGCCGGCGGTCAGCTCGGCTCGACCCACAGTTGGTGCGTCGAGAGCCTCTACGCGAACGTGCCCGGTCTCAAGATGGCGATCCCGTCGAATCCCTACGACGCGAAGGGACTCCTCAAGACGGCGATCCGCGATCCGGATCCGGTCTTCTTCCTCGAGAGCGAGCGGATGCTCGCGCTCAAGGGCGAGGTGCCGGAGGAGGAGTACCTGATCCCCTTCGGTCAGGCGGCGATCCGCCGCGAGGGCGGCGACTGCACGATCGTCTCCTTCGGCCGTCCGGTGCACTTCGCCATGGACGCCGCCGAGGTCCTCGCCAAGGAGGACGGCATCGAGTGCGAGGTGATCGACGGTCGGACCATCCGTCCGCTCGACCTCGAGACGATCGTCCGGAGCGTCCGCAAGACCAACCGCTGCGTGGTGGTGGACCAGTCCTGGTCCTTCGCCTCGGTCGGCTCGGAGGTCGCGGCGCAGGTCTCCGAGGCGTGCTTCGACGACCTCGACCATCACGTCCACCGCGTCCATGCCGACGACGTTCCGGCGCCCTACGCGATGAACCTCGAGCAAGAGATGCTTCCGAACCCCCGCAAGATCCGCAAGGCGGTCCTCTCCGCGTGCTACCGCGGCTGAGCGACCCCACGATCCGAAGGCGGAGCCCCGACCCATGGCGATCGAGCTGACCATGCCCCGACTCTCCGACACCATGGAGAGCGGCACGATCATCAAGTGGAACGTGAAGGAGGGCGACAAGGTCGCCTCGGGGGACGTGGTCGCGGACGTCGAGACCGACAAGGCGACCATGGAGATGCAGGTCTATGACGGCGGCACGGTCTCGCGGATCGTGGTGCCGGAGGGGAAGACCGTCGCGGTGGGAACGCTCATCGCGGTGATCGAGGACGGTCGTGGCGGCGCATCGCCAAAGCCGGCGGATCGCCTCGCCGTCCCGCCGTCGAGCGCGTCCTCGGCGTCCTCGCCGCCCGCGCCCGAGCCGCGCATCGCGCCCGCCTCGCCTTCGATGCGCCCAAGCGCCGCCGACGACGCGGAGTCCGCCCGCCTGCGGGTGAGCCCCGTCGCGCGGCGCATCGCCGAGGAGCATGGCATCGAGCTCGGCTCGCTCGTCGGGAGCGGTCCGGCAGGTCGCATCGTGAAGCAGGACGTGCTCGCCGCGGTCGAGAACCGCCGCGCCGCGTCGGTCGCGCCGCCCACCACGGTCAAGACGAGCCAGGCGCTCTCCATGCCCGCGCGGACGCCCGCCGCGCCGCTGCCGGCGATGCCGGCGAGCGCCCTCGCCTCGGCGCCCCTCGCCGCGGGCGGACGACCCGGACGCGAGATGCCGCTCTCGGGCATGCGGCAGACGATCGCGCGGCGGCTCGTCGAGAGCAAGACCACGATCCCGCACTACCAGATCACGATGCGGATCACCATGGACCCGGTGCTCTCGCTTCGGAAGGACCTCAACGCCCAGCTCGAGCCGCAGGGCGTGAAGCT
>Ga0194121_10001311_pt1 | contig 42790 bp, 43 predicted proteins | sample TA2MahCa50mmetaG_FD_148609 | JGI IMG/M metagenome (GOLD analysis project Ga0194121, IMG submission 148609) | Freshwater microbial communities from Lake Tanganyika, Tanzania - TA2015020 Mahale Deep Cast 50m | ecosystem: Environmental > Aquatic > Freshwater > Lake | place: Tanzania: Lake...
CTCTAAGACTTTGAATCGCGAGCAACTTCATCCGATCGGACGGAACCCGGACGGTTCCGCCCGATCGGATGTTGCTCTAGGTTGGGCGCCCCAAGGCGCCCGCACCGACCGTGACCGCTTCCCCTGCACCCTCCGAACCGCCCGGCGGCTGGCCGCTGGTCGTCGCGCTGGCGCTGTGCCAGCTCGTCTCGTGGGGCTCGATCTACTACGGCTTCGCGTTGTTCGTGGCGCCCATGGAGGCGGAGCTGGGATGGAGCCGGGCCACGATCAACGGCGCGCTGTCGGTCGGCTTGGTGGTCTCGGGACTGTGCGCCTACGGCATGGGGCGCTGGATCGACCGGCGCGGCGGCCAGATCCTGATGACCGCCGGCTCGGCCGGCGCGGGGCTCCTGCTGCTGGTCTGGTCGGCGCTCGACGACGTGGTCGTGTTCTACCTGGTGTGGATCGCCATGGGCGTCGCCATGGCGGCCATGCTGTACCAGGCCCTGTTCGCCGTGCTGACGCGCACCTACCAGGTCACCTACCGGGCGCGCATCACGGTGGTGACACTGTTCGGCGGTCTGGCCAGCGCGATGAAGGTTCTCAGGTGGCAAATGGTCCATGACATCGCGGCCGCCTTGCCCGCCGTCGCAGCGCGCCATCAGATCGAGTGGTACATGCCTTCGACGGTCTCGAGCGTGTAGGGGTAGGCGTTCGGCTTCGCGAACTCCCAAGCCTGGAACGGATCGCCGGCCATGGCCTTGGCGAGTTCCTGTGCGTGGATGATGCGCCCGCCGTAGAGCCAGTTCGCCAGATCGAGGATCGAGGTCATGTGCATCAGGGACGTGGCGGTTGAGCACGCGTCCTTGACGATGGTGATGCGGAAATCGCGCCACAGTGCGTCCCACACGGTGGTCTCGAAGCACGCCTCGGTCCACACGCCGAACATGATCAGGTGCGCGGCGTCCATCTTGCGCAGCACCAGCTCCAAGTTGGTGGCGAAGAACCCGGTCCAGCGCTGCTTCTCGACGATGATGTCCTCAGGGCCGGGCGCCACGTCGGCGTGAATCGCGCCCATGGGGTCGCCGGCGACGCTGTGGGTCGGCCGCCCGTCCTGACGCACCGGCTCGTAGCGCAGGGTGTTGATGCCGCGCGGATCGAGCGCGTGGCGCGTGTAGATGATGGGCAGCCGTGCCTTGCGGCACGCGGCGAGCGCCGTGGCCGCGTTCCGCAGCAGCTCGCCCTTGTTGAAGATCGGCCAGGCGCCCTCGGCCTCGATGCACTCGTATTGCAGATCGACGGCCACGACGGCCGTGCGCTCCATGTCAAAGGTCCGCGTCATGGTGGCCTCCCTTGCCGCTGTCCGATCAGCCGAGCTCGCCCACGCGATCATACGCGACCCGGCCGTCCAGGAACGTCAGGTCGACCCGGGTGTCCAGCAGATCGTCGATACCGCGGGCGAAGGGGTCGCCGTCGATGACCGCAACGTCGGCGATCTTGCCGGGGGTCAGGGTGCCCAGGTCCGCGTCGACGCCGCACGCGTAGGCGCCGTTCTCGGTGTAGGTGGCCAGCGCCTCGGCCAGCGAAAGCGTCTCGTCGGCGCCGATCACGGTGCCGGCGCGCGTCCGGCGTGTCAGCGCCGCGTGCAGGTTGACGAACGGGTTGACGTGGGACACCGGTGTGTCCGAGCTCATGGCCGGCTTCATGCCGCGCCGCTGCCAGCGCGCCATGGGGTAGCACGCGGCCGAGCGCTGCTCGCCCAGCACGTCCAGGTAGGTCTCGCCGAAATCACGCACGAACACCGGTTGCGGTGCGGGGATCAGGCCCAGCCGGGTCATGGCATCCAGGTGCCCGTCGTCGACAAACCCGCAGTGTTCGATGCGGTGTCGCCGATGGGCGCAGGTGCGCTCGGCGCACGCCCGGTCGAACGCGGCGATGGTCTGGTCGATGGCCGCGTCGCCGATGGCGTGCACCGCCACCTGGTAGCCGCGATGGTGGTAATGCGCGACCATGTCGTCGAGCTCGCGATCCGTGAAGATCAGCACGCCCAGGTCGCCGTTGGTGTAGGGCGCGCGCATGGCCGCCGTGCAGCCGCCGGCACTGCCGTCGGTAATGAACTTGATCGGTCCGGTGCGCAGGCGCCCGTTGCCCCGGCCAGTGACGTAGCCCTTGGCGAACGCCTTCTCGGCGATGCCGTCGGGGCCGCCGGCCATGGCCATGGTCATGCGCACCGGCAACCGGCGCGCAGCGTCGGCCGCTTCGTAGGCCTCGACGTCCGTCCAGCCTCCGGCCATGCCGACGCACGCGTCCATAACCGAACCGATGCCGAAGCTCAGGCACTGGCGTCCGGCGGTCTCGACCGCGTCCACCAGGTCCTCGACCGTTGGTTCGGGCAGCACGTGCTTGAGCGCCTCCATGGCGCGCTCCTGCAACAGGCCCGTGGGCTCGCCATTCTTGCGCACGATCACGCCGCCGGGCGGGTCGGGCGTGGCGCGGTCGATGCCGGCCAGGGCGAGCGCCCGCGAGTTCGCGACACCCATGTGCGCGCAGCATCGGCGCAGCCAGACCGGGTGGTCCGGCGCGGCACGGTCCAGGTCCCAGCGGGTCGGATGGCGCCGCTCGGCCAGGCTGTCGTGGTCGTAACCGCTGCCTATCACCCAGGCGCCGGGCGGCAGGGACCGCGCCCGCTCGGCGATGCGCGCGACCACATCGGCCATGGCACCCACGGAACCGGGGCACAGGTCGACGTTGCGCGCGGCACGGCCCATGGACATCAGGTGCATGTGGGCGTCGTGGAACGCCGGGATGGCCAGACGCCCACGCAGGTCGACGTGGCGCGTGACACGTCCCGCCAAAGCCGCGATCTCGGACCCCGGCCCCGCCGCCAGCACGCGCCCGTCGCGCACCGCCAGGGCCTCGGCGAAGCCGGCGTCGAGGCCGCACCAGATGCGCCCGCCGGACAGGATCAGGTCGGCCGTACCGTCGATTCGCGCCATGCTCGGAGGGTCCTCTCGAGTACGCTGCGTCGGTGCCTACGCTACCAGCCGGCCGGTGCGGGCGGAAAGGTGCCGCGTCGCCGTCACGTTGTCCCGGAGCGGCGAAAGCGGGTCGTGACCAGCCAAGCCACGATCACGCCGCCGACGACGGTGTGCCCGTAGCCGTAGTGGAGCCCGACGCCGTCCAGCGCGATCAGAACCGCCGCCACCAACAGCGCCCCGACGACCGCGCCGGCGATGGACGACCGGCCGCCGCCGGCCGCCATGCCGCCGAACACTGCGGCCGCGACCGACGGCAGCAGATATGTGTCGCCGATGCCGAAGCGGGCGGGCGCCGGTTCGACCGAGCCCAGGATGCCAGCGGCGGCGGCGCACAGGCCGGCCAGGGCGTGGGCCGCGACCAGAATCGTGCCGTGTGCGGCCGGCTGCACCGGCGCTGGGCCCGCTAGGGCCGCCGCGCCCGCGCCCAGACCCGTACGCCGGACCAGGACGGCGGCGGCGAAGGCGAGCACGCCGAACGCGAGCGCCGGGTTTGGCACGCCGAACGTCGTGCCGGTGATGAAGCCGAGCGCGGCGGGCGCCACGAACCGCTCGGTGGTCCACAGGGTGGTGTCGATCACCAGAGCCTGCAGCCCGCCCGCGACCGCGAGCGTGACGAATAGCGGGCGCAAACCGAGCAGCGCCACGGCCAGGCCATTGGTCAGGCCAATGGCGAGGCCCGCCGCCATGGCCACGGCGATGGCCGACGGCACGCGTGCGTCCGCGCCCGCCGAGACGGTCGCGAACAGGCTGGCGCTGATCGCCATGATGGCGGGTAGCGACACGTCGAGTCCGCGCGTCGCCATGACCAGCGTCTGGCCGATCGCGAGCAATCCGAGCAACGCCGCAGCCGCCGTCAGGTGCAGCCCGTACGCCACGGCGTCGAAGGAGCCCCGCCGCACGATGGCCGTCACGGCCACGACCAGCAGCAGCGCGACCAGCGCCGGCCACCACGATGCGCGCGTGGGCGGGCCTGGGTCGGGGTGGGGCCCCGGCAAACCGCGCGCCCGCGCCCGCAGCGCGGCGCCGAGCGCGGCACGGATGGCGCGGTAGGGGATGGCGGACAGGCGCGATCCGGTCATCAGCAGCCCGACGATCAGGAGCGCGCCTTCGACCGCCGTGCTCCAGAACGCCGGGGCGTCGATGACGAACAGCAGCCCCGAGGCGGATGCAACCGTGAGCGCGCCGACGGCAGCGCCGAGCGGCCCGCCGCGCCCGCCGCCCAGGGCGACGCCGCCGATCGCCACGGCCGCGTAGATCTGCAGCACGGTCGGTGCACCGATCAGCGGGTCAGCTGAGCCGGTGACGCCCGAGACGAACACGCCCGCGGCGCCGTAGCCGGCGCCCGCCAAGACGTGCGCGATGGCGCGTGTCCGGCCGACCGCGATGCCGGCGCGTGCCGCCTCCTCCATGTCGCGGCCGACGGCGTAGAGATCGCGTCCCAGCCGCGACCGCAGAACCAGCGCGGCGACGACCACGGCGCCGATCACGAGCACCGCCGACGCTGGCACGACGCCGGGCACGACATCGCCGATGACCAGGGTCATGAACGCGGCGGGCGCCGGGGGTGAGGTCACATCGAGAAAGGTCAATGTGACGCCGTAGACCACGACGCTGGTCGCCAGGGTCACCAGGGTCGATGACAGGCCGAGCCAGCCCACCAGGGCGCCGTTGACCAGGCCGATCGCGGTGCCGATCGCCGGACCGGCCAGGGTCCACGCGGCGATCGAGGCCGGATCGTCACGCAGCCCGCTGACCACCAGCACGTTGACCAGCGCGATCGCGGCGCCGCCGCCCAGGCCCTGGCTACCGCTGGCCAGGACGTAGAGCTGCGCGACCGCGGCGATCGCCAGCGCGCCGGCGGTGACGAACAGCGACGACCAGTAGAACCCGTCCAGCGGGCCGACGCCCAGGCGCCAGGCCACGAGCGTCAGGCCGAAGGTGAGCCACGGCCCGTACCGCGCGGCCATGCTTGGTGCGCTCAGCGGCCCCCGCCGATGTCGACCAGCGCGGCGGTGACGTAGCTCGCCCGCTCGGACACCAGCCAGACGACCGCGTCGGCGACCTCCTCGGCGGTACCGATGCGCTTCATCGGCACGGTCGGCACGATCGTCGGCACCCGCTCGGCCAGGCCCGCCTTGGAGTGAATCTCCGTGTCGATCATGCCCGGCCGCACCGCGTTGACACGGATGCCCTCGGCCGCGACCTCCTTGGCCAGGCCGATCGTGAAGGTATCGACCGCGCCCTTCGAGGCGGCGTAGTGCACGAACTCGCCAGGGCTGCCCCGGCGCGACGCGATGGAGGAAATGTTGACGATGGCGCCGCCCGCGCCGCCGTGGCGCGTCGACATGCGCCGCACCGCCTCGCGCGCCGCAAGGAAGCAGCCGACGACGTTGACCGCCATCACCCGCTCCAGCAGCTCGACGGGCAGATCGGCGACCCGCGAGCCGCGCCCGACGATGCCCGCGTTGTTGACCAGCACGTGCAGCCGTCCGAGCGCGCCGTCGACGGCCGCGAAGGCGGCCAGCACGTCGTGCTCGACGGCCGTATCCGCGCGCAGCGCCAGCGCGCGCCGTCCGAGCCCGCGCACGGTCTCGGCGGTCGCCTCCCCGCCCGCCCGGTTCTCGAGATAGGTCAGGGCGATGTCGTAGCCCTCGCGCGCCAGCGCCATGGCGCAGGCCCGGCCGATGCCGCCGCTGCCCCCGGTGACTAGCGCGACCTTCGTCTCGGTTGCCACGGTCGGGCCCCTCACGCCGAAACGTCGGCGCGCAACGCCGCCGTGCGCGCCGCGTCGACCACGTAGTCGATGCCGTTGGACGCCAGCCCCAAGGCCACCTTGTAGACCGCCTCGGCGCGCTCGACCGACAACCAGCGGCGGTTCACGTCGCGGGCCACGCGGTCGGGATCGCGCCGGTCGGGCCGGCCGTAACCGCCGCCGGCACAACTGCGGAAGTGCATGGTCTCGCCCGGCTTGCACATCTCGATGTGGAAGGCGGGCAGCGTGTCCATGTGGCCGTTGCGCGACTCCTTGCGGTTGATGACCGGCTCGCCGGCCTGCCCGCCCAGCACCCCGCGCGCGGCGTTGACGTCGCCGTCCGAACAGTAGGCGACGGTCATGTCGCCCGACAGCGACTGGTACGCGCCCTCGGTCGATGGCGCGCCGTTCCAGCGCCCGGCGCCCATGGTGTCGCGCGCCATGTTCCGGCCCTCGACCAGGATCGGGTACATGGCCTCGTCGATCTCGATCGAATCGAGCTTCAGCACGCCGCCGCCGTTGGGTGCCTCGTAGGTCAGCCAGCCGTGGTGGCCGTGGTTGCCTGGCCCGCCCGAAAGGCCGAAGAACACCATGTTGATGTAGTCGCGCGGCGTGCCACGCCGCCCGTCCACCCCCGAGACCACGCCCATGAAGGCGCCGAATTCGGTGCCGCCCTCGGCCAGGCCATACGGCTCGCCCAACTGGGTGAAGCTGCACTGCACCGCGTTCATCAGGCGGTCGTTGATGCCCATGGTGGCGTTGGACGTGCCTACGGGATAGCGCGGCCGGCCGACGATGCAGCCGTCGCGCAGCAGCACGGTGATGCGGTCGGCGCTGCCCTGGTTGTGCGGCACGCCGGGATCCAGGTTGTAGAACACGCCGATGCGGCCCGCCGCGGTCGCGCACGTCTCGGACAGGTTGACGCCGCCATCGACACAGTCCGGGTTGTCGCGCAGGTCGACCGTGATCGCGCCGCGCTTGCCGTCGATGATGACCTTCGCCGTGGTCGGCGCCTTGAAGGTCACGACGCGGCCCGACGGTGTCTCGAGCGCGAACAGATCGGTGAAGGTGCCGCCGACATCGACACAGACGTGGAACGTCATCGCACCGCCTCGGTATACATCTGGTGTCGACTCTGGCCCGCGCGGCGCGGGCAGCGCAAGGCGGCCGTCGGGCTCAGCCCCACAAGACGGGCGAGGCCGGTTCCATGGTGCCACCGACGTAGCGGATCGGGAGGTCGCGGTCACGCGCCAGCATCAGCGGCCCGTCCAGGTCGACCACCGCTGCCAGCGGCGCCAGCAGCGCCGCCGGCGCCATGGCCAGGCTGGTCGCCAGCATGCAGCCGACCATCAACTCGAAGCCCGCCGCGCGCGCCGCCTCGGCCACGGCGATCGCCTCGGTCAGGCCCCCGGTCTTGTCCAGCTTGATGTTGACCATGGCGTAGCGGCCCTTCAGCCCAGCCAGGCTGGCGCGGTCGTGGAACGATTCGTCGGCACACAAGGGGATCGGGTAGTTCAGCCCGGACAGTCCGTTGTCCTCGCCGGCGTGCAGCGGCTGCTCGATCATGGCGACGCCGAGCTCGACCAGCGCGCGCTCGTGCAGGCACAGCATGGCGACTGTCCAGGACTCATTGGGGTCGACCACCAGCCGGGCCTCTGGGCTGCCGGCGCGCACGGCGCGCAGGCGCTCAATCGGTGCCTCGGCGTCGAGCTTGACCTTCAGCAGGGGCCGGTGGGCGTTGGCCGCGGCCTTGGCGCCCATGGCGGCCGGCGCGTCGATGGCGATGGTGTAGGCCGTCTCCACGGGGCGCGGCGCGGGCAACCCGGCCAGGCGCCAGACCGGCGTGCCGGTTCGCTTCGCCTCCAGGTCCCACAACGCGCAGTCGAGCGCGTTACGCGCCGCCCCGGGCTTAAGGGCTCGGCCGAGGCCGGCGCGGTCGAGGCCGCCCTCGATGGCGCCGCGCAAGCCCTCGATCTCGGCCAGGGTGCGGTCGGACGTCTCGTCATAGCGCGGATAGGGCACGCACTCGCCGCGCCCATGCGCGCCGTCCTGCTCGATCTCGACCACCACCACCGTGCGTTCGGTGATGGCCGAGCGCGAGATGCGGAACGTGCCGGCGATCGGCCAGGATTCCGCCCGCGCGGCCAGCCGCCTCACGCCGTCAACCGGTCGACCAGCGGCGCCACGCCCGTGCGCAGCGGGTCGACCGCCGGCACGCCGGTGGTCTCGGCCGCCTGGCCCAGGGCCTTCCGTGCCGCCGCCTCGTCGAGCCGCGAGGTGTCCATGCTGATGCCGATCATGCGCACGGCCGGGTTGGTCAGCCGCGCCGCGCCGAGCGTCGCCTCGATGCAGGCCGCGATCGAGGGCAGCGGCCGGTCGGGCAGGCCGCGCATGTGCTGGCGCGTCGGCTCGTGGCACATGATCAGCGCGTCGGGCTGGGCGCCGTGGATCAGGCCCAGCGTGACGCCCGCGTAGGACGGGTGGAACAGCGAACCCTGGCCCTCGACCACGTCCCAGTGATCGGCCGCGTTGTCCGGCGTCAGCCACTCGGTCGCGCCCGAGATGAAGTCGGCCACCACAGCGTCGACCGACACCCCGTCGCCGGCGATCATGATGCCGGTCTGGCCGGTGGCGCGGAAAACCGCGTTCAGGCCGCGGCCCCTCATTTCCTTCTCGATGGCCAGCGAGGTGAACATCTTGCCGCAGCTGCAGTCGGTACCGACCGTCAGAAGCCGCTTGCCTGGCCGCTTCGATCCCTTGCCGACGGCGAAGTCGCGGCTGGGGTGGCGTACGTCGAACAGGCGCCGGCCGTGCTTGGCGGCCGCGGCGGCCAGCGCCGGGATATCGGTCAGTCGCGTGTGCATGCCGGCGGCGACGTCCAACCCGGCGGCCAGCGCCCGCACGCTGGGCTCGACCCACGTCTCGGGGATGAAGCCGCCGGCGTTGGCGACGCCGATCAGGAACGTGCGGGCCCCCTTGGCGGCCGCCTGCTCGGGCGTCATCTCGGGCAGCCCCATGGTGGTCTTGCAGCCCGGCAGGCTCATCTGGCCCAGGCACTTTTCGGGCCGCCATATCAGCACGCCACGCGCGGATTTGGCCGCCAGGTCGTCGCGCGCGTCGCCCAGAAATAGCAAATAGGGTGCGTCCATCGTGTCCTCCCGCCCCCCCGGGGCGGCGGATCATAGCGAAGCACGACGGTGCGGGGCAGGGGGGTGTTCAGCCCAGGTTCATCGGGCCGATGTAGCGCCGGGCGACCACTAGCCCGATCTATTCACGGGCGTAGCTGATTTTGTCGCGCGGCGTCGGTTTCCAGGCCCGCGACAACTCCTGCGCCTTGGGGAGCTGATCAGGTGTGAGCAAGGACGCAACATTTTCTCGATTCTTGACCGCCGACTCGCGTTCCGGCGTGTCTGACGTCAGCGCTTGTGGGACGGATTGAGGGGATTTGGTAGTGGAGGATTTCTGGCTCATCGTAGGGACCGAAGGGACGGAGATGAGGCAGAAATCGCAAACGTTGACGTCCGAGGCGGATCAGACGGTGCGGGACATCCGGCGCCGGACGCGCAAGCCGTATTCGGCCGAGGAGAAGATCCGGATCGTCTTGTCCGGGCTGCGCGGCGAGGACAAGACGATCCGGATCTTCTCTAAGACTTTGAATCGCGAGCAACTTCATCCGATCGGACGGAACCCGGACGGTTCCGCCCGATCGGATGTTGCTCTAGGTTGGGCGCCCCAAGGCGCCCGCACCGACCGTGACCGCTTCCCCTGCACCCTCCGAACCGCCCGGCGGCTGGCCGCTGGTCGTCGCGCTGGCGCTGTGCCAGCTCGTCTCGTGGGGCTCGATCTACTACGGCTTCGCGTTGTTCGTGGCGCCCATGGAGGCGGAGCTGGGATGGAGCCGGGCCACGATCAACGGCGCGCTGTCGGTCGGCTTGGTGGTCTCGGGACTGTGCGCCTACGGCATGGGGCGCTGGATCGACCGGCGCGGCGGCCAGATCCTGATGACCGCCGGCTCGGCCGGCGCGGGGCTCCTGCTGCTGGTCTGGTCGGCGCTCGACGACGTGGTCGTGTTCTACCTGGTGTGGATCGCCATGGGCGTCGCCATGGCGGCCATGCTGTACCAGGCCCTGTTCGCCGTGCTGACGCGCACCTACCAGGTCACCTACCGGGCGCGCATCACGGTGGTGACACTGTTCGGCGGTCTGGCCAGCACGGTGTTCATCCCGTTGACCCAGGCGCTGATCGACGGGTTCGGCTGGCGCCAGGCCCTGGTGATCCTCGCGGCGCTGCAATTGCTGGTGTGCCTGCCGGTGCACGGCTTCGGGCTGCGCGGCCAGGGGGGCGGCCGGAGGGGGGCGGGGGCGCTGCCCTCGGCCGGGGCCGTTGGCCACGCGGTACGCAGCCGGGTGTTCTGGAGCCTGGCCCTGTGCTTCGTCGCGACCTCGATGATCAACGCCATCTTCTCGTTCCACATGGTGCCGATCCTGGTCGAGCGCGGGTTCGCCATCGTCAACGTGGTCGGCGCCATTGCGGTCATGGGCCCGGCCCAGGTCGCGGGGCGCCTGTTGCTGTTCGGTCTCGGCCGGCGCATCGCGCCGACCACGGCCGGCCAGCTCGCGCTCGGGCTGCAACCCGTGGCCCTGGCCATCCTGGTGCTGTGGCCGTCATCCCTGGCCGGCATCTACGGCTTCGCGATGCTCTACGGCCTGGTCAACGGCACCATGACCATCGTGCGCGCGACCACGATCCCTGATCTGTTCGGCCGCGCCGGCTATGGCGCGATCAGCGGCCTGCTGACGCTGCCGGCGACCGCGGTGCACGCGGTGACACCCCTGGTGGCGGCCCTGGCGTGGTCCCGCTTCGGCGGCTACGGCGTGGTGGTGTGGTCCATGGTCGTCGCGTCGATCGTCGCCGTCGCGGCGTTCTGGGGCGCGGTGCGGTGGGCGCGCAGGGCCCGCCCCATATAGCGCTTGCCGGGGCAGAACCGCTCGGCTAGACGTGATTTCATCATCGGCGGTCGACAACGCCGGGAAGGACCGGTCTTCGCGCAGGGGGGGCCGCAGGGGGGGCCGGTGGCGTACTTTTCGCAACAGCTCATCAACGGTCTGGCGCTCGGGTCGATCTACGGCCTGATCGCGATCGGCTACACGATGGTCTACGGGATCATCGGCATGATCAATTTCGCGCACGGCGACATCTACATGCTGGGCGCGTTCCACTCCCTGATCCTGTTCCTGATCCTGGGTTCCCTTGGCGTCACCTGGGTGCCGCTCGCCATCCTCCTGGTGCTGGTGTTCGCCATGGTGCTGACCGCCATGTACGGCTGGGCGGTCGAACGGGTGGCGTATCGACCGTTGCGCGGATCGACACGCATCGCGCCGTTGATCTCGGCGATTGGCATGTCGATCCTGCTGCAGAACTATGTCCTGCTGCTGCAGGGCGCGCGCGGCAAGCCGCTGCACGGCGTCGTGACGGGCAGCATCCCGCTGTTCGAGCAGGGCGGGTTCGTCGTGCAGATCGGCTACATGCAGATCCTGATCATCCTGGTGACCATCGTGCTGATGGCGGGGTTCACCTGGCTGATCACCCGCACGACGCTGGGGCGCGCCCAGCGCGCGTGCGAGCAGGACCGGCGCATGGCGGCGCTTCTGGGCGTCAACATCGACCGTACGATCTCGATGACCTTCGTGATCGGCGCCAGCCTCGCGGCGGTGGCCGGCCTGATGGTCACGCTCTACTACGGCATTATCGATTTCTACATCGGCTTCGTCGCCGGCATCAAAGCGTTCACGGCGGCGGTGCTCGGCGGTATCGGCTCGCTGCCCGGCGCCATGCTGGGCGGCATGCTGATCGGCCTGATCGAGGCGTTCTGGTCGGCCTATTTCACCGTGGAGTACAAGGACGTGGCGGCGTTCTCGGTCCTTGTCCTGGTGCTGATTTTCCGGCCGACGGGGTTGCTCGGCAAACCCGACGTCGAGAAGGTCTAGCCCATGATCGCCCGGGCGGAGACGCGCGCGGACGTGCCGGCGAGCGGTGTCCTCGCGTCCCTGCTCAAGCGCGCGGCGCTGGCCGCTGGTGTCGCGTTCCTCCTGACCGTCGGCATCGTCGGCTTCGAGCTGGTGAGCAGCACGGGCGAGCTCGAGTACCACACGCGCTTCGGCTCGATCGTCGTCACCGTCGCCGCCGTGTTCTTCGGCTATCTGGCCATGGGCCTGCTGCAGGCCGGCCTGATCTGGCCGGCGATCATCGGTGCCGTCGTCGTCGGCGCCGTGCTGCTGTTCGTCCTGGTGGGCAGCATCAGAGATCCTTCGCTCGAACGCTTCCTCCCCTACGAATCCTCGATCGTCGACTGGTCGCTCCTGATGTTCCCGGTCGGCATCGTGCTGCGCGGGCTGTGGCTGTTCGGCAAGGCGCGCTCCCAGGCCAAGACCGGGCGGATCGCCGGGTCGCGTCGCTACTCGGGCTGGCTGGCCTGGGCGCTGATCGGCGCGGCGCTGGTGCTGCCCTTCATGCCCTTCGCGGACCGCCGGCTGGTCGATATCGCGACCCTGACGCTCACCTACATCATGCTCGGTTGGGGGCTGAACATCGTGGTCGGCCTGGCCGGGCTTCTCGACCTCGGCTACGTAGCCTTCTACGCGGTGGGGGCGTACTCCTACGCCCTGCTGTCGACCAACTACGGCCTGGGATTCTGGGTATGCCTGCCGCTGGCCGGCGCGCTGGCGGCGACCTTTGGCATCCTGCTCGGCTTCCCGGTGCTGCGCCTGCGCGGCGACTATCTGGCGATCGTGACGCTCGGCTTTGGCGAGATGATCCGCATCGTCCTGATCAACTGGTACTGGTTCACGGGCGGGCCGAACGGCATCAACAACGTGGCGCGACCCTCGTTCTTCGGGCTCGACTTCGACCGCAACCCCGACGAGGGGGTCGCGGCGTTCCACACGTTCTTCGGCATCGAGTACAGCCCGATGCAGCGGGTCGTGTTCCTCTACTTCCTGATCCTGGCGTGCGCGCTGGTGACCAACCACTTCACGCTGCGCATCCGCAAGATGCCATTGGGGCGTGCGTGGGAAGCGCTGCGCGAGGACGAAACGGCGTGCCGCGCGCTCGGCATCAACCCGACCAACACCAAGCTGACCGCGTTCGCCTTCGGCGCGATGTTCGCCGGCTTCGCGGGTTCGTTCTTCGCCGCGCGCCAGGGCTTCATCAGCCCGGAAAGCTTCGTGTTCCTGGAATCGGCGGTGATCCTGGCGATCGTCGTGCTGGGCGGGCTGGGCAGCCAGATCGGCATCGTGCTGGCCGCCGTGGTGCTGATCGGCATCCCGGAGTTCTTCCGCGAGCTCAAGGACTACCGCATGCTCGCCTTCGGCCTGGGCATGGTGCTGATCATGGTCTGGCGCCCGGGCGGGCTGCTGGCCCATCGTGACCCGACGATGCTGCTGCATGGGCGGAAGCGGGGGCGGTCCTGACCATGCCGGACGCGCCGCTGCTCACGGTCGAGCATCTGTCCATGCGCTTCGGCGGGCTGGTCGCCGTCGACGATGTCTCGTTCGCCGCCGCCGACCGCGCGATCACGGCGATCATCGGCCCCAACGGGGCCGGCAAGACCACGGTGTTCAACTGCCTGACCGGATTCTACAAACCGAGCATCGGGTGCATGCGACTGGACGGTGCGCGGGGATCGTTCCTGCTCGAGCGGCTCGACGGCTTCCGCGTCGCGCAGAAGGCCGGTGTCGCGCGCACATTTCAGAATATCCGGCTGTTCGCCGGCATGTCGGTGCTGGAGAACCTGGTGGTGGCCCAGCACAACCGGCTGATGAAGGCGTCCGGCTACACGGTGCTGGGCCTGTTCGGCCTGGGCACGTACCGCGCCGAGGAACAAGCGGCGGTCGAGCGCGCGCGTTACTGGCTGGACCGCACGGGCCTGACCAACGCGGCCGACGACCAGGCGGCTTCGCTGCCCTACGGCGCGCAGCGGCGGCTCGAGATCGCCCGCGCTATGTGCACCGAGCCCGTGCTGCTCTGCCTCGACGAGCCGGCGGCCGGCCTGAACGCGCGGGAATCCGCCGAGCTCAACGAGCTGCTGCTCAAAATCCGCGACGATGAGAAGATCGGCATCCTGCTGATCGAGCACGACATGAGCGTGGTCATGGAGATCTCCGACTACATCGTCGTGCTCGACTACGGGCGCAAGATCGCCGAGGGCGTGCCCTCGGAGATCCGCCGCGATGCCAACGTCATCAAGGCGTACCTGGGCGAGGCCGAGGACGAGGGCCCGGCCGCGCGCGCGGGCGAGGCGCGGCCATGAGCGGCAACGGTCTCCTGCGCATCGAGGGTGTGCGCACGTTCTACGGCCAGATCGAGGCCTTGCGCGGCGTCTCCATGGAGGTCGCGAAGGGCGAGATCGTGACCCTGATCGGCGCTAACGGCGCGGGCAAGACGACGCTGCTCATGTCGATCTGCGGCAGCCCGGCGCCGCGCCAGGGCCAGATCCTGCTGGAAGGCAAGGCGATCACGCGTCTGCCGACCTACGAGATCATGCGCCGCGGCATCGCGCACGCGCCGGAGGGGCGGCGCATATTTCCCCGCATGACGGTGCTCGAGAACCTGCAGATGGGCGCGCTGACCGCCGATCCGACGGTGTTCGATCAGGACCTTGAGCGCGTGCTGGCCCTGTTCCCCATCCTCAAGCAGCGCCTCGGCCAGCGTGGCGGCACGCTTTCGGGCGGCGAACAGCAGATGTTGGCGATCGGCCGCGCGTTGATGGCACGCCCGCGCCTCTTGCTGCTGGACGAACCATCGCTCGGTCTGGCGCCCCTGATCGTCAAGCAGATCTTCGAGGTGATCCGCGAGATCAACGCGCGCGACGGCGTGACCGTGTTCCTGGTCGAGCAGAACGTGCACCACGCGCTGCGTCTGGCGCACCGCGCCTACGTCCTGGTCAACGGCCAGGTCACGCTGCAGGGCACGGGAGCCGAACTGCTGGCCAACCCCGAGGTGCGCGCCGCGTACCTCGAGGGCGGCGGCCGGCACTGAGCAGGGACGAGCATGGATTCGATCCTGGGTGGGACCCTCGCCGAATTTATTGGGCTTACGCTCGTGCTGTTCGGCGGCGCCGCGTGGATGATGGGTCAGGCGCTTGGCGCCACGTGGCGCCCCGCGTGGCACGTCTTCGTCTACGCGGCGCTGCTGGGGGCCGCCGACCGGTTCTTCCACAACGCCTTGTTCGCGGGCGCGATGGTCGCCCTGGTGCCCTACCTCGTGGACACCGCCGTGCTGATGGCCGTGGGCTGGGTGGCCTATCGCGTCACCAAGGTCCACAAGATGATCACGCAGTACCCGTGGCTCTACCGGCGCGAGGGACCGTTCTCGTGGCGGTCCAAAACGTGACCGGACTAGGACCGAATTGCGCGCTTATCTCCGGTTGCGGCGCGCCGGTGCGGTGCTAGATTAGTCGCAATGGACGGCACCAAGTGCCCGGGATGTCGTCCGTTCGCGCCATCGTCTAAGGTGGTGCTTCGTCTTCACGGGCGCGCAAGGGAGAGTCACGCATGCGCAAGTTAATATTATCGTTGGTGGCGGCGGCTGCGTTCAGCATGAACGCCGCGGCGGCCGACGAGATCGTGATCGCAGGCGCCGGCCCGTACACGGGCGATCTGGCGGAGTTCGGCGCCCAGCTCAAGTCCGGCGCCCAGAAGGCGGTGGACGACATCAACGCGGCCGGTGGCGTGCTCGGCAGCCAGCTGCGCATCGAGTACGGCGACGACCAGTGCGATCCGAAGCAGGCGGTGGCCGTGGCCAACGACCTGGTCGCCAAGGGCGTCGTGTTCGTCGCCGGGCACTTCTGCTCGGGTTCGTCGATCCCGGCCTCGGCTATCTACCACGAGGAAGGCATCCTGCAGATCACGCCGGCCTCGACCAACCCGAAGTTCACCGAGGACCCGGCGGCCGAGGGCTGGGGCACCGTGTTCCGCACCTGCGGGCGCGATGACCAGCAGGGCGACTTCGCCGGCCAGTGGCTGAACGACCACATGAAGGACAAGAAACTCGCCGTCGTGCACGACAAGTCGGCGTACGGCCAGGGCCTGGCCGACCTGACCAAGGCGAAGATGAACTCGCTCGGCATCACCGAGGTGCTCTACGAGGGCATCACGGCGGGCGAGCAGGACTACACCGCGCTGGTGACCAAGCTGAAGGACGCGGGCGTCGAGGTGATCTACTTCGGCGGCTACCATCCGGAAGCGGCGCTGATCATCCGCCAGGCGCACGAGCAGGGCTACACGCCAACGCTCCTGTCGGGTGACTCGCTCAATACGCTGGAGTTCGCCACCCTCGCGGGCGACGCGGCCAATGGCGTGATGTTCACCAACGCGGCCGAGTCGCGCAACCTGCCGTCGGCCCAGGACGTCGTAAAGGCGTTCCGTGACGGCGGCTTCGAGCCCGAGGGCTACACGCTGTCGACCTACGCGGCGATCCAGATCTGGGCCGCGGCGGCCAACAAGGCCGGCACGACGGAGGCGGCGGCGGTGGCCGCGGCGCTCCGCAGCCAGTCTTGGCCCAGCGTGATCGGCGAACTCGCCTTCGACGACAAGGGCGACCTGACCTCGTCGACGTACGTCTGGTACGTCTTCGAGAACGGCAACTACATGGAAGCGCCGGCCATGTAAGGCAGCGTTGGCCGCCGCGGCGGCCAACGAGTCGCTACGAAAGGAAAGGGCCCGTTAGACTATGTCCTCGGGCCCTTTTTCTTTGCCCTTGGCGAAGCCTAGGGCTGCATCCGATTGGATGCAGCCTTAGCGCCGCGCCTTCGTGCGCTTGCTGCGGCCAAGCCCAATCTGCTTGGCAAATTCGGAGCGCTGCTTGGCATAGTTGGGGGCAACCATCGGGTAGTCGAGCGGCAGACCCCACTTCGCGCGGTACTCCTCAGGGCTCAGGTTGTAGAACGTGTGCAGATGCCGCTTGAGCATCTTGAGCTTCTTGCCATTCTCGAGGCAGATTAGAAACTCGGGTGTGATCGACTTGCGGATCGGAACCGCCGGCTTCAGGGCCTCGGCCGCTTCCTCGCGCGGGCCGCCCTGCTGCTCCGCCAGGGAGGAGTAAATCGACTTGATGACCTCGGGCAGTTGCCCGGCGAGCACCTGATTGTTGCTCACATAGGCCGAAACCACGTCGGCAACCATGTGAAGCAACTCACTCTGAGACAATTTTGACTGATTTTCTTCTGTCACGACGAAATCCTTATGGACACACGACACAGTATTGCCATCGCCTTTATGCACGGCGTATTGGTCATGTCAACGATAAATTTACTTTGTGTCGCGAGTGTCGCGAGCAGATGAGTGAGGTGGACCCCATTCGTGGGACCACTTTGACGTTGAGCTAAGGCGGAGCCGCGTCTTCTCCTGTCATCAATCTATCATGCTGCCTGCTGCTGTGGTTGAGGCTGTGGGCATGTGGGCAACGCGCCAGCGTTGTCCAACCCGCGGACTTCGATCCGCAGGGTCATGTCCACAGCCTTGCCCCGGTCGCGCCGGAACTGCATCGGTGGGAGGTTCGCCAACGCCTGGTGCGGGTGCTGGTCGTTGTAAAAGCCCATCCACCTGCCGATTTCTTTGACGTCCGTGCCCAAGGTGCGTGACTCGCGTTCGACCCTCGGTTATGTTGCGGTCCAGACCCTATCACGACACAAGATGTGGTGACACTATGTGGACCGAGGAAAAGACCGCGCTGTTGCGGCAGCTCTGGGAATCGGGTCTTTCGGCGAGCGAGATCGCCAAGCGCCTGGGTGGCATCAGCCGCAACGCCGTGATCGGCAAGGCGCACCGCATCGGGCTGGCCGCTCGGCCGTCGCCGATCCGCATTCGCCCGGAACTGCCGGCCGCCGCTCCGGTGTTTGGCGGTCGCACCTGCGCTTGGCCGATCGGGGACCCCGGGCAAGCGGATTTCCGCTTCTGTGGCGACCGTGCCGTGGCTGGGCGGCCCTACTGCGCCGTCCACTGCGCCCAGGCCTACCGCAAGCGGGATCGCGACGCAGCCTGACAGTGCCGGTTCCAGACGCGGCCGGATTGTCGGGTCGCGCCGCGCGGGCGTAGGGTTCCGCCGATCCTTCCGAATGCGCGGAGGTCGGGACGTTGGGCGACATAGGGGTTCACATCGACATCGGCCGCTATCCGGTCGATCAACCGGGCAGTCTTGCTTACGACGCGCTGCGTGACCGATGCCGGGTCGCGCTGGCGGACGACGGCGCGGTCGTTCTCGAGGGTTTCGCGCCACCGGCGACCGTCGAGGCCCTGATCGCCGAGGTCGAGCCGCGACTCGGCGATGCCTTCTTCAAGCCCAAGACCCATAACGTGTTCCTGGTGGCTGATGACCCGGCGCGGCCCGCGCATCATCCGCGCAACCGCAAGCAGGCCACCACCTCGGCGACACTGGGCTACGACGGCGTACCAAGCGGCGGGCTGCTCGACCGCGTTTACGGTTGGCCGGCGCTGCGCGCGTTCCTGGCCGATGTGCTGGGGCTCCCGGCGCTCCATCCGTACCGAGACCCGCTGAGCCCGCTCAACGTCCTCGTCTACCGTGACGGCGCTGCCACGGGCTGGCACTTCGACGGCGCCAAGTTCGTGGTGACGTTGATGCTGCGGCCCGCCGAAGCAGGCGGTGTCTTCGAGTACGTTCCGTTCGTGCGCGGCGAGGACGAGGCGTCCTTCGCTCGCATCGGCCGCATCATCGATGGCACGGCGAGCGACGTCCGCGTGTTGCGGCAGCCGGCCGGCGCGCTGGTCATCTTCCGCGGCTCGCGCACGCTGCACAGGGTGACCGCGGTGGCGGGCACGCCGCGCCTGGTGACCGTGTTCAGCTACTCGCCCGACCCGTCGTTCGAGCTGGACGCCCACACGCGCCAGACCTTCTACGGCAAGGTCGCCTGAGCGAGCCGGCGTGCGCTGACGTCGCGGCCCGCACCGTCGTAGACTGGCGCCGCAACAGAAGGACGTGACCATGGCCGGTACGCAGCCTCGTCTCCGGGTTGTCGGCGACAACAGCGACACCCGCCGCCTGGCCCATCTCCAGGCACTGGAGCGCAAGGTGCTGTGGTTGGCGTCGTGGATGATCCACGCGGCCAACCATCGGCGCCCGAAGCGTGACGGGCTGAAGGTCGGCGGGCATCAGGCGAGTTGCGCCTCGGTCGCGACGCTGATGACTGCGCTCTACTTCGACGTGCTCGAGCGCGCCGACCGCGTGGCGGTGAAGCCGCACGCCAGCCCGGTGTTCCACGCCATCCAGTATCTGCTGGGCAACCAGACGCTGGATCAGATTGAGCGCTTCCGCGCCTTCGGCGGCGCCCAGTCGTATCCGTCGCGCACCAAGGACCGCGACGACGTCGACATCTCGACCGGCTCGGTCGGGCTCGGCATCGGGTTCACGACGTTCGCGGCGCTGACGCGCGATTACCTGTCGCTCAAGCGCATGGCGCCGGCGGCCCAGGGTCGCATGGTCGCCATCGCGGGCGACGCGGAACTGGACGAGGGCAACGTCTACGAAGCCTTGCTCGAAGGCTGGAAGCACGACGTGCGCGACCTGTGGTGGGTGGTCGACTACAACCGCCAGAGCCTGGACAGCGTCGTCGCCGATCGCCTGTTCCTGCGCATCGACACGCTGTTCGAGATGATGGGATGGCGCGTCGTCACCCTGAAGTACGGCCGTCGGCTGGAGGCCGCGTTCACCCGGCCGGGCGGGGAGGCGCTGCGCGACTGGATCGATGCTTGCCCCAACACGCTCTATTCGGCGCTCACCTTCAAGGGCGGGGCGGCGTGGCGCGAGGCCCTGACGCGCGATCTGGGCGGCACGGTCGGGATCAGGACGCTGCTCGACGAGAACGACGACGCGGCCTTGCAGACCCTCATGACGAACCTGGCCGGGCATGACATGGAAACGGTGCTCGACGCCTTCCGCGCCGTGGGCTCCGACGACACGCCGACCTGTTTCATCGCCTACACCGTCAAGGGCTACGGGCTGCCGTTCGCCGGCCACAAGGACAACCACGCCGGCCTGATGACCGCCGAGCAGGTGACGGCGTTCCAGGTCGCCATGGGCGTGCCCGAGGGCGCCGAGTGGGACCGCTTCGCCGGTCTGGAGGTTGATCGCGATCAGCTCGAGGCGTTCCTGGCGGACTCGGCGTTCGCGCCCGGGCCGGCGCGCCGGCTCGAGGCACCGCGTCTCGCGGTGCCGGCCGAGATCGCGGCGCCGACGGGCGACCAGCAATCGACCCAGGAGGCGTTCGGCCGCATCCTCAACGACCTGGCGCGACGTGACGACGCCTTCGTGCGCCATATCGTCACGGCTTCTCCGGACGTGACGGTCTCGACCAACCTGGGACCATGGGTCAACCGGCGCGCGATCTTCGATCGGCGTCGGCGCCAGGACGTGTTCAGCGAACAGAAGGTCGTCTCGGCCCAGAAATGGGTCATGGCGCCCGAGGGCCAGCACCTGGAGCTCGGTATCGCCGAGAACAACCTGTTCCTGCTCCTGGGCGCGCTCGGCCTGTCGGCGCCGCTGTTCGGGACGCGCCTGCTGCCGATCGGCACGCTCTACGATCCGTTCATCGAGCGCGGGCTCGATGCGCTCAACTACGCCTGCTACCTGGGCGCGCGCTTCATGGTCGTGGCGACGCCGTCGGGCCTGACGCTGGCGCCCGAGGGTGGTGCGCACCAGTCGATCAAGACGCCACTGATCGGCCTGGCGCAGGACGGCCTGACCTCGTTCGAGCCGACCTACGCCGATGAACTGGCCGTGATCCTGGCGTGGTCCTTCGACCATATGCAGCACGACGACGGCGGCGCCGTGTACCTGCGCCTATCGACGCGCCCCTTGACCCAGCCCAAGCGGACGCTGGACGCCCAAGCGCGGTGCGACGTGACCGACGGCGGGCTGTGGCTCGTGCCGCCCGCGACCGGCGCCGAATTGGCGATCGTGGCGATGGGGGCAGTCACGCCCGAGGCGATCGCCGCCCATCGCCTGCTGATCGAGGACGTGCCCGGCGCGGGTCTGCTGTCGGTGACGTCGGCGGACCGGCTCTACGCCGGCTGGCGCCGGTCAATGTCCGAACGAACGGACTCGCACGTCGCCCGGCTGCTGGCGCCGTTGGCGCCTGACGCCGCGCTGGTCACGGTGCACGATGGCCACCCCGCGACCCTGTCGTGGCTTGCGGCCGTGGGCCGGCACGCGGTGCACCCGCTGGGTGTCGATCATTTCGGGCAATCGGGTGACATCGAAGATCTTTACGCGGCGTACGGACTGGGCGTGAACGCTATCGTGGACGCCGCAGCGGCCGCGTTGCTGCGCCGATGAGCAACATCGACGCCCTGATCGACGCCATGGCGGCGACCTTTCGGGCCTGCCCCGAGGGTCACCCGGGCACCTCCGTGGGCCGCGCCGTGGCTGAGCGGCTCGATGCGCTCGACCGCCGCGCGACCGACATAAGCACCGCGCCACGCCGCGTGCCGGCCGCCGACACTATGGACGGGGTGCTCGACGGTGCCGAGCGGGGACCCGGCGCCGCGCTCGCCCGCGCCTTGCGCCCAGTCCTGTCCAGGGTCGCGTGGCACCAGACGTATACCGAGGCCGAGCTCGGCCCAGACTACCTGAGGAACTATGGCTACTTCGACATCGCGAGCCCGGCGCGCGGCCTGATCCGCACGGATGCGCTCGCCACCGGGTTCATGGTCATCGGCCCGGGCAGGCTCTACCCCGCGCATTACCACCCGGCGGTCGAGCTCTACCACGTGGTGGCTGGTGCGCCCGACTGGTCGATCGATGACGGTCCTTGGCAGTCGAAGCCGGCGGGCTCGTTCGTGTTCCACCCGACCATGGCCGTGCATGCCATGCGCACCGGCGACCGGCCGTTCCTGGCGCTCTACGCCTGGCTCGGCGACCTGAACACCTCGGCGAAGCTGGGCCGGCCCGTGCGCGACTAGGCCTAACCCGGCCACACCGCGATCGGGCGGCCCGAGAAGGTCGCGCGGTACATCAGGCGGCGGAATCCGGCGTAATCGTTCACCGCGTAGTGCAGGGTCGAGTAGTTGTCCCACACGGCGATGGTGCCGGCGGTCCAGCGGAACCGGCAGAAGAACTCGGGCCTGATGCAATGGGCGCGCAGCCGGTCGAGGATCGGCCGGCTTTCGTCCTCGGTCATGCAGTCCAGCTGCGTGACGTAGATCGGGTTGACGTAGATCGAGCGTCGGCCCGTGACCGGGTGGACCAGCACGGCCGGATGAAACCGCTTCTCGTCGGCCTTGGGATCGTCGCGGATGATCTTGATCGCGCCGGTCATGCGCGTTTCCATGGGCGGCGCCCACTTGAGGCCGTGCGGCTTGCCGACATGGACGGCATCGCGGCCGTCCAGGACCACGCGCAGATCGGCGGGCAAGGCCTCGTAGGCCGTCGCCTGGTTCGACTACAGGGTATCGCCGCCGTAGGGCGGCACCTGGACCGCGTTGAGCAGCGAACCGGCGGGTGGTTGCTCGAGGAAGCTCAAGTCCGAGTGCCAGTCACCGCCGAACACGCCGCCGGTCTCGTGCGCCTCCTTGATGACCTTGATGGCGTAGGGGTCGTCCGCCATGCCCTCGATGTAGGTCGAGCGGGCGAGTGGGCCGAACACCTCGGTCAGTACCTTCTGCTGCGGGATGGTCAGAAACTGGTCGCGAAGAAACAGGACAAGGTGGCGATGAAGCGCTTCGCTCCGGGCCTGCGCGAGCTCGGTCGCGATAGGCGCGCGCAGATCGACACCGTCGATCTCGGCGCCGACGCGTCCCGTGAGCGGATGTTCGGCGAGCGTGATTCCTCGTACCCCAGGATCACCGCTACCATGGCACGTCGAATGTGGGAGTACGAGGGGCGCACGGTTCCCCGGCTTCGGGCGAGGCCCTAGAATGGGCCATGGCTCGGGCACGATCCTCGGACGACGCGATCGGCACCATCGGGGCCGATCATGGCCAGACCGAGCAGGTCGGCTTCCTTCTGGTCGACCAGTTCTCCATGCTCGCCTTCGCCTCGGCGGTCGAGCCGCTGCGTTCGGCCAACCGCATGAGCGGCCGGCGGCTCTACGACTGGCGGATCTTTTCGCCGGATGGCGGGCCGGTACGGGCGTCGAACGGCATCCCGGTGGTGCCCGACACGGCCGTGACCGCGGTCGATCGGCTGCCGACGCTCTATGTGGTCGCCGGGATCGACGGCCATGGCTTCGAGGACAAGCGGACGTTCGCCTGCCTGCGACGGCTGGCGCGCCGCGGCTGCCGCATGGGCGCCATCTGCACGGGCAGCCACGTGCTGGCCAAGGCCGGGCTGCTGGACGGTTACCGCGCGACCATCCATTGGGAGGATCTGCCGGCGTTCGCCGAGGCGCACCCGGATGTCACCGTGACCCATGACATCTTCGAGATCGACCGCAACCGGCTGACCTGCTCGGGCGGCACGGCGGGGCTCGACATGATGCTGCACGTCATTGCCGTCAGCCACGGCCAGGCGTTGGCGGCGCAGATTTCGGACCAGTTCATCCACCAGCAGATCCGCACACCGGAAAGCGGCCAGCGACCCACCGTTCAGTCGCGCCTCGGCGTCAGCGACCCAAAGTTGATCGCGGCGGTGGCGGCCATGGAAAGCCATCTGGAGAGCCCTTTGCCCATGGCCGTGATCGCCAAGCGCGCCGGGCTGTCGACACGCCAACTCGAACGTGCGTTCCGCCGGCAGTTCGGGCGCGGTCCGCTACGCTACTACCACGAACTGCGCTTGAACCAGGCGCGCTTGCTGTTGATGCAGGGCGAGAATTCGGTTCTCAGCGTCGCCATGGCCACGGGCTTCACCTCGGCGTCGCACTTCTCCCGTCGCTATCGCGCGTACTTCAACCGCAGCCCGCGCGAGGAGCGCGCACGCTGAGGCCGGCCGTCAGGCCCGCTGTCGAGAAACCCGATTGACCAGCCGTCCGGCGGGATCGGCGTTGACCGACGCGCCGCGGGCACGGGCGACAGCCGCCTGGAAGGCGCAACCCTCGTCCGAGAAATCGCTCGTGGGCCGGGGCTCGGGCCGGAAGTGGCCGAATCGATCGGTTCCGCGCAACGCGAGCGCGGTATCGTCCGCGACGACGGTCTGGCGTACCGACGGCGTGATCAGGTTCATGTTGAAGCCGATGCGCCGATCGGTCGAGCGATTTCCACCCGAGGCATGCAGCACCAAGCCGTGGTGCAGCGACATCTGGCCCGGCCGCAGCACGATGGGCACGGCCCGCGCCAGGTCTTCGACCGCGACGTCCACGGTCTGACCGCGCGACAGGATGTTGTCGGCGTCGGCCGTCGCCCTATGAGCGGCGTGCGTCCGGTGGCTGCCCGGGATCATGCTCATGGTGCCGCTCTCGACCGTTGCCGGCGACAGCGCGAGCCAGACCGAGACCACGTCGTCGACCTTGTCGAGACCCCAGTACGTCAGGTCCTGGTGCCAGCTCACGAATTTCGAAGTACCGGGTTCCTTGATGATGAAGGCGGAATCCCAGGCCAGGATGTCGGGCCCGAGGATGTCCTCGACCGCGTCGAGCAACGCCGGCCAATGCGCCATTTCGTCGGCGGCCGTGACAAAGAGCGTCGGTTTGACGGTGTAGTGCAGGGGCCCGTGGGCCCGCTCCAGCGCCTCAATGCGGGCGCGAAGCCCGGCGGCCTGGTCCTCGGTCATGACCGTGATCGGCGCGACGAAGCCGTCGCGCCAGTACCGCGCGACCTGCTCCTCGGTCAGGCGCTTGGGCACGGTCGGCCCGCCGGCCTCACCAGTTTCCCGTGTTGGGCATCGAAGCCCAGGGTTCGCGCGGAGGGAGGGAATCACTCTCCTGGAGCAGCTCGACCGAAATACCATCGGGCGAGCGCACGAACGCCATGTGGCCATCGCGCGGCGGTCGGTTGATGGCGATCCCCGCCTTCTTGAGCTTGTCGCACAGCGCGTAGATATCCTTCACGCGATAGGCGAGGTGGCCGAAGTTGCGCCCACCCTTCAGATCCTCGGCATCCCAGTTGTGGGTCAATTCGACCTGGGCCTCCTCGTCGCCGGGGGCGGCCAGGAAGACCAGCGTGAAGCGGCCCTTCTCGTTGACGTAGCGCTCGCCAACTTCGACGAGGCCGAGCTTGTTGCAGTAGAAGTCGAGCGAGGCGTCCAGGTCGCTGACCCGGACCATGGTGTGCAGGTATTTCACGGGTAACCGCTCCGCGCCAAGGTTGCGTCGAACCGCCGGAACCTTAGACTTCGCGCCCGATCGGGCGCAAGCGGCGATCAGCTCGGGACGACTTCCAGGCGGCGTTCGGGGGCCAGGTCGAAATCGTTGCGCTCCAGGCCGGCGATCAGCATTTCGAGATCGCGTGGCGGATCGCCGGGCAGGCGCGATCCCAACGCCGCGATGGCCGCGCTGACCAACGCCCGGCGCCGCTCGGCCGGCGGCACGGTTTCAAACCGCCTTGCCAGAGGAATGGCGACGCGCAGCAGCTCGTGCATGCCGTCGGGCAGGCCGGCCGCGCGCACGATCGAACGAAGCCCGAGCGGCCCGGAATCGTGGATCAGGGCCTGCGCGTTGCCGCGCGGGATGCCGCACAGCTTGCTCAGGGCGCACTCCACCGCCAGCAGGCGGCCCGTGCACAGCATGCGGGTGATCATGGACGGCGTTACGCTACCCTTCACGCGCAAGGCATCGACGAACGTCTCGATCTGCTGCGCGGTCGCGTCGACGGGCAGCAGATCCAGGGTGGCGCGTTCGCGGCCCAAGCGGATGACGGTCTCGCTCAGCGCGTCGAGGATGCCGTGGGATTCGGCGAGCTGCAGGCGGATGTTCTTGGACACCAGGGTCACCAGCCGCTCGGCGAGATGCACGGGCAGGGCTTGGCGCTGGGCGAGCTGATCCATGACCAGCTCGCTGCCCGAGAACAGGTCGATGATCTTGGCGCCCACGCGGTCGCTCACCTCGGCGCCCGGGTTCTTCACCAGGGTCCCGACCACGTCCTCGCTGCCGTGGTCCGCGATGGCCTCGGATACGGCCTTGGACACGTGCTCGCGCTGGGCAATGGCCATCTGGAACGACGCGGGCCGGGTCCGTACCAGTTCGACAAGGTCGTCGTCGGTCAAGACCAACGAATTGTGCAGCATGGGCACCGCGACCTGCTCGACGTCGCGGGCGAGCGCCAGGGCCACGTCGTGTGGCACCATGGCGTTGTCCTTGAGCTGATCGGCGAGCGCCGCGCGCACGCGCGAGTCTGCATCGCGGATCATGACCCGGAAGATCGATTCGGCGAGCGCGCGTTCCTTGGGCGTCAGGTCAGGCCGCTTATGCACCGCCGCGATCTTGCTGGCCGCCTGCGCCTTGATCTCGGGCGTCGGTTCCTTGAGCAGCTTGGCGACGTCTTCTTCTGTCAGCACTGGCATGGCAAGTCCCATGACCGACCCCGAGTGAATCCTGCCGCTCGCACGGCATGGTCCAGAATCCCGCCTCAGAGCTAAGGTTCGGTTAACCGGGGGCGGCCGACGACGATTTGCCGGTCCTGCAACGGGTACTTGGCCCGGTTGGGCCGGTTCCTTACCCCCGGCGTCGGCGGCGCTGGGCAGCCTCGCCAGACGGACCGGTCGCCGCCTTGGGCGCGGGCAGGGTCACGGCCTTGGCCAGGTTGGGGTAGGGGGCCGTCTTGTGCGGCAAGGCCATGGCGCCGACGAAATGCTCCTGGAAGCGCGGCTCGATCGCGGTCTCGACCTTTTCGATGCGGTGGACCACGGTCTCGATTTCGGCGCGCGCCGCCTTGTTGAGCAGGGCGATGCGGGCACCCGTGCCGGCGGCGTTGCCGGCAGCCGAGACCTTGGCCAGATCGCAATCGGGGATCATGCCCAGCACCATGGCGTACATCACGTCGATGTGACTGCCGAAGGCGCCGGCCAGCACGATCCGATCGACGGTGTTCACGCCCATCTGGTCCATCAGCAGGCGCGCGCCGGCATAGAGCGCCGCCTTGGCGAGCTGGATCTGGCGCACGTCGTTCTGGGTGATGACCAGGCGCGGCTCGCCCTCGTGCACCACGTAGGAAAAGGTGCGGCCGTCGGCGATGACGCGCGGGCTGCGTTCGGCGAAGGCACCGTCGACCACGCCGTCCTGGTTGATGATGCCGGACAGGTACATCTCGGCGATTGCCTCGATGATGCCGGAGCCGCAGATGCCAGTGACGTGGCCGTTGAAGCCCGGCTCGTCGGACCAGACGTCGCAGCCGATCACCTTGAAGCGGGGCTCCAGGGTCGCCCGGTCGATGCGGATCCGTTCGATCGCGCCGGGTGCCGCCCGCTGGCCGGCGCTGATCTGCGCGCCCTCGAAGGCGGGCCCGGTGGGCGATGAGCACGCGAGCACCTTGTGCTTGTTGCCCAGCACGATCTCGGCGTTGGTGCCGACATCGACCACCAGCATCAGCTCGTCGGACTGGTGCGGCGATTCCGACAGCACCACGCCGGCCGCGTCCGCGCCCACGTGGCCCGCAATGCACGGCAGCACATAGGCCCGCGTGTCGCGGTTGAGCCTGAGGTCCAGTTCGCTCGCCCACAGATCGACCGCGCCATCGGTGGCCAGGGGGAAGGGCGCGCCCCCCAGGGGCGTCGGGTCGATGCCCAGGATCAGGTGGTGCATGATCGGGTTGCCGACCAGCACGATCTCGAGAATGTCGCTGAGGGCGACACCGGCTTCCCGGGCGGTCTCCTCGGCCAGCGACTGGATCGCCGCGCGGACCACGCGGGTCAGCTCCTTGTCGCCGCCGGGGTTCATCATGACGTAGCTGACCCGGCTCATCAGATCCTCGCCAAAGCGGATCTGCGGATTCATGGCGCCGGCCGCGGCGACGACGTCACCGGTCTGCAGATTGCACAGGTGCGCCGCGATGGTGGTCGAACCCACGTCGATCGCCAGACCGAAGAGCTGGTCGTGGAAGCCCGGCTCGACGTGCAGGAGGCGCGCGCCACCGCGCACCGCCACGGTGACCTTGAACTCGCCCTTGGTCAGCGCCTCGTGGAGGCTTTGCAGCACCTGCAGGTCGGCGGTCAGGTCGCCGAGCCCCCATTCGCGCGCGAGCGCCCGCTTCAGCCGTTCGAAATGACCGGCGGGATCGTGCATGTCCGGCTGGTCGACCTCGACGTAGTGAAGCGTGACGATCGGGTCGAGCTCGATGCGGCGTGCCTCGGCGCGCTTGCGCACCACCTGCTTGTGCACCTGGGAATCGGCCGGGACGTCGATCACCAGGTCACCGCGAATCACCGCCTGACACGACAGGCGCCGGTCGGCCGCGAACTTGCGGTTGCGCGCGCGCAGGCGTCGCTCGACCTCGGTTTCACCGCCCACGTGGTCGGGGCGCGATTCGATGCCGTGTTTGGGGTATGAGCCCTCGCCCACGACCACCTGGCAGCGGCCGCACAGCGCGCGACCGCCGCACACGGAATCGATATCGACGCCGAGTTGGCGCGCGGCGGTCAGCAGCGGCGTGCCGAGGGCGAATCGCCCGCGCCGGCCGCTGGGCGTGAAGACGACGAGCGGATTGTCAGCCACGGTTGCGTCGACCCTCCCGGCGCCGGCCGCCCGCGCCGCCGGCCTCGACCCCGCCGTGGCTCTGGGCGGCGAAACGGTCGCCCGAGAACTTGCGGATCCACCGCGCGCAGTTGGCGTCGTGGCCGAGCAGCACGTCGGCGCCCATCACCGCCGCCATGATCTCGGGCTCCAGCGGGTTCGTGATCGCCGAGGTCATGCCGCTGGCCATGGCCATGGTCAGGAAGGCGGCGTTCAGCCCCTTGCGGTTGGGCAGGCCGAACGAGATGTTCGATGCCCCGCACGTCGAGTTGACCTTCAGCTCCTCGCGCAGCCGGCGGATGATGCGGAACGCCTGGTTGCCGGCCTCGCCGAGCGCGCCGATCGGCATGACCAGGGGGTCGACCACCACATCGGCCGGCGGGATACCGTGATCCTGGGCGCGCTCGACGATCTTCTTGGCCACCGCGAAGCGGACGTCGGGGTCCTCGGAGATGCCGGTCTCGTCGTTGGAGATGGCGACGACCGCCGCGCCGTACTTCTTGACCAACGGCAGCACGGTCTCGAGCCGGTCTTCCTCGCCGGTCACGGAATTGACCAGGGCCTTGCCCTTGTAGACGGAGAGGCCCGATTCGAGCGCCGCGACGATCGAGGAATCAATCGACAGCGGCACGTCGGTCAACGACTGCACCAGCTTGACCGCCTCGGCCAGGATGGCCGGTTCGTCGGCGAGCGGGATGCCGGCGTTGACGTCGAGCATGTGGGCGCCGGCCTCGACCTGGGCGCGCGCGTCGCTCTCGACGCGGCTGTAGTCGCGCACCGCCATCTCGGCGGCCAGCAGCTTGCGGCCGGTCGGGTTGATCCGCTCGCCGATGATGACGAACGGTCGATCGAAGCCGATAACGACCTCCTTGGTCGCCGAACTGATGACGGTATCGGTCATGAAGCGGTCCTTCTGATGGATGGGTCGTGAACGGGGCGCGCGCCCGGGTTCTGGCTGGGCCGTCGGCCCGCCAGCGCGCCCGAGGCCTGGACGATGTCGCTGACCAGCTCTTCCTGGCGGTAGGCCATCATGTGGATGCCCGCGACGCCGGGGATCGCGCGGATGCGCTGGATGAGATCGACGCAGAGTGCCTTGCCCTCGGCCTTCTGGTTGGCCGCGCTTTCCAGCCGGGCGATGACGTCGTCGGGGATGTGGACGCCGGGCACGTTGCTGCGCATCCACTTGGCCGTGCGCGCCGAGGCCAGCGGCGCGACGCCGACCAGGATGAACGCTTTCTCGTGCAGGCCCATGTCGCGGACCCGCGCCATGAAGCGTTCCAGCAGCGGGATGTCGTAACAGTACTGGGTCTGGATGAACTGGGCGCCAGCCGCGATCTTCTTGGCCAGGCGCAAAGGACGGAAGTTGTAGGGCGGGGCAAAGGGGTTCTCGGCGGCGCCCAGCAGCACGCGCGGCGGCACGGTGATCGCGCGACCCGATAGGAAGCGCCGGTCGTCGCGCATGGTGCGGATGGTCGCCAGCAGCGACGTCGAATCCAGGTCAAACACCGGTTTCGCGCCCGGCTGATCGCCGGCCTGCACGCCGTCGCCCGTCAGGCACAGGATGTTGCGCACACCCATGGCCGCCGCGCCCAGCACATCGCCCTGGATCGCGATGCGGTTGCGGTCGCGACACGAGATCTGCATGACCGTGGAGTAGCCGGCGCGCGTCAACAGGGCACAAATGCCGACGCTGGACATATGGGTGTTGGCGCCAGAGGCGTTGATCGCGTCGGCGACCTCGGACAGCACCACCGCGCGGTCGTAGACCTCGCGCAGGTCGGCCGAATCCAACGGATTGAGTTCAGCCGTGACGGCGAACCGGCCGGCGCGCAGCACGCGCTCAAGCCGCGAGCCCGAAGCATAACCCTCGGGGATCGGGAACGGCGCCCCGGGGTCGTAGAGCGGGCTTTCGCGGGGTTCGGTCACGGCGTCAGGCTCTGAACCGGGTCGGCGCGCTCGCGCACGATCCGCAGCCACGAGGACGAGTCCTTCAGCCGATGGTCGACCGGTGGCTGTACCATCCCGATCTTGTCGCCGCCGGCCATGCGCGTGGAGCCCTCCCACGCCTTGACCCAGACGCACGGCATGTCGGGTTTGACCTCGCAGTGGCCGTTCTCGCGCACGCCGCCGCACGGCCCGTTGCGCAGGGTCTTGGGGCAGTTCATCGGGCACGACATGCCGGTGGACGACAGGACGCAGCGGCCGCACATGCGGCAGTCGAACAGGAGGCCCTTGATCGTCCGTTCGGCTGCAGCGATGGGCCGTTCGGCCCGATCGAGCCCGATCCGGCGCCACAGCGGCGCGAGGCCCGCGAAGAGGGGCTCGAACACAGCGTAGACACGCTCAAGCAGCCGTGCGTTGCGGACCGACCACAGGCGAACGGCCAACATGAGCGCCGCTAGGCGCGCGGTCGACCGCGCACGGCGGCGGCCTCGGCGACCGCGGCGATCGCGTCGGCCTTCTGCTGCGGCGCCATGATGTGGGCGCCGGCGATGCCCGGGATCTCGGCGAACGCCTGAATCAGCTCAACGCAGATCGCGCGACCCTCGGCCTTCTGGTCGGCCGCACCTTCGATCCGTGCGATCGTCGGTTCGGGGATCGAGACGCCGAACAGGTTCTCGTTCATCCAGCGCGCCTGCTTGACCGACAGCAGGGGGCCGACGCCGACGATGAACGACGCGCGCTCGGTGATGCCGAGGTCGCGCAGCCGCCCGAAGTAGCGCTTGGCCATGACGACGTCATAGACGAACTGGGTCTGAAAGAAATCAGCGCCGGCCGCGATCTTCGCCTCGATACCCTTGGGCGCGAAATCCGGCTTGGGATCCTGGGGCGCGTCGGCCGCGCCGACGAAGAGGCGAGGGGCTGGGTCGATCTTGCGGCCTGAAGGCAGCACTGCCTCGTCTCGCAGCTGGCGCGCCAGCGACATCAAGGCGCGGCTGTCGATGTCATAGACCATCTTGGTCTCGGGCTGGTCGCCGGCCTTCACGTCGTCGCCGTGCAGGCAGAGAAGGTTCGGGATGCCGAGCGCCGACATGCCGATCAGATCGCCTTCCAGCGCCAGGCGGTTGCGGTCGCGCACGGTGAACTGCAGCACGGGCTCGATGCCGAGCCGGGCCAGCACCGCCGCCGCGGCGAAGGCGGACATGTGGGCACGCGCCCCGGCGCCATCGGTGACGTTGACCGCGTCGACCGCGCCCTTGAGCACGCCGGCGCGCGCGGCGACCGCATCCGCGCTGGCCGCGTCCGGCGGCGTGATCTCGGCGGTTAGGACGAAGCGGCCCGCGCTGATCGCGGCCTCGAGCGCGCCACCCGAGCGCAGGGTCGCCGTGCCGACGTTCATGGCTTCGCCTCCAGTCCACCGTTGAGCACGAGCCCGTGGACCCGTTCCTCGTCGTACTCGTTCTCCAGCCGCGCCGCGGCTTCGGCCGCAACGGCCTCCAGGTCGTCGCCGCAAGGCTGCGGATCGGCGCGGTGCCACTCGCCCAAGTACGAGTCCGTGTCGCGCAGGCCGGCGCGCATGGCCGCCCGATCGATCGCGGTCTCGAACCGCTCCGGCAACACACGCTTGGCGGTCTGCCGCCCCGCCTTGGCGATCACCTGGGCCGGGATGTCACGCCAATAGACGACCGTCAGCGTCGCCATCGTCAGCCTCCATTGGTCGCGCAGCCCTGGCCATGAACGTGCCGAGCTCGCCGTAGCCGGTGAAACGCCGCTCGTAGGCCAGGCCGAGCCGTTGCGCCGCCGCCTCGGCCGCCGTGTCGAGCGCCGGATCGTCGACCTGGGCCAAATAGATCAGGCGTCGGTAGTTGCCGAAGTAGTCGTCGCGTAGCTGCGGATACCGATCCAGCCCGAGCCCGGCAATGATCAACCGGTCGAAGTGCTTCACCAGGTAGTCGGTCAGGTAGAACGTACCTGGCTCGGCGTCATGCAAAGCCTCAAACGCCTCGCGCCCGGCGAAGAACTGGTAGCAGTGGGGTCCGTCGATCCGCTCGATGCCTTCCTCGGTGAGCACCCGGTCAAGCAGGCCGCCCGTGCCACAATCACCGTAGACCACGACGATGCGCTCGAAGCGGCCACGGTTCTCGCGGATCTTGGCGCGCACCGCCTCGGGGATCTTGTCCGGCGTGTTGTGCCAATGGGCGGGCAGGCACTGCACGGCCAGATGGCTCCAGCCATTAAGGCGGATCACGTCGGTGATCTCCCAGGCCAGCGCGCCGCACGCGATCAGAAGCGTCCTGGGCGCGCGGCCCATAGCGGTCTCCGGGTCAGGCGGTGGCCGGCGGCTGGTTGGACCGCCAACGCTCGGCGATCATCTGCTTGGCCGTCTCGACCGCGACCGCGGCGTCGCGGCAGTAGGCGTCGGCGCCGATCGCCTCGGCGAACGCCTCGTTCAACGGCGCGCCGCCGACCAGCACGATGTAGTCATCGCGCAAGCCCTTCTGCTTTAGCGTGTCGATGACGACCTTCATGTACGGCATGGTCGTGGTCAGCAGCGCCGACATGCCCAGGATGTCCGGCTGGTGTTCCTCCAGCGCGCCCAGGTACTTGTCCACGTCGTTGTTGATGCCGATGTTGATCACGTCGAACCCGGCGCCTTCCATCATCATGGCGACCAGGTTCTTGCCGATATCGTGGATGTCGCCCTTGACCGTGCCGATGACCATCTTGCCCATGCGCGGCGCGCCGGTCTCGGCCAGCAACGGCCTGAGGATGGCCATGCCCGCCTTCATGGCGTTCGCCGCCAGCAGCACCTCGGGCACGAACAGGATGCCGTCTCGGAAGTCGATGCCGACGATGCGCATGCCCTCGACCAGCGCCTTGGTCAGCACGTCGTAGGGTGTCCATTTGCGCCCCAGCAGAATGTGCGTGCCCTGCTCGATCTCCTCGGCCAGACCGTCGTAGAGGTCCTCGTGCATCTGCTGCACGAGGTCGTCGTCGCTCAGCGCGTTCAGATCGAGGTCTTGTCCGTTGTCGGCCATGGTCGTCGCGTCTCCGGTCCGGGCAAGGCTAGCCGCGCATGCGCCATGCAATAGGGCCGCCGCAGTCCGAATTGATATCGCATTTCCGCCAATCAGTTGTCCATATTCGACAAGCGCAGGGTGCCGCGCGGCGCCCTTTGAAACGTCCCCGGCGCGACCCCATAATCGCGTCGTCACCAGCGGGCGAGGAGCGAGCCATGGCCATTGTCCAACAACGCCGCGGCCGGGAGGCCCGGCGCGCCGAACGGCTGCACGCGCCGATCGTCCAGAAGCGGACGCTGGTGCGCGATATTCCCCTTTACGAACTGCTCGACGCCGAAGGGCTCGAGGTCGTTCACGACGCCTCGATGACGGTGCTCGAGGAGATCGGCATCGAGTTCCGCGACGGCGAGGCCCTGGCGCTGTGGCGGGCGGCGGGCGCCGACGTCAAGGGGCAGCGCGTGCGCTTGCCGCGCGAACTGGTGCTGGCGAAGCTGAGTACACTGCCCGCGACATTCGTCCAGCACGCGCGCAACCCCGAGCGCAGCGTCACCATCGGCGGCCGCCATACGGTGTTCGCGCCGACGTACGGCTCGCCCTTCGTGCGCGGGTTCGACAACGTGCGCCGCTACGGCACGATCGAGGATCTGCGCAATTTCGTAAAGCTGGCGTACTTGACGCCGCACATCCACCATTCCGGCGGCGTGATCTGCGAGCCGGTCGACGTGCCGGTGCCGAAGCGGCACCTGGAAATGGTCTACACGCACATCAAGCACTCGGACAAACCCTTCATGGGCATGGTCACCGCCCAGGAACGCGCCGAGGACACGGTGACCATGGCGCGCCTGCTGTTCGGCGAGGCGTTCGTCGAGCGCAACTGCGTTCTGGTCTCGGTGGTCAATTGCAACTCGCCGCTGGTGTGGGACGGCACGATGCTCGCCGCACTCAAGGTCTACGCCCGGGCGAACCAGGCGGTCCTCGTCACGCCGTTCATCATGGCGGGCGCCATGAGCCCGGCCTCGACCGCGGGCGCAGTCGCGCAGCTCAACGCCGAGGTGGTCGCCGGCCTGGCGTTCACCCAGCTCGTGCGACCCGGCGCGCCGATGGTCTACGGTTGCTTCGTCTCGACCGTCTCCATGCAGTCCGGCGCGCCCATGATGGGCACGCCCGAGCCGGCGCAGATGATCTACCTGTCGACGCAACTGGCGCGGAAGTACAAGGTGCCCGTGCGTGCCGGCGGCATGCTGTGCGGTTCCAAGATCGCCGATGCCCAGGCCGCCTACGAGTCGGTCCAGACCATGATCCCGACCCTGCTGGGCGGCACCAACTTCGTGCTGCATTCGGCGGGTTGGCTGGAAGCCGGCCTGTGCGCCGGCTACGGCAAGTTCGTGCTGGACGCCGACCAGGTCGGCATGCTCGAGCGCTTCGCCCACGGCGTCGACCTGGGGCCCGAGGGCTTAGCCATGGACGCGCTGCGCGAGGTGGGACCTGGCGGGCACTATCTCGGGTGTGCCCACACGCGTCGGCACTACACGACCGCGTTCTATCTGCCGGCGACATGCGACAACAATTCCTACGAGCAGTGGCAGGCTGAGGGCGAGTTCGACGCCAACGCGCGCGCGCTGGTGACGGCGCGCCGCATGCTCGACGAGTACGAGGCGCCACCGTTGGATCTGGGCATCGACGAGGCGTTGTGCGCGTTCATCGCCAAGCGCAAGGCCGAGCTGCCGGACGACGTGTCGTGACCGCCAAGGCGCGCGAACGTTCACGGGTTGTCGGCGCCACCGAGTCCTCGCTCCCGCCGTCCTGAGTCATGCCCGCCGTGTCGGATCGGACGCGCGGCGTCCTGCTGTGCCTGCTCGCTGGTGTCCTGTGGAGCTCGCAGGGGCTGCTGCTGCGCGCAATCGAGCCGGTCGACCCGTGGCAGGTCAATGTCTGGCGTTCGGGCCTGACCGGCTGCCTGATCCTGGTCGGATTGGCGGTACGCTATCGCGGCGGCGTGCTACGGGCGATCCAGGGCATCGGGCGCCCGGGCGTTCTGGGCGCCATCTGCTTCGCCACCAGCAACACGTGCTTCATCGTGGCGCTGACGCTCACGACCGTGGCGAACACGCTGTTCATGATCTCGAGCGAGCCGATCCTGGCCGCTCTGCTGGCGTGGCTGGTGCTGCGCGAGTCCGTGCGCGCCGCCACGTGGGGCGCCATCGCGGGCGCCGGCACGGGCATCGCGATCATGGTGGGCGGCGCCGACGACCAGGGCATCGCGGGCAGCCTGCTCGCGCTGCTCGGGTCGTTCGCCTTCGCCTCGTTGGCGGTGATCCTGCGCGCCAGCCGGACGACCGACATGGTGCCCGTGGTGGTGGTGGGCAGCGGCATCGTCGCGGCCGGCTCCGCGCTGGTCCTGGCCGGCGACATCTGGATCGGGTCGCTCGGGTTCTTGTCCTGCATGGTCATGGCGGTGACCTCGTCCGTGGGCTTCGTCGCCTTCTTCCGGGGCGCGCGCGAGCTGCCGGCGGCGCAGGTGATGGTGCTGGCCGCGATCGAGGTAGTGCTGGGACCGCTGTGGGTTCTGCTGGTGTTCGACGAGGTACCCACGTTGTGGACGTTCGTCGGCGGCGCGATCATCGTGCTGGCGGTGATGGTCCAGGCCCTGTTCGCGGGTCGGGCGCGTCCTTGACGGGCCCGGAGGCTGACGCCACAGTCTCGACCGATCAAGGGGGGCACCATGGCGAAGCCGCGCAAACCCGACCAGTCCGTCCGCGTGAAGGTCGATGGCTACGACGTCGTGACCTACAGCTATGGCCGAGGCGACGAGGTCCTGTTCCTGCTGAATGGCGGCCCGGGTCTGCCGTGCAACTATCTGCGCGATCCGCTGATCCCGCTGGCCGACGAAGACTACCGCGTCGTCACTTACGACCAGCTCGGCTGTGGCGCGTCCGACCGGCCGACGGACCCCAAGCTGTGGACGATCAAGCGCTACGCGCGCGAGGTCGAGACGGTGCGCAAGGCGCTGGGCCTGCCGGCTGTCCATCTGCTCGGCCAATCGTGGGGTGGCTGGCTGTCCATCGAGTACGCGCTGACCTACCCGAATTCGGTCAAGACCGTGACTCTGTCGAACACATGCGGCGACATGCCGCACCTGGTCGGCGAGCTCGAGCGGCTGCGCGCGGCCTTGGGGCCCGAGACGATCGCGATGATGCAGCGGCACGAGGCCCAGGGGACGTACGACCACCCCGAGTATCAGGCGGCGATCACTCTGTTGAACTACCGCCACGTCCATCGGCTGGACGTCATCCCACCGTCGCTCAAGGCCTCGCTCGACGGCTGGAACATGGGTCCTTACATGACCATGCAGGGGCCTAACGAGTTCCTCTACATCGGCAATCTGAAGGACTGGAACCGCATCCCAGACATGGGCCGCATCAAGCAGCCGGCGCTGATCCTGGTCGGCTACTTCGACGAACTCGGCCCGGCGTGCGCCATGCGCATGCACCACGCGCTGCCGGACAGCCGGGTCGTCGTGTTCCGCAACTCCTCGCATCTGCCCATGTACGAGGAGCCGGAGCGGTATCTGGCCGAGGTCAGGGGCTTTCTGGCGGCCCATCGCGGCCCGGCCAAGGCGCTGCGGCGGCGCACGCGCACCGCCTGACCAACAGCGACCCGCACCGGCCATGGAGCGGTTCCGCTTCCTGCTGTTCCGGCCGCTGCAACTGATCCCGGTGCTGTTCGGCATCAGCCTGGTCAGTTTCGTACTGGTCCAGTCGATCCCGGGTGATCCGGTCAAGATCCTGCTGGGCCCACGCGCCACGCCCGAGGTGGTGGCGGCGACCAAGGCCAAGTTCGGGCTCGACCAGCCGATCCACGTCCAGTACGCGCGCTTCCTGGTCAACCTGACCGAGGGTGAATTCGGCCGTTCGCTGCTCTACAAGGTGCAGGTGTTCGAGGTGGTCACGGCACGCCTGCCAGCGACTGTCTTCCTGGTTGTCTATGGGGTCGTCTTTGCCGTGGCGGTCGCGTTCCCCCTGGCCATCGTCGCCGCATGGTGGCGCGGCGGCTGGCCCGATCACGCGATCCGCGTGTTCTCGACGTTCGGCCTGGGCCTGCCGGTGTTCTGGCTGGGCATCATGCTGATGATCCTGCTGAGCGTCGAACTCGACCTGTTTCCGGTCTCGGGCTACGGCGAGACGTTCATCGAGCGGCTGCACCACCTGTTCCTGCCGGCGCTGTCGATCGCGCTCGCCTTGTCGCCCATCCTGATCCGCAATTTGCGCGCCGGCCTGATCGCCGAGCAGAGCGCCGATTACGTCACAGCGGCGCGCGCCCGTGGGCTCGGGCGCCGTGCCATCCTGCTGCGGCACATCCTGCCCAACGCCATCCTGCCGACGGTGCAACTGCTGGGTGTCAACGTGGGCTGGCTGATCGGCGGCACGGTGGTCATCGAGTCCGTGTTCGCCGTCCCGGGCCTTGGCCAACTCATGGTCAGCTCCATCTTCGCGCGCGACTACATGGTGGTGCAGCTCGTCACCCTGGTGTTCGCCGTGGCCATCGTCGCGACCAACCTGTTGGTCGACGTGGCGACCGTTGCGCTCGATCCCAGGATCGACCTGTGAGCGGGGCGTCGCTAGCCGAGGTGGCGCGGCTGCCCCGGCTCGCCATCGTTGGCGGCGCCATGATCCTGGCCTGGATCATGGTCGCGCTCCTGGCGCCGTGGTTCGCGCCCTTCGACCCGATCGAGCAGGACCTGACGCGAACGCTGCTGCCGCCGAACCTTCAACACTGGCTGGGCACCGACAACTATGGCCGGGATGTTCTTTCGCGGCTGATCTGGGGTGCCCGGCTCGACCTCCAGATGGGTCTGGTCGCCGTGGCGATCACGTTCTCGATCGGCACCGTGATCGGGGCCATCGCGGGCTACGTGGGCGGGTTCCTCGACACCCTGCTCATGCGCCTGCTCGACGTGACCATTTCGTTCCCGTTCTTCGTGCTGATGATCGCGATCATCTCGGTGCTCGGGTCCGGGCTTGCCGGCTTCTACATCGCGGTCGCCCTGGTCGGCTGGGTCAGCTACGCGCGCATCGTACGCGCGCGCACCCTGGTGCTGCGCCAATCCGACTTCGTTCTCGCGGCGCGCAGCCTGGGGTTCCGACCGGCGCGCATCCTGCTGCGCCACATTGTGCCGAACGCCATCGCGCCCGCCGTCGTGTTCTCCATGTCGGATGCGGTGCTCTACATCCTGCTCGGCTCGTCGCTCAGCTATCTGGGGCTGGGCGTCGAGCCGCCGACCGCCGAATGGGGCGTCATGATCGCCGAGGGCCAGACCTACATCGCCACGGCCTGGTGGATGACCACGTTTCCCGGCTTCGCCATCGCTCTGCTCGCGTTGGCGTTCAGCCTTTTCGCCGATGGGCTGGCCGAAGTCTTGGGCACGTCCACGTGAGTGCCGCGACCTCGGCACCCTTGCTGGCGGTACGCGATCTGGCCGTCTCGTTCCACACCCCCTACGGCGTGGTGCGCGCCGTGGACGGTGTCGGGTTCGACCTGGCACCCGGTGAGTTCATGGGGCTGGTCGGCGAGAGCGGGTCAGGCAAGACGGTGACATGCCGCGCCATGCTCGGCCTGTTGCCCAACGGGCGCGGCCGCGTGGACGGCGGGACCGCGCTTTTCGAGGGCGTGGATCTGCTGCGCATGGACGACGAAGGCCTGCGCCGGGTGCGCGGACGGCGCATCGGCATGGTGTTCCAGAACCCGACCAGCCACCTCGACCCCGTCATGTCGATCGGCGAGCAGATCGGCGAGGTGGTGCGCCTGCATCACGGTTTGGCGGCCGGCGCGGCGCGGGTGAGGGCGGTGGAACTGCTGCGCGGCGTGCGCATGCCCGACCCGGAGACGCGGATCGATTCCTACGCCCACCAGCTCTCCGGCGGGATGCGCCAGCGTGCCATGATCGCCATGGCGTTAGCCGGCGGCCCGGCGCTGCTGGTCGCCGACGAACCGACGACTGCGCTGGACGTGACGGTGCAGGCGCAGATTTTGAGGCTGCTGCTCGACCTGCGCGACAGTCAGGGCCTCGCCATCGTCCTCGTGACCCACGATCTGGGGATTGTCCTGGAGACCTGCAACACGGTCGCCGTCATGTACGCCGGGCGCATCGTCGAACGTGGCCCGGCCGCCACCGTTCTCGCCGCGCCGCGCCACCCCTACACCATCGGGCTGCTGGGCTCGCGACCCGGCGCATTTCCGCGACGGGAGAGGCTGGCCGCTATTCCGGGCCAGCCGCCCGGCCCAGGCGCTCTGCCGACCGGCTGCGCCTTCGCGCCGCGCTGCGGCCACGCGGAGGCGCGGTGCGCAGCGGCGGCGCCGACCTTGCGCGCGGTGGGCGATGGGCGTTGGGTGGCTTGCGTCCGCGAGGGCTGGTCATGAACGTGCCGTTGCTCGAGGTGGAAAACCTTGTCGTCCACTTCCCGCTGCCGCGCGGGGTCGGGGACATGGCGGCTGGCCGGCCGCGCCGGGTCGTGCGCGCGGTTAACGGCGTCAGCTTGGCGGTTCGGCGCGGCGAGGCCTTGGGCATCGTGGGCGAGTCCGGCTGCGGCAAGTCGACGCTCGGGCGTGCCATGCTGCACCTGGTGCCCGCGACGTCGGGGCACGTGCGCCTCGACGGTCGCGTCGTGGCGGGCCTGGACCGCGAGGGCCTGACGGGCCTGCGCCGACGCGCGCAGATAGTGTTCCAGGACCCGCACGCCTCGCTCGATCCGCGCCAGACGGTGCGGCGCGCGCTGGCCGAGGTGCTGACCTTGCACCGCTTGTGCCCTCGGGACGCCATGGGGCGCACCGTCGATCGTCTGCTCGAACGCGTCGGGCTGTCGGCGGCGCTCGGCGACCGGCGGCCCGGCAGCCTGTCCGGCGGCCAGTGCCAGCGGGTCGGCATCGCCCGCGCGTTGGCTCTCAACCCCGACATCCTCGTGGCCGACGAATGCGTCTCGGCGCTCGATGTCTCGATCCAGGCGCAGATCCTGAACCTGCTGCTCGACCTGCAGGCCGAGACGGGCATGGCGATCGTGTTCATCTCCCACGACCTGGGCGTGGTGCGTCACCTGTGTCACCGGGTCGCGATCATGTATCTCGGCCGCCTTGTCGAGGAGGGGCCCGCCGAAGTGGTGCTGCGCGACCCGCGCCATCCCTACACTCGCGCCTTGATCGCAAGCATTCCGGGGCTCGGCCATGGCCCGAAGACGGCCGTGCAGGGCGAACCATCGAGCCCCATCGACCTGCCGGCGGGGTGCGCATTCCATCGCCGCTGTGCCGAGGCGATGGAGGTCTGCCGTGGCGGCGCGCCGCCGGCGCGCCAGGGCAACGCCGAACACGGCACCTGGTGCCATTTACCGCGCGCGGGCGGCACGACACCGATTGCCCAGGAAACGGGGCTCCGCTAGCCTGCCGGCTGGCCGCGACCGCGACAAAGGGCCGGGGCGCCTCACAGGGGAGGACTTCATGACCTATCGTAGACCCGTCCACCGGGCGCTTGGCGCGGCGATGGTGGCGGCCGTGCTCGGCCTGGCCGCCGCCGACGCCAGCGCTGGCGGCACGCTGCGCATCGCGCGCGAGCAGGATTCGACGTCGCTCGATCCGGCGCTGACCATCCTGAACTCGGACATCTGGGTGATGCAGAACATGAACTGTCTGCTCGTCAAGGTGAACGACGCCGGCAACGACATCGTGCCGGATTGCGCCGAGTCCTGGACGATTTCACCCGACGGTCTGACCTACACGTTCACGCTGCGCGAGGGGCTGAAGTTCGCCGACGGCAGCAACCTCAAGGCGAGCGACGTGAAGTTCAGCCTGGAGCGCGTGCGCGACAAGCCGGACTCGATCTGGAGCGGCATGTTCCAGCTCATCAAAGGCATCGAGACGCCGGACGATCGGACCGTGGCGATCAGCCTGGCCGAACCCTCGACGCCGTTCCTTGCCCAGCTCGCGATCTACGCCGCGGCGATTCTGCCCGAGGCCGTCGTCAACGAGAAGGGCGATGCGTTCGGCACCAGCCCCGTGGGGGCTGGCGCGTTCCGCTTCGTCTCGTGGGAGCCAGCCGACGTCATCAAGCTCGAGAAGAACGAGCATTACTACGACCCGTCGAAGCCTCAACTTGACGCGGTCGAGTGGTACTACATCCCGAACGACAACACGCGGATCCTGAAGCTGCAGGCGGGCGAACTTGACGTCATCCTGTTCGTGCCGTTCAACCGCATCGCCGACCTGCAACAAGACTCGAGCCTGCAGGTGCATTTGGATCCGTCCAGCCGTATGGACCATCTGCTGGTCAACCATTTGCACGCACCGCTCGACAACAAGAACGTGCGCAAGGCACTGAACATGGCGATCGACCAGCAGGCGATCGTCGACGTGGCCACGTCGGGCTTCGGCACCCCGGCCAACTCGTTCGTTCCGGCGGGCGCCATGTTCTACAACGCGGACAACCCGCTCTACGCGTACGATCCCGAGGCGGCCAAGGCCATGCTGGCGGCCGAAGGCGTGTTGGACCTGTCGCTCAAGCTGCTGATCGCGTCGGGCGATGCCGTGCACGAACAGATTGCCGTGCTGCTGAAGGATCAGCTCGCCAGGGTCGGCGTCGACGTTCAGATTGACAAACAGGAGCCGGGCCAGGCATGGGATTCCACGGTGGCGGGCGACTACGACATCTCGATCAACTATTGGACCAACGACATCGTCGACCCGGACCAGAAGGCGTCGTTCTGCGTGTTCTGGGACGAGGCGAACCAGTCCTACTACACGAACTACAAGAACCAGGAGGTGTCGGACCTGGTGCTGGCCGGACGGGTCGAGCTGGATGCCGAGAAGCGCCGCGACATCTATTACAAGATCCAGCAGATCGCCAAGGACGACGTGCACTGGGTCGATCTCTACTACAGCCCGTTCCGCAATGCCTCGCGTGCCAACGTCAAGGGTCTGTTGCAGAACCCCATGGGCAAGTTCACGCTCGAGGACGTGACGATCGAGTAGAGGCGATCGAGTAGAGGCGATCGAGTAGAGGCGATCGAGCCAGTCGGAAGAGGACGGGCGCCGGGCCGGCGACCCGGCGCCCGCTTCGTGTAGGCCATGTCGGACTATTTGCGGGGTGTCGCGCTGTGCCTGGCGGCCGGGGTGTTGTGGAGCCTCGGCGGCGTCATGGTGCGCAGCATCGAAGTGGCTGACGTCTGGCAGATCAGCTTCTGGCGGTCGGGCACCATGGCCCTGACTGGGTTGCTGTTGGTCGCGGTGCGCTACCGCGCGGCGATGATCCGCCCCTTTCGCGAACTGGGCCCGTCGGGCGTCGCTGCGGGGCTGTTCATCGGGCTGGCCAACATCTCGTTCATCCTGGCGCTGACCAACACCACCGTCGCCAACACCCTGTTCATCCTGGCGGCCCAGCCGTTCATGGTCGCGCTGCTGGCATGGCTGCTGC
>Ga0194121_10001321_pt1 | contig 42552 bp, 40 predicted proteins | sample TA2MahCa50mmetaG_FD_148609 | JGI IMG/M metagenome (GOLD analysis project Ga0194121, IMG submission 148609) | Freshwater microbial communities from Lake Tanganyika, Tanzania - TA2015020 Mahale Deep Cast 50m | ecosystem: Environmental > Aquatic > Freshwater > Lake | place: Tanzania: Lake...
GCGAGCACGCGCGTTGGTCTGCATCACCCGCATGAGGTGGGTGGTGCCGCGACCCGGGACGCGGACAGCGCCGTCGCGGTCGAGCGCGGCCGCCTCCCTCAAGAGAGCGAAGCGCCTGCGCTGGTCCATACGGATAACTACCAGACGCATGACGAGTAGTCAAAAGGGGTGCGAACGCACCGCCCGAGCGGTGGTGTGGGACTGGGTCCCGCTTGACGGGCTCGCCGCTACACGGTCTATTCGCCGCATGGACACGAGCCAGGTGGTGTGGCGTCCCTCGCCGGAAGTCATCGAGCGCAGTCGACTCGCGCGTTTCCTCAAGAAGCTGCAGGTCCCGTCCGTCGAAGCCCTTCACAAGCGGTCGGTCGAGGATCCCGCGTGGTACTGGGACGCGGTCGTCCGCGACCTCGGGATTCGCTGGACGCGCCCCTACACGCGCGTGCTCGACGAGTCGCGCGGTGTCGCCTGGCCCCGCTGGTTCGAAGGCGGTCTGCTGAACTTCAGCGACAACTGTGTCGACCGTCATCTCGATGCCGGCCGCGGCAACCATCCCGCGATCATCTGGGAAGGCGACGACGGCACCACGCGCACGCTGACGTATGCGGAGCTCGCGCGCGAGATCAACCGGCTCGCGAACGCGCTGACCCGTCTCGGCATTCGCAAGGGCGATCGCGTCGGCATCTTCCTGCCGATGTCGCCCGAGGCCGTCATCGCCACGCTCGCGGTCCTGCGGCTCGGCGCGATCTACACGCCATGCTTCTCCGGGTTCGGCGCGCAGGCCGTCGTCGCCCGCGTGCAGGACGCGGAAGCGAAGCTGCTGATCACGGCCGACGGCTTCCAGCGCCGCGGCCAGGTCGTCAAGCTGAAGGAGACCGCGGACGAAGCGGTGGCGCAGTGCCCGAGCGTCGAGACCGTGCTCGTCTACCGCCGGCTCGGCCGCGAGATCCCGTGGAACGCGTCGCGCGACGCGTGGTGGCACGAGAGCGTCGAGCGCGAATCGGATCGTGCCGCGGCCGTGCCCGTCGACGCCGACCATCCCGCGCTCATCATCTATACGTCGGGGACCACGGGACGGCCGAAGGGCACCGTGCTGACGCAGGCCGGCTTTCTTCTGAAGTGCGGGCACGACTTCGCCTACTGCATGGACGTGGGCGCGGACGACCGGCTCTTCTGGCTCACCGACCTCGGCTGGCTGATGGGACCGATGCAGATCACGGCCGCGCTGGTCAACGGCGGCACGGCGGTGATGTTCGAGGGCGTGCAGGACTATCCCGCGCCCGATCGTCTCTGGTCGATCGTCGAGCGCCACCGCGTGACGATCATGGGACTCTCGCCGACCGCGGTGCGCGCGCTGATGCCGCACGGCGACTCGCATCCGCGCCGCCACGTGCTCTCGTCGCTGCGCATCCTCGCGTCGACGGGCGAGCCGTGGAACCCCGAGCCGTATCGCTGGCTCTTCGAGGTCGTCGGGCAGGGGCGCTTGCCGATCATCAACTACACCGGCGGTACGGAGATCTCCGGCGGCATCCTCGGCTGCTTCCCGATCACGCCGATCAAGCCGTGCTCGTTCTACGGACCGATCCCCGGGATGGCGGCGGACTGCTACGACGAGAACGGCAAGCCCGTGCGCGGGGCCGTCGGCGAGCTCGTGATCACGCGGCCGTGGCCGGGGATGACGCAAGGCTTCTGGCAGGACCGCGCGCGCTACGAGGAGACGTACTGGTCGCGCTGGGACAACGTGTGGGTCCACGGCGACTGGGCGTACGTCGACGACGACGGCTTCTGGTTCCTGCAGGGCCGCTCCGACGACACGCTGAAGATCGCGGGCAAGCGCCTCGGGCCGGCGGAAGTCGAATCGGTGCTCGTGGGCCACGACGCGGTCGCCGAGGCGGGTGTGATCGGCGTGCCGCACGAGGTCAAGGGCGAGTCGGTCGTCTGCTTCGTCGTGCTGAAGCCCGGCGTGACCGCGTCGGAGCCGCTGCGCGGCGAGCTCTCGGGGCGCGTCGCGCACGCGATGGGCAAGGCGCTCAAGCCGGAGAAGATCCTGTTCGCGCGCGAGCTGCCGAAGACGCGCAGCGCGAAGATCATGCGCCGCGTGATCCGCGCGACGTACCTCGGCAAGGAGCCGGGCGACCTCAGCTCGCTCGAGAACCCGGCGGCGGTGAAGGCGGTGGCCGAGGCGACGTGACGGGGATATACTCACCCTCGTCCGTCGTGGGGGGAGGATTCCTGAGAACCGGGTGCGGCCCGGGACCCCTCGAACCTGATCCGGGTAATGCCGGCGAAGGGAACACGGCGAGACGGAGTCGGCGCGGCCGCACCCTTTTGTGGAGGGGGGCGGCCGTTCGTGTTTGTGAAGATCACCGTCAACGGACAGCCCACGCTCGTCGAGGCCGGCATCACGGTCGACGGCCTCCTCGACACCCTCAACATCAAGCGCCAGTACACCGCGGTGGCGGTCAACCGTGAGATCACGCCGAAGAGCGAGTACGGAACGGTGAAGCTCTCGGAAGGCGACAAGGTCGAGATCGTGCGACCGATGGGTGGCGGATGAGCGACGTCCCGGCGCTCGTGATGGACTGTGGGGGAAAGAACATGTACGACACCAATCTCGTGCTGGGCGGCAAGGACTTCAGCTCGCGGCTCATCGTGGGCACGGGCAAGTACTCCTCGAACGAGGTGATGCGCACCGCGATCGAGGAATCGGGCGCGGAGATCGTGACGGTGGCGATCCGCCGCGTCGCGCTGCCGGGGAGCGGCGAGTCGATCCTCGACGTCATCGATCCCAAGCGCTACACGCTGCTGCCGAACACCGCGGGCTGCTACACCGCGGACGAAGCGATCCGCACGTGCTATCTCGCGCGCGAGGCGGGCCTCGGCGAGATGGTGAAGCTCGAGGTCATCGGCGACCAGCGCACGCTGTTCCCCGACGTGCAGGGGCTCCTGGAAGCGACGAAGACGCTCGCGCGCGACGGCTTCACGGTGATGCCGTACACGAATGACGACCCCGTGATGGCCAAGAAGCTCGAGGACGCCGGCGCGGCGTGCGTGATGCCGCTCGGGGCCCCGATCGGCTCGGGCCTCGGCATCCGCAACCCGTACAACATCAAGATCATCCTCGAGACGGTGTCGGTGCCGGTCATCGTCGACGCCGGCGTCGGGACCGCGTCGGACGCCGCGATCGCGATGGAGCTGGGCTGCGACGGTGTCCTGATGAATACGGCCATCGCCGCGGCCTCCGACCCGGTCAGCATGGCGAAGGCGATGCGCCTGGGCGTGCAGGCGGGTCGCCTCGCCTACAAGTCGGGCCGCATGGGCAAGAAGCTGTACGCCACCGCGTCCTCACCGCTCGAGGGCGTGCCCGATTGGACCAGCTGAGGCTCTGCCTCGTCACCGATCGGGCAGGAACACGCGGCCGCGACCTCGTCGAGGTCGCGGCCGCGTGTGCCGCCGCGGGCCTCCCCGCGGTGGAAGTGCGTGAGAAGGATCTCGGACCCGCCGATCTCGCCGCCCTCTGTCGTCGCATCCGCGCGCTGCACGGAGCACCGTTCCTGATCGTCAACGACCGCGTCGACGTCGCCCTCGCTGTCGGCGCCGACGGCGTGCAGCGCACGCACAGCTCGCTGTCGGTGGAGGAGCTGAAGGCGGTGGCCGACAAGCGAACGCGTGTCGGCGCGTCCGTGCACGGCCTGGATGAAGCGAGGGCCGCGGCCCAGCAGGGCGCCGACTGGCTGTTCTTCGGCCCGGTCTACGACACGCCGTCGAAGCGTCGGTACGGCGCGCCGCAGGGCCTCGCGGCGCTGGAGCAGGTGACCGCCGCGGTGCAGATTCCCGTGATCGCGATCGGTGGGATCACGCCCGATCGCGTGGCGGAGGTACGGGCCGCCGGAGCGCATGGCGTCGCCGTGATCTCCGCGATCCTGTTCGCCGACGATCCGGCCGCGGCGACACGCCGCTTCCTCGACGCGCTCGCATGAAGATCCTCGTCGTCGGAGGCGGCATCATCGGGTGCGCCAGCGCGTACGAGCTCGCGAAAGCAGGGTGCGCGGTGACCGTGCTGGAGCGTTCGACGCCAGGTGCGGAAGCGTCGGGCGCGGCGGCCGGACTGCTCACGGTGCTCGGCGGGTCCGCGGTGACGGCCTTCGGCGAGCTCGCCCTCGAGAGCTGGCGCCGCTATCCCGAAGTCGTGCGCGAGCTGCGCGACCGCACCGGCATCGACGTCGAGCACGTCACGCACGGGACGATCTATCCGCTCGCCACCGCCGAGGACGTGCGCGCCGCCGAGGCGAAGCTCCGGCATCCGTGGGCGCGGGAGATCGGCATCGAGGCGTGGGACGCCGGTGACGTGCGCAGCCGCGAGCCGGCGCTCGCGACCAGCGTGCGCGGCGCGATGTTCATCCGCGGCGACCACTGGGTGAACAACCAGCGCCTCGTGGTCGCCTACGCCCAGGCGGCGGTCGGCGCCGGTGTCGCGATGATGACGGGAGCCGCGGTGTCGCGCATCGTGGTCGAGGACGGCCACGCCCGCGGCGTGATCGTCGACGGCGAGCCGTACGAGGCCGACGCGGTCCTGCTCGCCGCGGGCGCGTGGACCGGAGCGCTCGCGGCATCGTTCGGCGCGCGGCTGCGCGTGGAGCCGCGCAAGGGGCAGATGGTCGCGCTCACGCACGTGCCGCAGATCCTGACGCACGCGATCCACGGCGAGGACGTCTACCTCGTGCCGCGCGCGTCCGGCGAGCTCTTGATCGGCGCCACGGTCGAGCAGGTCGGCTTCCAGCGATCGGTCACCGCGATCGGCATCGCGGGGCTCCTCACCGCCGCGATGACGCTCGTGCCCGGCCTCGCCTCGCTGCCGATCAGCCGGACGTGGTATGGCTTTCGTCCATGGGCGCCGGACAGCCTGCCGATCCTCGGCCCGTGGCCCGGGATCGACGGACTCTTCGTGGCGACGGCACACTATCGCAACGGGATCCTGCTCGCGCCGATCACGGCGCGGCTGATGACCGAGTGGATGACGCACGGGCAGCCGTCGCTGGACGTGAAGGACTTTCTTCCTGACCGCTTCATAAAGGACCGACGATCATGACGAAAGACGATCTCAAGCAGCAGGTGCTCACGGCGATCGACCGGCGCGCGGAGGACATCATCGGCCTCGGCGAGCAGATCCGCCGCCACCCGGAGCTCGGCTTCAAGGAGTTCAAGACCGCGAAGGCCGTCGAGGAGACGCTCGGCAAGCTCGGGCTCTCGCCGAAGGGCGGCCTCGCGATCACCGGCGTGCGCGGGGACCTCCGCGGCCAGGCCGGCGACGGCCCGACGTTCGCGATGCTCGGTGAGCTCGACGCGCTGGTCGTCGCCGGGCATCCGGAAGCCGATCCCGCGACCGGCGCCGCGCACGCGTGCGGCCACAACGCGCAGATCGCCGGGCTCCTCGGCGCCGCGATGGGCCTCGTCGACACGAAGGCCGCGCAGCATCTCGCGGGCCGGCTCGTGTTCTTCGCGGTGCCCGCGGAAGAGTACGGCGACGTGGAGTGGCGCGTGAGCCAGGCGCGCGCGGGGAAGCTCGAGTTCCTCGGCGGCAAGCCGGAGCTGATGCGCCTGGGCCACTTCGACGACGTCGAGCTCTCCATGATGATCCACGGCACCTCGCGGCCGGAAGACGGCAAGGCCGGCGTGCCGACGTCCAACAACGGCTGCATCGTGAAGACCGTGCGCTACATCGGCAAGGCGGCGCACGCGGGCGGCGCGCCGCACATGGGGGTCAACGCGCTCTACGCCGCGCAGATCGCGCTCATGGGTATCAACGCGATCCGCGAGACGTTCCGCGACGAGGACACGATCCGCGTGCACCCGATCATCACGCACGGCGGCTCGCAGGTGAACGTCATCCCCGGCGACGTGCGGCTCGAGACCTACGTGCGCGGTCGCACGGTCGACGCGATCATGGCGGCCAACACGCGCGTCGACCGCGCGTTGCGCGCGGGCGCGCTCGCGCTCGGCGCGAAGGTCGAGATCGAGACGCTGCCGGGCTACATGCCGATGGAGTGCGACCGCACCATGGCCGGCTTGTTCAAGGCGACGATGGCGAAGCTCGTCGGCGAGGAGCACTTCCGCGAGATCCCGCACCGCACCGGCTCGACCGACATGGGCGACCTGAGCCAGGTGATGCCGATCCTCCACCCCTACATCGGTGGCGCGCGCGGCTCCGGCCACGGCGCCGACTACGAGATCGTGGACAAGCCGCTGATGTACGTCACGCCCGCGAAGGCGCTCGCGTCGATGGCGATCGACCTGCTCTACGACGGCGCGTCGGGCGCGAAGCAGGTCCTGAAAGCGGCGAAGCCGCCGATGACACGCGAGCAGTACCTGTCGTTCCAGCGCTCGGTGGCGAAGCGCGAGGTCTACGAGGGGTCCTGATCGTCACGGGGCGGCGGACGCCAGCTCGGCGTCCGCCTGCTCCGCCCAGAAGCGCATGTCCATGGCGCGGAGATTCGCGAGCGCGGCGGTCAGCTGGGGCCGAGCCTGCGCGGAGTCTCCCACCCGCCGATAGAGGCGGCCAAGCTCGAGCTGGCAGCGGGCGACGAGCGGGCGCATCCCCAGCTCCTCGGCGAGAGCGCGCGCCTGTTCCAGGTAGTGCCCGGCACCTTCGAGCTCTCCGAACAGTCGGAGCGCGTAGGCGCGATTGCCGCGCTCGCCATGGGTGTCGGCGAGAGCGAGCGCCCGCTCGGCGGCGCGCCGGGCGTCATCGACGCGGCCGCTCCAGAGATACGCCTCGGCGAGGTGAGTCATCCGGCGCGACTGCCACCAGAGGCCCCGCAACGAGGCGCTCCGCTCGACGGCGTCCTCCAGGAGCGGCACCGCCTCGGCGAGACGTCCGGTCATGGCGTACGCGTACCCGAGCCAGCTCGCGAAGGCGAACAGGACGGGAATCTCGTAGTCGCGGCAGAGCGTCTCGAATCGCTCGAGCGCGGGGATCGCGCGCGCGTAGTCGCCCTTGATGCAGTGGGCGTGACCGAGCGTGGCGTGCGCGAGCGTCAGGCTGTAAGGCTGAGCCGCTTCCTCGGCGATACGGATCGCCTCTTCACCGTGGGCGATCGCGTCGGGAAACACTCCGAGCTCCGCCAGAGGCATGACCAGCCAGGAGCGCCAGAGCACGGCGGGCAGGCCGATGAACCCGAAGCGCCGCCCGGCCGGTTGCCCCTCGAGCAAATCGGCACTTCGCCGCAGGAAGGTGATCGCCGTCGGAAGATTTCCGGCCCCGATATGAGCGAACCCGAGCAGGACCCTCGCGACGGCCTGGAAGGGGACGAGACCCGCTGATTCCGCCATGGCGAGCCCACGCTCGCCGGTCTCGATGGCCGCCGCATGCTCTCCCATCGTCGTGAGGCAGAAGGGTCGGAGGACGTTGACGCGCCCGAGCCGCGCGTCGTCGCGTAACCCATGGGCCAGCGCTTCGGCCTCGCGCAAGCCGTCCAGAGCGCGTGGAAGCTCCGCGAGCGGGAAGAACAGCGCGGCACGCATCATCTCGAGGTTGTACGCCGCTTCGCTTCGGCCCATGCCCTCGGGCAGATGTGTCACCACCTCCAGGGCCTGCTCGGAGTACGCGACGGCTTCGCGACTCGCCGAGCACGCCACCGCGTCGTTGCCCGCCAGCCGGAGATAGCGGACCGCCCTGTCCCAGATTTCGCCGTGCCGGTAATGGACGCCGAGCGCTCCATGATGCGGCGCGAGCGCGTCCCCGTACGTCGACTCGATCGCGTTGCCGACGGCGGCGTGAAGCCGCGTGCGGCGCGCCGGGAGCAGCGCGCCGTAGGCGACCTGGCGAATGCGGTCGTGCGCGAAGTCGAGCCGGACGCCGACGCCGTGCAACACACGGCGCCGGACGAGCTCCTCGACGCCGGCCGCCGCCTCGCGCTCGTCGAGCCCCGCCGCGCGCTGCAGCAGCGCGAAGTCGAACTGGCGTCCGATGACGGCGGCGACGGCGACGACGTCCCGCGCCAGCGGGCTCAGCCGCTCGAGCCGGCTGCCGATCGCTTCGCGCACCCGCTCCGGGAGCGCGATGGTCGACGGACCGAAGCGGTGGCCCTCGTGGAGCGCGCGCATCGTTTCCACGGCGACGAACGGGTTGCCCTCGCTCAGCGTCCAGACTTGCTCCGCCACGTGACCGAGCGCGGCCTGGTGTGTTCCGGCGCTGCCGAGGATCTGCACGAGGTCGTGCGTCTCCGCCTCGGAGAGCGGTGACAATGTGAGCGCCGCGACGTGGCGCTCCGCACGCAGCTCCTCCATGACCCGGCGCAGGAGCGGGGCCTCGCCGATCTCCTCCGCTCGGCTCGTTCCGACGAGCAGGAGCGGCCAGCCTCCTGCGCGACGGGCGAGAAACCCGAACAGTCTCACGCTCATCTCGTCCGCCCAGTGCAGGTCCTCGAGGATCACCGCGAACGGCGGCGTCACCGTCAGGATCTCGAGCAGCCGAGCCACCGCTTCGAAGAGGCGGAGATAGTCGTCCGATGCCGATGCCGGGCCGGGGCTCGCCTCGGCGATCTCGGGCAGCAAGCGGGCCAGCTCGGCGCGTCGGGTCGGGTCGAGACTCCCGAGCACGCCGCGGTCGAGCCCGGTGACGGCGGCGCGTAGCGCCTCGACCCAGGGACCGAACGGCAGGATCTGCTCCGTCTCGTAGCAGCGCCCTACCACGACATAGCCGTCCTACCGGAGAACGGCGGCGGCCAGCTCTTCGACGAGGCGCGTCTTCCCGATGCCCGCTTCGCCGAGCACCACGACCGTCCGTCCCGTTCCTCGGTCCGCCTCGTCGAGCGCCTGCGTAAGCCGAGCGAGCTCGGCCACGCGCCCCACGAGAGGAGGCTCCGGACGGGGCACGTCGGGGGCGGCGCGGGCCGTGCGCCGCGGCGACGTGCGCGATCTCGCCGGAACGTCCTGCGGCGCGGTGGACGGCGCACGGTGCTGGAGGATGTCCTGATAGATCTGCCGCGTCTCCGGCTCCGGCTCCACGCCGAGCTCGCGCTGCAGCACGCCGACGCACGTCTGGTATTGCCGGAGCGCCGCCGCCCGCCGACCCTGTCGCACGTAGAGCTGCATGAGCGTGCGGTGCACGTCTTCCTGCCGGGGATCGAGCGCGACGAGGCGCACGGCGCTCTGCGCGGCCTGCTCGAGGCGCCCGCTCTTCACGTAGAGGGCTACCAGGCGGCGGAGCGCATCGAGCGCGAGCTCGTGCAGCCGCGCGCGCTCGGTGATCATCCTGTCCTCGAACGCCGCCTCGTCGACGTGCACGCCGTCGAGGAACTGACCGCGATACAGCGCGACCGCCGTCTCGAGAGAGTCCACGGTCCCCTTGCAAGTCAGGTCCTCGAACCGCGCGACGTCGAGATCGACGGCCGACGGATCGAGCGTGACGGTATCGCCCTGCGTGACGAGACATCGACGCGCACCGCCCGCGAGCGCGCGGCGCACCTGGACCAGCGTCTGGCGCAGGCTCTGCCGGGCCTGCGCCTCGGCGGCATCGCTCCACAGGAGCCCCGTCAGCGTCTCGCGCGCGTGTGCCCGTCCCGCCCGCACCGCGAGGTAGGCGAGCATCGCCTGCGCCTTCCGCGCGGGCACCGCTCGTCCGCGCGCGTCGGCCCGAAGCAGGAACCCGCCGAACAGCCGAAGACTCAGACGCGCCATCGCCGTGCCGGACGGATAGCACCGCGCTTCGCCGGCCGTCAAGGACGCGCGGGACGTGCTCTCACAGGACGATCACGGCGTGCTGACGGGCGCGCGAGAGCGTCGTACGCGGAGGGCATCGCCATGACCCGTCGAGGCATCCTGTTCGCCAGCATCGTCTGCCTGCTCGCCGGCGCGCTCCCGGCCGCCGCGGCGACCATCACGGTCACCACGACCGCCGACGAGCTGATCACGAACGGCACCTGCTCGTTACGCGAGGCCATCCGGTCGGCGAACCTCAACGTCGCCGTGGACGCCTGCACCGCGGGGAGCGGCGCCGAAGAGATCGTCCTGCCGGCCGGCGTCTATACGCTCACGATCGCCGGCGCGAGGGAGAACGCCGCGCTCACCGGCGACCTCGACGTCACGGGCACGCTGACCATCACGGGCGCAGGTGCGGGCGCCACCATCACCGAGGGCTGCGCCGTCGTGCCCCCGGCCACGAGTTGCACCGGCATCGACCGCGTCTTCGACGTCCAGCCGGGCGCGACCCTGACGATCAATCGCGTCACGATCCGGCACGGGACAGATGTTCAGGAAGGCCTCGGCGGCGGCATCCGGAACCAGGGCGCGTTGACCCTCACCGACAGCGTCGTCACCGACAACGTGAGCAGCCTGGCCGGCGGCGGACTCCGTAACAGTGGTGCGGGCTCCGCGACCCTGATCCGGACGATCGTCAGCGGCAACCGGGCGCCGAGCGGCGGGGGCATCAGCAGTCTCGCCCGCCTGGTCGTCAGCGACAGCCTCGTGAGCGACAACGCCGCCACCGACACCTTCGGCCTGGGCGGGGGAATCCTGAGTGCCGGCCCCGCCACGATCACCACCAGCACGATCGCCGGCAACACGGCGGTCGGAGGTGGCGGGATCAACAATCTCGCTTCGATGACGATCATCCGCAGCACCGTCAACGACAACACGGCGACCGGCAATGGCGGCGGGCTGGTCAACGGCGGGGGCACCGTGACCACGCTCACGGTGATCAACAGCACCGTCAGCGGCAACAGCGCGGGGGAGTTCGGGGGCGGCCTTCACAGCGGGGGAAACACCGCGAGCACCCTGACCGTGATCAACACGACCGTCACCGCCAACACCACCCCCGGCCGCGGCGGCGGCCTGCACCTCTCGGCCGGCACTCTGAACCTGAGGAACACGATCCTGGCGGGTAACTTCGACACGTCTACCGCGTCCGGGTTCCACCCTGACTGCTCGGTGCAGCCGGGCAGGGTCGTGACCTCGCAGGGGTACAACCTCGTCGGCGACGGGACGGAGTGCGCGGGCATCGCCGACGGTGTCAACGGCGACCGCGCCGGCACGGCGGAGAACCCGATCGATCCACGCCTCACGTCGCTGGCCGATCACGGCGGCCCCACGCTCACGCATGCGCTCCTGGCCGACAGTCTCGCCATCGACACGGGAGATCCGGCTGGATGCACCGACGAAACCGGCGCGCCGCTCGCCGTCGATCGGCGAGGCTTTCCCCGCCCCGACCCCCCGGGTGGACGCTGCGATATCGGTGCGTTCGAGGCGGCCAATGCCGCCCCGATCGCCGGCGCCGGACCGGACCAGACCGTCGATGAGCGCGTGCGGGTCACGCTGGACGGGTCGGGGAGTCATGACCCCAACGGCGATGCCCTGAGCTATCAGTGGACGCAGATCGCCGGTCCTCTCGTGACGCTGGACCTGACGGATCCGGTGCGACCCACCTTCGTCGCGCCGGTGGTCTCCGTCGGCGGGGCGACGCTCGCCTTCGAGCTCACAGTCAGCGACGGCTCGTTGAGCAGCCAGGATGCGGTCGACATCACGATCAAGAACGTGAACGGACCTCCCGTGGCGGATGCGGGCGCTGATCAAACGGTGGGCGAGGGCGCGACCGTGACCTTGCACGGCGAGAACAGCTACGATCCGGATGGCGAGTCGGTCACCTATGCGTGGCTACAAACCACCGGGCCTCCCGTGGCACTCTCCGGCGCCGGCACCGCCCAGGCGACCTTCACCGCGCCACTGGTGGGCGCCGGTGGAGTGACGCTGACGTTCGCGTTGCGCGCGAGCGATGGCATCGACAGCGCCACCGACACGGTCAGCGTCGTCGTGGAGAACGTCAATCACGCGCCCACCGCCGACGCCGGAGCCGATCAGACGAAGGCAGAGGGCAGCGAGGTGATGCTGGACGGCAACGCGAGCCGGGATCCCGACGGCGATCCGTTGACTTACCTCTGGACGCAAGTCAGCGGGCCCACGGTCGCGCTGTCGGGCGCCGAGACCGACATTCCGACCTTCGTCGCTCCGCCGGTGGGCCCGGGTGGAGCGACGCTGGTCTTCCAGCTCCGCGTGGACGACGGCCTGGGCGGCCAGGCCACCGACGAGGCGAGCGTGCTCGTGCAGAACGTGAACGATCCGCCCGCGTGCGAGGCGGCGCGACCCAGCCCGTCGTCACTGTGGCCACCGAACCACAAGCTGATGCTCGTGAGGATCGTCGGGGTCTCCGATCCCGACAACAATCCGGTCACGGTGACCACGATCGGGGTCACGCAGGATGAGCCGGTCAATGGCCTCGGCGACGGCGACACCAGTCCCGATGCCATGTGGAAGAAAGAAACGCTGCTGCTGCGCGCCGAGCGCGCCGGCGGCGGAAACGGCCGCGTGTATCGGGTGCGCTTCCAGGCGACCGACGGGCAGGGAGGAAGCTGCACCGGCGCCGTCACGGTGTGTGTGCTCCACGACCGGGGGCACGGCAAGGTCTGTGTCGACGATGGCCAGCAGTACGACTCGGCACAGCCGTAGCGCGCTAGACTGGTCCGGATGTATGGCAAGACGGCGATCGATTTTCCGCGGCGTGTCGTCTGCCTGACGGCGGAGACCGCGGAGATCGCGCATCTCGTCGGCGCCGGTGACCGGGTGGTGGGCGTGCCCGGCACCGCGCGCCGGCCGGACGCCGCACGGGAGAAGGCGAAGGTCGGCGGCTTCACCACGTTCAAGCTCGACAAGATCCTGGCGCTCGAGCCCGATCTCGTGCTCGCGTTCTCCGATCTGCAGCGCGACATCGTGCGCGATCTCATCGGCGCGGGCGTCAGCGTGCTCTGCACGAACCAGCGCTCGTTCGACGAGGTGCTCGAAGCGATCCTCGTGATCGGCGGGGCGCTCGGCCGGGAAGGCGACGCGCGCGCGCTGGTGGCGGACATGCGCGACGAGGTCAAGCAGATCCGCGAGTACTCGAGCATCTGGCCCCACCGTCCGCGCGTCTACTTCGAGGAGTGGCCCGATCCGATGATCGCCGGCATCCGCTGGGTGTCGGAGCTCATCGACATCGCCGGTGGCCACGACGTCTTCACGGAGCTGCGCGCGCAACCGGGCGCGAAGGAGCGCGTGATCGCCGCCGACGAGGTCGCTCGGCGCGATCCGGAGATCATTCTCGCGTCGTGGTGCGGGAAGCCGGTCGACATTTCGGCGATCGCCGCGCGACCGGGATGGTCGAACGTGACAGCTGTGCGTTGCGGTCAGGTCCACGAGATCGACGGCGCGGACATCCTGTCACCGGGACCATCGCTCATGCACGGTCTCAGACGCATTCACGAGCTGATCCAAGCGTCAAGGTGACACCACCCGAGCGGGCGGGCGGGCGGGCGCTTGAGCGCCCGGGCGCCCGCGAGTTCAATGTCAGATTGCCCGGGGGCATACAATCAGGGCGTAGTTTCCGCACGGAAAAACTTGGGGCAGTTGCACACGCGCGCTAGTATCGGACCCCGTTCCACAGGAGCCTGACTGAGACCCATGACCGACCTCGCCCGACCCGAGCGCTTTTTCGCCGATCGCTTCAACGTCACACCGTCGCTCATGGAGAACGTGCTCGGCGGCGCGCTCAAGGGGCGGGTCGACGACGCGGACATCTACCTCGAGTACCGGATCAACGAAGAGCTCGTGCTCGAGGAAGGCGTCTGCAAGAAGGCCTCGCGCCACGTGAGCCAGGGCGCGGGCGTGCGCGCCCAGGCGGGCACACGCACGGGCTACGCGCACACCGACGACATCACGCTCCGAAATCTCGAGGATGCCGCGCGCCAGGCGCGCGCGATCGCCGACCGCGCGACCGCGAAGGCCGCGCTCGCCGGCATCGGCGCCGCGAGGCCGCACGACCTCTACAGCCTCGACGAGCCGCCGATCGTCACCGACCTCGTGCGCAAGCTCGACCTCCTTCGCAAGGTGGACGCCGCCGCGCGCGCCGCCGATCCGCGGGTGCGCCAGGTGATCGCCTCCGTGGCGAGCGAGGAGGTCGTCACGCTCATCGCGACCGTGACGGGCTGGACCATCGGCGACGTGCGTCCGCTCACGCGTCTCAACGTCACGACGATCGCTGAGGACAACGGCAAGCGGGAGATCGGCACGTACGGCGGCGGCGGGCGCGTGCGCTTCGACTTCTTCCTCGATGAGTCGCGGTGGAAGCGCTTCGCGACCGAGGCCGCGCGCCAGGCGACGCTGAAGCTCACCGCCGTCGACGCGCCCGCGGGGACGATGACGGTCGTCCTCGGTCCCGGCTGGCCGGGCATTCTCCTGCACGAAGCGGTCGGCCACGGCCTCGAGGGCGACTTCAACCGCAAGGGCGTCTCGGCGTTCGCGGGGCGCATCGGTCAGAAGGTGGCGTCGGAGCTCGTGACCGTCGTGGACGACGGGACGATTCCGAATCGCCGCGGCTCCCTCAACGTCGACGACGAGGGCACGCCGACCGGACGCACGGTGCTCATCGAGCGCGGCGTGCTGCGCGGCTACCTGCAGGACAAGCTCAACGCGCGCCTCATGGGCATGACGCCGACGGGCAACGGGCGGCGCGAGTCGTACGCGCACCCGCCGCTGCCGCGCATGACGAACACGTTCATGCTCGCGGGCGACGACGACCCGGCCGAGATCCTGAGATCGGTGAAGCACGGCCTCTACGCGGTCGCGTTCGGCGGCGGGCAGGTCGACATCACGAGCGGCAAGTTCGTGTTCTCGGCGAGCGAGGCCTATCTGATCGAGGACGGGCAGGTGACGAAGCCGGTGAAGGGCGCCACGCTCATCGGCAACGGACCGGACGCGCTCACGCGCGTGAGCCGCGTCGGCCGCGATCTCCAGCTGGACGAGGGCATCGGCACGTGCGGCAAGGACGGCCAGTCGGTGCCCGTCGGCGTCGGACTGCCGACCATTCGCATCGACGGCATGACGGTCGGCGGGACGGCGGTGTGAGCGGCGCGCTCCTCGTCGACGTCCTCAAGCGTGCCGTCGCCCGCGGGGCCACCGCCGCCGACGGCTTCCTCGTCGAAGAGCGGCACTTCAGCGGCCTGGTGCGCCTCGGCCAGGTCGACACCGTCACCCACGCGGACGACCGGCGGCTCTCGCTGCGCGTGTTCGTCGGGCAGGCATCCGCCGCGGCGTCGACGTCCGATCTCTCGCGCGAGTCGCTCGAGCGCGTGGTGGACGAGGCGACCGCCCTCGCGCGCATCACCGCCGCCGATCCTCACGCGGGGTTGCCCGAGCCCGGGCAGCTGATCGAAGGGCTGCCGGACCTCGATCTCTCCGATCCCACGGGGCACGACCTGGCGCCCGAGGACAAGATCGAGCTCGCGCGCCGCGCCGAAGCCGCCGCGCTCGCCGAGGACCCGCGCATCACCAATTCCGAGGGCGCGGAGTTCTTCGATCGCCAGGCGCGCTACGCGTACGCGACGTCGCACGGGTTCGAGCGCGAGTATCCGACGTCGAGCTTCGGCATCACGGTCTCGCCGGTGGCGACGCGCGCCGGCGAGATGCAGCGCGACACCTGGTACTCCACCGCGCGCAGGCGGGCGAAGCTCGACGATCCCGAGTCGATCGGCCGCACCGCCGCCCGGCGCGCGGTCCGCCGGCTCGGCGGGCGGAAGGTGAAGACGACCGAGGTGCCGGTGATCTTCGACCCGGAGAACGCGGCGAGCCTGCTGCGCGCCATCGCCGGCGCGGCGAGCGGGCCGACGCTCTACCGGCGCGCGTCGTTCCTGCTCGACCGCCTGGGCTCACGCATCGCCGTGCCTCGAGTGACGATCGTCGACGACGGCACGCTGCCCGGCGCCCTCGGCTCGCGGCCGTTCGACGGCGAAGGGCTGGCGACGCGGCGCACGGTGCTCGTGCGTGACGGCGTGCTCGAGTCGTACCTGCTCGACACGTACAGCGCGCGCAAGCTCGGCATGACGTCCACGCATCACGCCGTGCGCGACGGCGCCGGCGTCAGTGTGTCGACGTCGAACCTCATGCTGTTGTCGGGCACGGCGAGTCCTCAGGACCTGATCAAGTCCGTGAAGAACGGCCTGTACGTCACCGAGCTCATCGGCTTCGGCGTCAACGGCGTCACCGGCGACTATTCGCGTGGCGCCGCCGGCCTCTGGATCGAGAACGGCGAGCTCAGCTATCCCGTGGAAGAGGTGACGGTCGCCGGCAACCTCCTCGAGATGTTCGCGGCGGTGGAGGGCATCGGCAACGACCTCACGATGCGGGACCGGACCGTGTCCCCCACGCTTCTCATCGGCCGCATGGTCGTCGCAGGAAATTGAGTGACGGAGCCCCGATGATCATCGACAGCCACTGCCACCTGCACGACCCGGCGTTCAAGGACCTCGGCGAGACCCTGCGCGTCGCGCTCACGCACGACGTGTGGGGCGTCGTGGGCGTGGGCGTGGATCCCGACAGCAACGCCTACATGCTGCGCGCGGCCGCGTCGTTCCCGAAGGCCGTGTGGTCGTGCGTCGGCTTCCATCCCGACCGGCCGGAGCTCGACGACGCGGCGTGCGACAAGGCGATCGCGCAGGTGCACGACAACCACGCCCGCATCGTCGCGCTCGGCGAGGTCGGGCTGCCCTGGTATTCGCTCGAGGGCCGCGCGGACGCGGCGGAGCTGATGACGCGCGGACGTCGTCGGCTGAACCGGCTGCTCGCCGCCGCCGCTCGCTACGACCTGCCGGTGGCGCTCCACGCGCCGCACGGCGCCGCTGTCGGCGCGCTCGAGGCGCTGAAGAAGCACGGCATCGAGCGCGCGGTGTTCCACTGGCACAAGGCGCCGGCCGACGTGACCCGCGCGATCGTGGACGCCGGCTACTGCGTGTCCGTCGGTCCCGAGGTCGTCTACCGCGAGCGGGACCGCGAGCTCGTGGCCGCGGTCGATCTCGAGTCGCTGCTGGTCGAGAGCGACGGCCCGTGGCCGTATCGCGGCGAATTCGAGGGGATGCCGTCGGGCCCATGGCTCGCGTCGCGCGTGGCGGAAGAGGTGGCGAAGATCAAGCGCCTGCCCGTCGACGACGTGATGTTCCAGCTCTCCGGGAACACGTGCCGCCTCTTCGACCTGATGTGGACGTGACGTGACCTTGACCATGGGGGACACCCCCACGCCCCCGGAGCGCCACGCCGTCGAGGTGCCCGGCGGGCGCGTCTGCCTCGTTCTCCACCTCCCCGACCGCGCGCCCGCTCCGTGCGTGGTCGCGTGCCACGGACTCAGCGCTTCGAAGGACGGCGACAAGTACCTGATGCTCGGCGCCGAGCTTCCGCCCGCGGGCTACGCCCTCGCGCGCTTCGACTTCCGCGGCTGCGGTGAGTCGTCGGGCCGCGAGGACGAGACCACGATCGCGACGCGGATCGAGGACGTCGAAGCCGTGCTGAAGCTGCTCGGCCGGCACGCGGCGTTGTCCGGAGAGTTCGGTCTCCTCGGCTCGAGCCTCGGCGGCTTCGTCGCGCTCCACGTCGCCGCCGCACGCGGCGACGGGACCCCGCTCGTCACGTGGAACGCGCCGAGCAACCTCTTCGATCTCGCCAACGACGAGCGCGACGAGCGGCCCGGCATCGGCGTGCCGTTCTTCATGGAGCTGGCGACGCACCGCTACGAATCGACGCCCGTCGGTGTGCCGCGCCACCTGGTGATCCAGGGCGAGGCCGACGACGTCGTCGAGGTCGAGCACGGCGTGGTCCTGCACTCGCGCGCCGCCGAGCCGTGCGACCTGATCGTGATCCCGGGCGCCGACCACCGGCTCACGGAACCGGAGCATCGCCGCCAGGCCGTCGACGCGAGCCTCGCCTGGTTCCAGAAGTTCGTCCGCGGAGGGCCCGGATTCACTCCGGGCCCGGAGCGTGGGGGGCTTGGGGGGCGCTCGGAGCCCCCCGGATGAATCAATCCCGGCTGGTCGACGATTTCCTCTCGCTCGTCCGCATCTCGAGCCCGTCGCGGCGCGAGGCGGAAGTGGCGCGCTGGCTCATGGGCACGCTCGACCGGATGGGCGTGCGCGTGGACGTCGACGACGCGGGCGAGAAGATCGGCGGCGACACCGGCAACCTGCTCGCGCAGCTGCCCGGCACCGCGCCCGACGCGCCGCCGCTGCTGCTGTGCGCGCACATGGACACGGTGATCCCGTGCGAGCGCATCACGCCCGTGCGCGACGGCGACGTCATCCGGACCGACGGCACGAGCGTGCTCGGCGGCGACGACAAGGCGGGGGTGGCCGCGATTCTCGAAGCCGTGCGGATCGTGCGCGAGCGCCAGATCCCCCACGGGCCGATCGACGTGCTCTTCACGGTCTGCGAAGAGCAGGGCCTGTTCGGTGCCAAGCACTTCGACGTCGGCCGGCTGCGGGCGCGGCGTGGCGTCGTCCTCGACTGCGACGGCGTCGACGAGCTCATCGTGCAGGGCCCGGCCGCCAACAAGCTGCGCGTCGTCGTGCGCGGCCTCGAGGCGCACGCGGGGCTGGCTCCCGAGCAGGGCATCAGCGCGATCAAGGTCGCGGGCGACGCCATCGCCGCGATGCGCCTCGGCCGGATCGACGAGGAGACGACCGCGAACCTCGGGTTCATCGAGGGCGGGCTCGCGATCAACATCGTGCCCAACGAGGTCACCGTGCGCGGCGAGACGCGCAGCCGCAACGACGCGAAGCTCCGCGCGCAGACCCGGCACATGGTCGAGTGTTTCGAGCAGGCGGCCGCGCGCTATCGCGTGACGGTCGAGGGCCGCGAGCACGTCGCGCGGGTCGAGTCGAAGGTGACGCAGGACTACGAGGGCTTGAACATCCCCCGGGACAGCGGGATCGTCCGGCTGATGCGCGGCGCCGTCGAGGGGCGGGGGCGCGCGCTGACCGTCCGCGCGACCGGCGTCGGCTGCGACGCGAACATCTTCAACGGCCGCCACGGCCTGGAGATCGCGAATCTCGGCTGCGGCATGCGCCAGATCCACACGGTCAACGAGTGGATCGCGATCACGGACCTCGTGGCGACCGCCGAGACGCTCGTCGAGGCGCTCCGCCTCAACGCGGTTCGCTGAGGCACTCGCGGAGGGGGACCCGTTCTATCAGGTCGAACCGACGCTGCGCCGGCGTCACGGAGGCTCCGGGCTCGGCCTCACGATCGTGCGCCGTCTCGTGGAGCTCCACGGCGGGCTGGTGCGCGCGGAGAGCGAGGGCGAGAACCGCGGCAGCCGCTTCATGTTCACGCTGCCGGTCGCCACCGCGCCGGTCGTGGCGGAGGCGGCGCCGCCGCAGGTCGCGCCGGTCGATCGCATCCTCGCGGGCCGCCGCGAACTGATCGTGGAGGACGAGCCGGACAACCAGGAGCTGATGCGCACCGTCGTGCAGGACCTGCTCGGCGGCGAAGCGGTCGTCTGCCGCGACGGCGAGCGCGCGGTCTTCGAGGCCGTCGAGCGTCCGCCCTCGCTGATCCTCCTCGATCTGATGCTGCCGTCGCTGAGCGGCTGGGAGGTCGCCCGCCGCCTGCGTCAGAACCAGCGGACCAAGATCGTGCCGATCATCGCCGTCACCGCGCTCGCCCGGCCGCAGGAGCGCGAGTCGGCCCTCCACGCGGGCTGTGACGGCTACCCCTCGAAGCCGTTCGCCCCGGACGACATGACGCGGCTGATCGCCGCGACGCTCGCACGACAGGGAGTGGGGGCGCGATGAGCCACGACATTGCGCGGATCCTCGTCGTCGAGGACAACCGCGATACCTCCGCGCTGCTCCGCGATCTGCTCGAAGCCGAAGGCTACGGCGTCGAGTCGGCGCTGACGGGCGAGAAGGCGCTCGAAGTCCTCGCGCAGAACCCCGACGTCGATCTCCTCGTCCTCGACCTGATGCTCCCCGGGATGAGCGGCTACGACGTCATCGAGAAGCTGCGGGCCGATGGCGACCTCGCGAGCATCCCCGTGCTCGTCCTGAGCGCGCTCAGCTCCGCGTCCGCCCGCAGCCGCGGCCTCCGCGACGGCGCGGACGACTACATGACGAAGCCGTTCCTCCCGGAGGAGCTGCTCGCGCGCACGCGCACGCTCGTCACCAGCCGGCTGCTCGAGCGCCGGACCCGCGAGCTGCAGGCGCTCGGCCAGATCGCGCAGGCGAGCCTCACCGCGATGAGCGCGGACGTGCTGCTCCAGCGCACCGTCGAGATCACCGCCGAGGTCTTCGGCGCCGACTTCGCGCTGCTGTTCCTCGCGGACGAGGCGCGCCACGAGCTGCGCGCGCTCGGCGTCCGCTCGCTGATGGTGGCGCCGCTGATCGTCGGCGGCAGCGCGGTCGGTGTCCTCGAAGTCGGCCGCCGCACGCGGCGACTCGACCCGCGCGCGGATCGCCTGCTGCGGATCGTGGCCGATCGCGTGGCCGTCGCGATCGAGCTCGCGCGGCTCGAAGGCGAGGCGCGCGAGCTGGCGGATGTCGTCAGGCGGATCAGCGAGGGTGTCGTCGTCGCGGAGGCGGACGACCGCGTCACCTTCGCCAACGCCGCGTTCGCGGAGATGGTCGGGGTCGCGCCCGAGGGACTGCTCGGCCGGAGCTGGACGGAGTTCCTCACGGGCGCGCAGGATACGGCGGCGCTCACCGAGCGCATGCGGCAGCCGACGTTCCAGGGCGAGGTCCTGCTGATTACGCGTTCCGGCGAGCCCCGGCCCACGCTGGTGAGCTTCTCCACGGTGCCGCGCGAGGGCGGCCGGCTCGAGCGCATCGGCGTCTTCCGCGACATCAGCCGCGAGCACGAGCTGCGCTTCCGCGTGATCCGCGAGCAGAAGTTCAGGACCCTCGGCTCGCTCGCCGCGGGCGTCGCGCACAACATCAACAACCGCCTGACGCCGGTGCTCGGCTGGACCGAGATGCTGCTCGAGCGCCTCGCCGCGGGCGAGACGCTCGACCACGGCGAGCTCGTCCACGCGCTGACCGTCATCACCCAGGGCGCGTCCGACAGCGTCGGCACCGTGCGGCGGCTCCAGGAATATGCGCGGCCCGGGCGGGCGCGCGGTCCCGAGGCCGTGCAGCTGCGCGACGTGATCGGGCACCTGCTCGCGCTCACGCGCCCCAGTGGGACGACGAAGCCGCCCGGCGCGGCATCCGCTACGAGATCGACCTCAAGATCGAGCCCGCGCCCGCGATCCTCGCGGTGGCGAGCGAGATCCGCGAGGCGATCCTCAACGCGCGATCCCGATCGTCCTCTTGACCGGTTGGGCCGACGAGATCGATCCCGACCAGATGCCGAACGTCGACGTCGTGATCCAGAAGCCGGGAATGAATCCCGGCCCTGCGCGAGTGCCGCGCTCGGTCTCGCCTCACGCGGAGGCCGTCAGGAGGAGGCCGGGAACCGGCACGAGGCGGCGGGCGACGGGATCGGCGGCGAGCCGGAACCCCTCGAGGGCGTAGGCCCCGAGGAGCGCGGGACTTCCCGCTTCGGCAAAGACGACGAAAGTCATTTCAGGGACCCCGTCGATCCGGATCCACGTCCGCGCGATGTCGCGCTCGACACGCCGGCCGTCGGCCAGGGTGAACGGTGCCCGCGCGTGTGGGTGCACGTCCAGTGCTTCGAGCACGGGACGTGGAATGCTCGTGTACGTGGCGCCCGTATCCACGACCGCGTCGATCCACGCGAAACGATCTCCCGCCGGGCTGCCGACCTCGATCTCGACCCGAAACGTCCCCATGCCCCATCCGAACGCACGGACGCCGCCGTCGTCAATGTGTCCTTTCGCTGACAGTCGTGCCCGCGTCAGCGGACGGCGAGGAGGATCGCGAGCGCGAGCAGCAGGCGGTAGATCACGAACGGGGTCAGCGAGCGGCGGCGGAGATAGCCCACCAAAAACCACACGGCGAACCAGCCGCTCACGAACGCCGCGAGCACGCCGGCGACGAGCGGGCCGGACTCGCCCGCCGGGAGGCCCGTGTTCAGGAGCTGCAGCAGCTTGTAGCCGCCGGCCGCGGCCGTGATGGGGATGCCGAGCAGGAACGAGAAGCGCGCGGCCGTTGCGCGATCGAGACCGGTGAAGAGCCCCGCGGTGATCGTGATGCCGGAGCGCGACGTTCCCGGGATGAGCGCGATCGCCTGTGCGACGCCGACCGTCACGCCGCGCCCCCAGCCGACGCGCTCCAGCGGATCGCCGTTCCCATCCGGCTTCGCGCTCGTCCGGCGGTCGGCGAGCCACATCACCACGCCCCAGAACGCCGTCGTCGCGGCGATGAGGAGCGGGGAGCGGAGGCCCGTCTCGATCGCCTTCCCGAAGAGCAGGCCGACGACGCCCGCGGGGATCGTCGCCACGATCAGGATGAGCGCCACGCGCCGCGACAGCGCCCCGCGCGCGAGATCCAGCAGCTCGCCGCGGAAGTACGCCACCAGCGCCGCCAGCGTGCCGATGTGAGTCACGGCGTCGAACGCCAGGCCCTGGTCCCGCCAGCCGAAGACGTGAGGCACGAGAATGAGGTGGCCGGACGACGAGATCGGAAGAAACTCCGTGAGCCCTTGAACGACCCCGAGGATGACGGCCGGGAGGTAGCTCACCCGGTCACCCGACGATGTCTTCGCCGCCGTCGACGCCGATCACGTTGCCCGTGAGCCACTGCGTGTCCGGATGCGCGAGGACGGCGATCGCGCGCGCGACGTCCGCGGGCGTCGTCAGCCGGCCGCTCGGATTCTTGCGGCGCGCGTCGGCTTCGAGCTTGTCGTAGCCGGGGATCTTCTGCGCGGCCGGCGTGGCGGTGACGCCCGCGCGGATCGCGTTGACCGTGACCCCGCGCGGCGCGAGCTCCATGGCGAGCTGGCGCACGTGGGACTCGAGCGCCGCCTTCGCCGCCGACACCGGCCCGTACGCCGGCAGCACGCGCCCGCCGCCCGACGACGTCATCGCGTACACCCGTCCGCCCTCGCGCATGAGCTCGCGCGCCACCAGCGCCTGCGTCCAGTAGACGAGCGTGTGCGCCATCACGTCGAGCGTCATGTCCATCTGCGCGGGCGTCACCTCGTCGTGAACATGGGGCCCCGCAACTGAGGACCCCAAACCCCTCGGGCTCCCGGCGATGAACGGCTTGAGCGAGCCGAACGCCAGCGAATGGACGAACACGCGCACCTGACCGGCCTCGTCCCGCTCGCGCAGCGTCGCCTCCATCGCGGCGATGGTCTCCGCGCGACGGTCGCCGTCGGCGGCGTTGACGTTGAAGAAGCACGCCTCGCGGCCCGCGGACCGGACCTCCGATGCGATGCGCTCGGCGTTGGGCTGCGTGGCCTTGCGATCGAGGTGGACGCCGAAGATGTGGAGGCCGGCACGCGCGAGGCAGACACTGATGGCTTCGCCGAAGCCGGACGAGGCGCCGAGGACGACGGCCCAGCCTCGAAGGCGGATCGGATCGGCGGGCAGGGCCACGGCGTCAATAGTACGCTCTGGTGCGTGAATTTCGACGCGTTCATCCGCGAGTGCCGCGCCGCGTGGGGCGAGTTCGACGACGAGGCCGCGCTCGCGCGCGTCGCGCACCCGCACGACCGCGCGCTCCGGCCGCTGCTCGACGCGATCCCCGGCATGGCGACCGAGAACAAGCTCGCGCTGCTCAACCACGCGGTGGCGCATCTGGCGCGGGACGAGGTCTACGTGGAGGTCGGATGCTGGCAGGGCCTCTCGCTCGCGGGCGCGCTGGCGGGCCATCCCGACGCGCCGGCGTTCGCGTGCGACAACTTCTCGGAGTTCGGCGGGCCGCGAGCCGCGCTGGCGGAGACGCTCACGAAGCGGGACGGCGCCCGGGCAGGTGCGGTTCCACGACATGGACTTCCGGCGCTTTCTCGCCGCGGCGTCGTGGGCGCCGGCGCGCGTGGGCGTGGACTTCTACGACGGCCCGCACGACTTCGACGACCAGTTCGTCGCGCTGCAGGCGGTGCTGCCGCACCTCGCGCCCGACGCGGCGGTGATCGTGGACGACACCAACTGGCTCCACGTGCGCGCGGCGAACGAGCTGTTCGCGCGGCACGTCCCCGGCTTCGAGCGCGTGCGCTCGCTCCGCACACCGTCGGCGTTCGCGCCGACGTGGTGGAACGGCGTCGAGGTCTATCGCTGGCGCGGCCGGCCGGGCACCACGCTCGCGACGCCGTCCGGGTACGCGGCGCGCCGGCGCCTGTGGGACGGCGCGTGCCTGCCGGTCGCGCGCGCGTGGTGGCGCGTGCGCGGCGCCCTCGGTAAAATCCGACGCTGATGCCGAGAACGGCCGGGATCATCCTCGTCGGCAACGAGATCCTCTCGGGCAAGGTCATCGACGCCAACGCCTCCTACCTCTGCCGCGAGCTGCGCGCGCTCGGCGTCGAGGTGCGCCGGATCAGCGTCATCCCCGACGAGGTCGACCTGATCGCCGCCGAGGCGAGGCGCTTCGGTACCGACTACGACGTCGTGTTCACGTCCGGCGGCGTCGGTCCGACGCACGACGACGTCACGATCGAGGGCGTGGCGCGGGCCGCGGGGGTGCGCGTGATCCGGCACCCCGCGCTCGTCGCCCTGCTCGAAGGCTTCTACAAGGGCGCGCTGACCGAGGCGCACCTGAAGATGGCCGAAGTGCCGGATGGCGCCGAGCTGCTGGTCGACGAGTCGGTACGCTTCCCGACGATCCTCATGGGCAACGTCTACGTCCTGCCCGGCGTGCCGGAGATCTTCCGCCGGAAGTTCGACGCGATCCGCGAGCGGTTCCGCGACCAGCCGATCTTCCTGAAGAACGTCTTCGTGAGCATCGGCGAGGGCATCCTGGCCGACCACCTGAACGCGCTCGTCCGCGAGTATCCGGACCTCTTGTGCGGCTCGTATCCCGAGTTCTCCAACCCCGAGTACAAGGTCAAGGTGACGCTCGAGTCGCGCGATCTCGCGTTCCTCGACATGGCCCTCGCCGAGCTGCTCAAGCGGCTGCCGGCGGATTCGGTCGTGCGCGTGGCCTGAGTGCGGGGCATCGCCCTCGGCGTCGCCGTCGTCGCCTTCGGGCTCTTCCTGATCGGGCTCGGCCGGGCTCCATTCCTCGATCCGCCGGAAGGCTTTCACGCCGCGGTCGCGCAGAGCATCCGCGCCAGCGGTGACGCCGTCACCCTGCGCATCAACGGCATCCGGTATTTCGACAAGCCGCCGCTCCTCTACTGGCTCATGGCGGCCAGCTTCGAGGCCGGCGGCGTGACGCCGTGGACCGCGCGCTTGCCGTCCGCCATCGCCGCGGTCGGCGTGGCCGCGGTGACCGCACGGCTCGGGATGCTGCTCGGAGGCCCGCGGCTCGGACTGCTCGCCGGGCTGATGGTCAGCACGAACCTCGGCATCTTCCTCTACGCGCGGCTCGTGAAGCCGGACCTCGTGTTCATCCTCTGCATCCTTCTGGCATATGCCGGGTTCGTTTTGGCGTACCGCGGTTCCGGGAGGTGGGCGCTCGCCGTGTTCTACGCGGCGCTCGGGCTCGCGACGCTCGCGAAGGACATCCTGGGCGCGCTCGGGCCGTGCGTGGTCATCGCGCTCTTCTTCTGGCTGAGCCGCGAGCGTCCGCTCGCGCCGTGGGTGCCGTGGTGGGGGCCGCTGCTCGCCGCCGCCATCGCCGTGCCGTGGTACCTCGCGGTCGAGCGTGAGAACCCCGGCTTCCTCTGGTACACGATCGTCGACAACCACCTCCTGAACTTCACGCGCCAGCGCGTGTTCCCCGACGAGGACGTGCCGCTCGCCGCGGTGGAGTTCGTCGTCGTCACCGCCGCCGCGTTCCTCCCGTGGGCGCTCGCGGCGCCGTGGGCGATCGCGCGCGCGCTCAAGCGGCCGTGGCCGGATGCCACCGCGCGGCTGTGGGCGCTGCTGGCGCTGTGGGCCGTCGTCGTCATCGGCTTCTTCGCGATCTCGCCGTTCAAGCTGCCGCACTACGGCCTGCCCGCGTTCCCGGCGCTCGCGCTGCTCGTCGCGCGCGTGTGGGACGAGTCGATCGAGGCGGTGCCGCTCTCGCTGCGTCCGCGCACGCTGCTCGTCCCGGTCCTCGTCCTCTTCGCGCTCGCCACGCTCGGCGCCGCGGCGGCGTGGGGCGGCATCCTCCCGGTGCCGGCTGAGACGCTGAGCTCGCTCGACGTGGCGACGCGCAACGTCGCGGCGCGGGGCGGGGAAGTGGCCTCGGCGCCGATCGAGCGCTACGCGCCCATCCTCGCGCGCTGCGCGCTCGTCTTCGGGCTGGGGACGATCGGCCTGATCGTGGCGGTGTGGCGGCGCGCGCCGGGCGTCGGGGTGGCGCTCGCGCTCGCGACGATGGTCGCCTTCCTTCCCGTCGCCGGCGACGGCATGACCACGTTCGCGCGCTCCCGGTCGGCGATGACCGTGACCGATGCGCTCGCGCGCCGGGTGACGCCGAACGACCTGATCGCGCACGAGGGGCCGCTGGAGAACACCGGCTCGCTCCTCCTGCGCGTGCGCGGCCCCGTTCAGGTCGTGGACGGCCTGCAGTCGAACCTCGCGTTCGGCGCCACCTTCCCCGAAGCGCGCGATCTCTTCTGGGATGCGCCCCGGCTGCAGGCGGCGTGGGCGGGGTCACGGCGCGTGTTCCTCGTGTCGGGCGTCGACCCCAATCGGAGCGTGGTGCGGGCCCTCCCCGCCGGGCGCGCGCACCTCATCGCGCGCGGGGGCGGGCGCTGGCTCTACTCAAACCTTGCCGATTGAGGGGTCGGATCGGATCATGGAAGTGGTGAGCATCACGGGCCGCTACACCCTGAAGCCGGATCCTCACAGCAGCCACTCCGTGATGCTGGCGTGGCTGGGCGAGGGGCACGGCCGCCGGCTGCTCGACGTCGGGGCGGCGGACGCCTTGCTCAGCCGCCACCTCACCGAGGCCGGCTGGCGGGTGACGGGGATCGAGTCGGATCCCGCGCTCGCCGAGGCCGGCCGCGCGTACTGCGAGCGCATGGTCGTGAGCGATCTCGACCGGGACCTGCCCGACTTCGACACCTCCTTCGACGCGATCGTGTACGGCGACGTGCTCGAGCATCTCGTCGATCCGCTGCGCACCGTGCGGGGCCTCAATCGCTGGCTCTCGCCCGGAGGCCGCGTCGTGGTCTCGGTCCCGAACGTGGCGCACCTGCTGATCCGCCTCTCGCTCCTGGTGGGGCGCTTCGATTACTTCGACCGCGGCATCCTCGACCGCACGCACCTCCGGTTCTTCACCGATCGGTCGCTGCGCCGCCTGCTCGGTGCCGCCGGTCTCGTGATCGTGCGTCGCACCGCCACCGCCGTGCCGCTCTACCAGGTGACGCCGGTCGCGTGGCACGGCCGCGTGCTCGCCGCGGTGCACGCGGTGAGCGCGGCGTTCTCGCGGATGTTTCCGCGTCTGCTCGCCTACCAGTTCGTCGTCGCCGCGGAGCGTGGCACGTGGCCGTGACGAAGCCGAAAGTCGTGGTCGTCATGCCGGCCTACAACGCCGGCCGCACGCTCCGGATGACGTACGAGGAGCTGCCGAAGGACACGGTGAGCACCGTCATCCTGGTGGACGACGGCTCGACCGACATGACGCTGGAGGTCGCGCGCCAGCTCGGGCTGCAGATCTTCGTCCACGACCGGAACTACGGCTACGGCGCCAACCAGAAGACCTGCTACACGGAGGCGCTGCGCGCGGGCGCCGAAGTCGTGGTGATGGTGCACCCCGACTACCAGTACGACCCGACGCTGGTCCCGCAGATCATCGCGCCCATCCTCGCGGGCGACGCCGACGTCGTGCTCGGCTCGCGGCTCAAGAGCGGCTCGGCGCTCGCGCAGGGGATGCCGTGGTGGAAGTTCGTCTCGAATCGGTTCCTGACCTGGGTGGAGAACACCGTGTTCGGGCTCCACCTGTCCGAGTACCACACCGGCTACCGCGCGTTCCGGCGCGAGGTGCTCGAGACGGTGAACTTCGCCGCGAACTCCGACGCGTTCATCTTCGACCAGGAGATCATCGCGCAGACCGTGGCCGCCGGGTTCCGGATCGGCGAGATCGCGGTGCCGACGCGCTACTTCAAGGAAGCGTCGCAGGCGAGCTTCCTCGCCTCGACGCGCTACGGGCTCAGCATCCTCTCGGTCTGCTTCGTGTACCTGCTGCATCGCCGCGGGATCCGACGCTCGCGGCGCTTCTCGAGCCTGCGCGCGCGCTATCACCGCTTGCCTTGATCGCTCGCGCGCGCCGGTGACCGCGTCGCGCGCCCTTCTCGTGCGTCTTCTCGACGTCCTCGGCGTGGTCGCCGTGCTCGGCGGCGTCGTCGTGGCCGTGACCGGCGGCACGAAGCTCGGCGGGATTCTCCTCACGCGTCCCGAAGCGTTCGTCGTCGCCGCGACGACGCTCTTCGGCCTCCGCGCGTTGCTCCGGCCCTATCCGCCGCCCGCGCGCGCGCCCGCGCGTGTCGTCGCCATCGCGGTGGCGGGCTACGTCGTCGCGATGGGCTTCATCGTCGTCACGCGCCACTGGATGCTGCGGACGCACGCGCTCGACCTCGGGCAGTACGTGCAGACGGTGTGGGCGATCGCGCACGGCCACGGCGCGACGTTCACGCTGATTCCCGAGTACGTGACCACCGTGAAGATGCACGCGTGGGGCGATCACTTCTCGCCGATCCTCTACACGCTCGTCCCGTTCATCCGCCTGGTGCCGGACACGACGGTCGCGCTGCTCTTCCAGACGGTCGTGCTGGCGCTCGGTGCGTTCGCGGTCTACCGGTACGCGCAGGGCCGCGTGCCCCCGACCGCCGCGGCGGCGCTCGCGGTCGTGTACCTGCTGAATCCGTCGCTGCAGGGGATCAACCTGCGCGACATCCACCCCGCCGCGTTCGTGATCCCGCTGATCATCGCGGCCGCCGTCGCGCACGACGCACGCCGGTTCGGGTGGTGCGCGCTCGCCGTGATCCTCGCGGCGGCGTGCCGGGAGGATGCCGCGGTCGCCGTGGTCGGCTTCGGCATCTGGCTGGCGCTCGCGCGACGGCGCCGGGTGGCGGGGCCCCTCGTCGCCGTGGCGGCGGTCGCGTTGCTGCTGCTCGACCTGCAGGTGATCATGCCGTACTTCCGCGGCGGCGCGGAGTATCACCATCTCTATCGCTACACGCACCTCGGCAGCTCGCTCACGGAGATCCTGGTCAGCGTCGCCGTCAGGCCGTGGCGCTGGCTCGGCGTGCTGCTGACCGGACCGAAGCTCGTCTACATGCTCGCGCTGCTGGCGCCGCTCGGCTTCCTGCCGTTGCTCGCGCCGCGCGTGCTCGCCGCGGCGCTGCCGGGGCTCGCGATGAATCTCCTGAGCGTCGACCCGATCCTCATCAACCACCGGTCGCAGTACCAGAGCTTCGTGCTCCCGTTCCTCGCGCTCGCGGCGGTCGAGGGCTACGCGGTCCTGCGCGCGCGCGCGGGCGAGTGGAGCCGGGCGCCGGCGATCGCGCTCGGCGTCGCGGTCTGTCTCGCGCTGATCCTGACGTCGCGCACGTTCAACGATCTCTCGGTGCAGAAGTGGCGCCCGGGAGAGGAGCAGCGCGCGGCGCACCGCTTGCTGGCGAGGATTCCGAAGGCGAGCGGCGTCAGCGCGAACGAGCGCCTGGTGCCGCACCTCGTGCTGCGCGAGCACGTGTTCGTGTTCCCGCGCGGCCTCGGGATCAGCTCGCACGTGATCGAGCGCGCGGACGTGCTCGCGCGCGTTCCCGCGCCGGGCTACGTGGAGCGCGAGCGCGCGGGCGGCTGGGTGCTGCTGGAGCGTCAGCCCTAGGCTAGGCTTCGGCCTCGCTCACCTCACCGGAGGCGAGCACGTGCGACGCGTGGTGGTGGATCATCCGCCAGCCCTCCGTCCCCCGCGCGAACAGGTTCGTCGCGAGGATGCGTGTGACGCCCACGCGCCCGCCGACGTCGGACAGGATGTTCTCGGTGCAGGTGACCCACCCGACGTCCGCGTGGACGACCACGCGGAGATCGCCGATGGTGAAGCGCATCTCCTCGGTGTTGGCGAAGATCGCGCGCCACGACTCGCGCACGGCGTCCCAGCCGGTGAGCAGCGGCCAGCCCGGGTGCACGCACTTGACGTCGTCGTCGTGCGTCCAGACCGCGTCCATCTCCGCGAGGTCGAGCGCCTCGAACGCGCGATAGAACCGCGCGTTCGCGTCCGCGACGGCCTTGCTCTCGCCCGTCAGGCCTGGGGGCATTCGACGACGACGTGCTCGCCTTCGTGGCGCAGCGGGAGCGTGCCCAGCGCATCGCCCGCGCACGGCCCCGCGATGCAGCGCCCGGTCGCCGGCTCGAAGACCGCGCCGTGCGTCGCGCAGACGATCGTCCGCGCGTCCTCGCTGAGGAACTCGTTCTCCCAGAGGTCGAGCGGCGTGCCGACGTGCGGGCAGCGGTTCACGTACGCGTGGAACGCGCCCTCGTGGTTCACGACGAAGCCGTGCACGCGCTTGCCGCCGCACTCGAGACGGAACTTCGCGGTGTGGCCGGGTCTCACGTCGGCCGCCGCGCAGCGCCACTGCGCCGGGTCGGTCATGAGGCGGAATGGTAGCATCGGACTCGCATGCTCGCGATCGACGCGCGCGACGTGGCGAAGACATTCCGGAGCGGCGTGCTCCGCCGGCGCGAGACGGTGGCGCTCGCGGGCGTGTCGCTCGGCGTGCCGCGGGGGACGATCTTCGGGCTCCTCGGCCCGAACGGCGCAGGGAAGACCACGCTGCTCTCGATCTTCGCCACGCTGCTGCTGCCTGATCGCGGCCAGGTCACGGTGCTCGGCCACGACGTCGTTCGCGAGGCGGGCGCGGTGCGCCGCCGGCTCAACATGGCGAGCGGCAACGCGTCGTTCGTGTGGGCGCTGAAGCCGCCGGAGATCCTCGCGTTCTACGGACGGCTGTACGGGCTCTCCGGACGGCGCCTGCGTTTGCGCATCGACGAGCTGCTCGAGATGTCCGAGCTCACCGCGCACCGGCGCGTGGCGTACAACGAGCTCTCCACGGGGCTCAAGCAGCGGCTCGCGCTGGCGAAGGCGCTCGTCAACGACCCCGAGCTGCTGTTCCTCGACGAGCCGACGCTCGGCCTGGATCCGGACGTGTCCGTGCGGCTGCGCGAGCGCATCGCGCGCCTGCGCCGTGAGCGCGAGATGACGATCGTGCTCACGACGCACTACATGCGGGAGGCGGAGCAGCTCTGCGACGAGATCGCGTTCATCAAGAGCGGCCGCGTCCTGGCGCGCGGCACGGCGTCGGAGCTGAAGCGGCAGATCCGGATCGGCGACGTCATCGCGCTGCGCCTCGATCCGCCGGACGCGCCGTGGCTCGCGGACATGGCGGGCGTGCTGCGCTGCACGGCCGTCAACGGGCGCATCGAGTGCACCGTGGACGACGCCGAGAAGCGGCTGGCGGAGATCCTCGCGGCCCTCCACGCCGAGGCCGTCGTCGTGAAGGACATCCAGGTCCGCGAGCCCGAGCTCGAGGAAGTCTTCGTTGAGCTGGCGCGCTGAGCTCGTCGCGATCAGCGCGTTCGCCCGGCGCAATCTCCAGATGGCGTCGCGCAACGTGTTCCTCGTCTTCGAGCTCCTCTTCTGGCCGGTCGTCGGCGTGGTCGGCATCGGGCTCATGGCCCGGTTCCTCCAGCTGTCGCCCGAAGCCACCTCCTTCATCCTCATCGGGCAGATCGCGTTCTCCACGGTGAGCATCTGTCAGCTGGACGTCGCGTACGCCGTGCTCTACGACGTCTGGTCGAAGTCGGTGAAGCATCAGTTCCTGGCGCCCATCGGCGTGCGCCACCTCACGGCCGGCGCGTGGCTGGTCGGGATCCTGCGCGCGCTCGTCGTCTTCACGCTGCTCGCGGCGCTGGGATGGTGGGCCTTCGGCTTCGATGCGCTCCACGCGGGCGTGGTCCCGCTCGCCGTCTTCCTCATGGGGTGCTGTCTCACCGCGTGGTCGGTGAGCGTGATCGTCTGCACCCTCATCATGCTGTTCGGCGCGAAGGCGGAGACGGCCGCGTGGGCGAGCGTGAACTTCGTGCTGACGCTCGCCGGCATCTACTACTCGGTCGCCGTGCTGCCGACGCCCGTGGCCGCGCTCGCCGCGGCGATCCCGCTGACGTACTTCCTCGACGCGTATCGCGCGTACCACGGGTTTCCCCCGGAGTTCGCGCGGCCCATCCTCGTGGGCAGCGTGCTCGCGGTCCTCTACGTGGTCCTGAGCCACTGGGCGTTCGTGGCCGCGGTGCGGAGCGCGCGACGCTCGGGGTTGCTGCTGAAGCTGTCGGAGTGAGCGTGGATCCTGTCCTGTCGGCGGTCCTGCTCGGCTTCGTCCTCGGCCTGCAGCACGCCACCGATCCCGACCATGTCGTCGCCGTCGCGACGATCGTGACGCGCGAGCGGCGCTTCGTCGCGGGCGTGCGCGTGGGACTGTGGTGGGGCGTCGGGCACATGCTGACGCTGGGCGCCGCCGGCGCGGGGGTGGTCGCGCTGAACGTCGGCATGCCGGGGCGCGTCGCGACCGGCCTCGAGCTCCTGGTGGCCGCGATGCTCGTCGGTCTCGGCGCCGTTCGCCTGCACGGCGCGCTCCGCGGCATCCTCGCGGTCGCGCCCGACCGCCGCGTCGCCGATCATCACCACGGGCGGAAGGAGACCGTCCACACGCACCACGGCCGGCCGCACGTCCATCCCTCGGCGGCGCTGCTCGCGGCGTGGCGCGACGAGAGCCGGCGCGTCGCGCTCCGCGCGATGCTGGTCGGCGCCGTGCACGGCATGGCCGGCACCGCGGCGGTCGCGCTGCTCGTGCTCGCGACGCTCCACACGGTGACCGCGCCCGCGGTCTCTCTGCTCGTCTTCGGTCTCGGGACGATGGCCGGGATGACGGCGCTCACGGCGGCGATGGCCTATCCGGTGGCACGGCTCGCGCGCCTCCGGCTCATGCGCGAGGCGATGGCGCTGGCGTCGGGCGTCGCGGCGATCGCGTTCGGCTGCTGGTACGCCGTGCGCCTCGTCGTCTGACGGGCCCGATCGTGGTCGTGCGCACGTGGTCGATCGGCTGTCGCCTCCTCGGCGCGCTCACCGTCGTCGCGTTCGTCGTCGCCGCGTTCACCTCGGCGCCCAAGCTGGCCGCGCGGCGTCTCGCGGTGATGCCGGACGTCGGGGCCGCGGACGCCATCGTCGCCCTCGGCGCGACGGGCTACGTCGACGGAACGCTCGGCGACGCCTCGCTGCGCCGCGCCGTCCTCGGCATCCGGCTCTACCGCGAGGGGCTCGCGCCGCGCATCGTCTTCCTCGGCATGGTCGGCGAGGCGCAGTCGCGCGCGCGGCTCGCGCTGAGCCTCGGCGTTCCGCGCGAGGCGATCCTCACGGAAGGCGAGGAGCCGACCACGCGCGACGAGGCCCATCGGATGGGCGTCGTGCTGCGCGAGCGTCGCGGCGTCCGCTCGGTCCTGCTCGTCCCCGACGTCCTCCACATGCGCCGCGCCCGCGGCCTCTTCGAGCGCGCCGGCTTCACGGTGCGCCCCGCGCCGACGGAGACCGGCATCCTCGGCGCGGCGTCACCCGAGCGGCGCCTGGTCCTCACGCGCCACGTGGCGCAGGAAGTCGCGGCGCTCGCGTACCACCGGCTCTTCGGCTACCTGTGAGCGCACGCCGATGACGCTCCTGCTGCTGGCGGTCGTCGCGGTGACGTCGCTCCTTGCTGTCGCGGCGCTCGGGCGGGGCCGCGTCGGCGAGGCGCTGGCGGCGCTCGGAATGGTGCTGGAGGCGATCGGCGCGACGGTGGGGTTCTTCGTCGCGAACCTGACGGCGGGAGTCGCGCTCGTCCTGGTCGCGCGCGCGGTGTCGCTCTTCTACGCGACGCTGTACGAAGTCGCGGACGTGACGCTGCCGATCATGTCACTGATCCAGGCGCTGACGATCACGCTCTGGCGCGTGCGAATCGGGTAGGCGTCGTCCGAGCGCGGGCTTGCCCGCGCAATTCTGCTGTTGGGGGGAGGCAGGGAGGAGCACGCCGTCAGGCGTGCGACGACCGTCGGAAGGGGGGCGAAGCCCCCCTCCGAGTCAACTACCGGCCGAGGAACTTGCGGACGCTGCGCGCGATGCCCGTCGCGTCCAGGCCGTGCTTGACGTAGAGGCCCTTCGGATCGCCGGACTCGCCGAAGCCCTGCACGCCGAGGCGCTTCATCGCCGTCGGCAACGCTTCGCAGAGGGCCTCGCTGACCGCACCGCCGAGCCCACCGGCGATCGAGTGATCCTCGACGGTCACCACGTGGCCGGTCTTGCGCGCGGACGCGAGCAGCATCTCCTCGTCGAGCGGCTTGATCGACGCGGCGTTGATGACTTCCGCGCGGATGCCGTCGCCTTCGAGCTGCTGCGCGGCCTCGAGCGCGTTGAAGACGGTGCCGCCCGACGCGATGACCGTGACGTCGCTGCCGTCGCGCAGCCGCGCCCACTGGCCGAGCCGGAACTGATAGCCGGCGGGGGAGACCGGCTCGAGGTTCTGGCGCGTCAGCCGGAGGTAGAGCGGTCCCTGGTGCTCCGCGGCGTACGCGATGACCTGCTTGCACTCGACCTCGTCGGCCGGCTGGATGATCGGGATGTTCGGCAGCGCGCGGATGCACGCGATGTCCTCGAGACCCATCTGGCTGTACCCGTCCTCGCCGATGGCGACGCCGACGTGGGTTCCGACGAGCTTCACGTTCGCGTTGGTGTAGGCGACCGAGATGCGAATCGTCTCGAAGCGGCCGACGAGGAAGCACGCGAAGGAGGCCGCGAAGGGGACCTTGCCCGCCATGGCGAGCCCCGCGGCCACGCCGATCATGTTCGCCTCGGCGATGCCGACGTTGAAGGCGCGGTCCGGGTACTTCTTCGCGAACGACACCGTCATCGTGGACTTCGAGAGGTCGGAGTCGAGCGTGACGATGCGCGGATCCTTCGCCCCGAGGTCGATCAGGGCCTCACCGAACGCGGCGCGCGTCGCTTTGGCGGCCATCACGTTTTCTCCAGCGCGGCCAGCTCGTCGACGACGGCCTTGGTCGCGCTGTCACGGGTGAGGTATTCGTCCCAGGCGGCCTCCGACACGCCGAGCAGGTCGCGGATCGCGCGGATCGCCTCCTGCGGCTTCGGCGCCTTGCCGTGCCACTCGGGATTGTTCTCCATCCACGGCACGCCCTTGCCCTTCACGGTGTTCGCGACGATGAAGGACGGCTTGCCCTTCGTCGCCTCCGCCTGGTCGAGGGCCTTCCCGATCTGCGCGAAGTTGTGGCCGTCGATCTCCTGCACGGCCCAGCCGAACGCCTGCCACTTCGCGACCACGGGCTCGAGGTCGAGGATGTCGGTGACGAACCCGTCGAGCTGGATCTTGTTGTAGTCGAGGATGGCGCAGAGGTTGTCGAGCGGATGGCTCGGCTGGCCGAGCTTCGGCCCCGACATCGCCGCTTCCCACACCTGGCCTTCCTGGATCTCGCCGTCACCGAGGATGCAGTACACGCGCGCGGGCGAGCCGGCCATCTTCAGGCCGAGCGCTTCGCCGAGCGCGATCGAGAGGCCCTGGCCGAGCGAGCCCGTCGCCGCTTCGATCCCGGGCAGCGCGTTGCGATCGGGATGCCCCTGGAGCGGGCTGCCGAGCTTGCGTAGCGAGATGAGCTGCGACTCGGGGAAGAAGCCCGCGCGCGACATCGCCGCGTAGAGCGCGGGCACCGCGTGGCCTTTGGAGAGGATCACGCGGTCGCGGTCCGGCCAGTCCGGGCGCTTCGGATCGACGCGCAGCCGGCCGAAATAGAGCGCGACGAGCAGGTCGGCGACCGAGTTCGACCCGCCGGGATGGCCCGAGCCCGCGTGGGTGAGCATGCGCTCGATCTGCACGCGGCACCCGCGAGCGATGGCCTCGAGGCGTGCGATATCCATCAGGCGAGATCCTCCATGAACCCTGCGATCGCATCGATACGGACGCCTGAGATCGCGACCTCCGGGGTGTAGGCGACTTCCGCCCAGACCACCGTGCCGCGCACGTCCTTGGTGACGCCGACGACGTTGTTCAGGATGGTCGCGATGTTGTCGTTGACCCGGATCACGTTCGCCCGGAGCGGCGCGGCGATCCGGCCGCCGCAAATGATATAGGAATCGCCGACGACCGTACAGGTGAAATCACCGGCGCGCAGGCCGTTGACCGGGTACGTGTACCAGATGCGGCCGATGTAGAGCCCGTTCCCGACGCGCCGGATCAGCTCGTCGCGCGTGACGCCGTCCTCTCCCTCGAGCACCACGTTCGACGCGGAGATCGAGGGGCTCGTATCGAACTGCCGCCCGCCGCCGAAGGCGAAGCGGAAGCCGTTGCGCGGCACCAGCGCGCGGCGGGCCGCCTCGTCCGGCGCCGTGCCGAGCTTCTCGGCGCGCGCGGGATCGCGCAGCAGGCGCTGGGTCTCGTACCAGCTCGAGAGGCAACCCGTCAGCACCCCGGCGCGGATCAGGTCCGTGCGGCCGGTCGGCAGGCCCTCGCACGTGATGCCCTTGGATGCGATCCGTTCCGCCGCCGCGCCGTCGTCATAGAGGTGGAGGCCCGGTCCCGCCACGCGAGTACCGAGCCGGCCGAGGAACGGCGTGTTCGAGGCATAGAAGCTCGAGGCCGTGCACGCGGGCACGATGATGTTGTTCAGCAGATCGGCGACGGGCTGGCGGCCGAGCACGACCGTGTACGTGCCGGAGGGCACGCGGACGCCGTCGATCGCGGCGATCGCGCTCCGCGCGGCCTCGACGCCCGCCTCGTCGGTGAAGTGATCGAGCCGCGTGCCGGTGGACCACCCCGAGCCCTTCGCGTCGAACTTCTCGACCATCGCCGTGATGGACGAGGTGATGACGGTGGCTTCGTCGGTCTGCACCCGGGGCAGGTGCGTCGACACGATCGCGGCACGCTCCTGCACGACCGAGACGTCGCCGCCGACGATGAGACCGAGGTCCCGCAATCCCGCCTCGCCGCCGGCGAGCTCGGCGAGCCGGCCCGCGTGGAGGAACGTGCGGACCGCGCCGTTCACGACCTTCCAGCCGGCCTCGACGAGCGCGCGGTCGTCGAGCGTCATCAGCGCGGGGTCGTGATGGGTCCCGAGCGTGCGCCGCTCGGGTCCGGGCTTCGGAAGCGAGACGAACTCGGGATCGCGCACGGCCGCGCGCCGCGCTTTGGTCAACGCGCGCTCGACGCCGCGCGCCGCGAGGTCGCTCGGCTCGCTACCGAAGCCGACGAGGTCGCCGTCGGGGCCGGCGAAGACCGCCTGGATCCCGATCCCGTGGGCCGTGGCCGACTTCGGCTCCTCGACGCCGTCGCACGGGATGTGGGACGTGTAGTTCAGCCGCGTGAGCAGGGCCGCGTTCGCCGCCACGAAGATCTCGACTTCGCGGACGTCCGGCTGATGCCGCGCCCACTCGAACGCCTCGGTCGCCGCGCGAGCGAGGTCGTCGATGGACATCATGTCAAGGGGTTCGGGGTCCCTCGGTTGTGGTGTCCCATGTTCAATGCCCGGGCGTGGCCTTCGGATTTCGGCCTTCGACGGGGTAGCCCTTCTCCCACCAGCCGGGGAGCCCTTCGTCGAGCACCTCGTGATTGCGCCAGCCCTTCGCGTAGAGGAGGTCGCTGGCCCCCCGGGCCAGCGCGTGCGGGCACGTTCAGTAGAGGACGACGCGGGTCTGCTTCGGCACTTCCTTCGGTGCGCGCGCATCCACCTCGCGCAAGGGAAGGCTCTTCGCGCCCTTGATGTGGAGCTCGCGGTACGCCTCGGCCGTGCGGACGTCGAAGATCGCGACCTTCGCGCCGCCGTCGACCTGGGCCTTGAGCGTGTCCACCTTGATGAACTTCACGGGGTAGCTCGGTGGCGCGGCTGGCTGCGCGGCGCCGAGGAGGAGCGCGATCGCAAGGATGGGGGATGCGAGACGCCCCCCCCAAGCCCCCCGCCGCTCCGGGCGCGGAATGAATCCGCGCCCTCCGCGAGTGCCGAAGGGCTTCATGAGCCGAATATCCGCGCGCGGCTGCGCATCGTCGGACCGCCGTTGCCGAGCTTCTTCGTCTGCATCGGCTGGCCCTTGCCGCAGTTGGAGATGGGATAGAGGCGAAAGTCGGCGCCGACCGCGTCGACGTTCATCAGGTAGTCGCGCGTGTCGGCGGCGATGCCGCCGTCGCGATACAGGCGGCCGAGCTGGCCGTCGACGATCTCGTACACCTTCCGCGCGGAGATCCGGAAGTTCTCGCGGCTCTCCGCGATCGAGGGCGTGCGGTGGCCGACCACGTAGTAGCCGTGGTCGACCTCGCGGATCATCGCGTCGGGATCCCGGTCGCCCTCCGCGAACACCGTGCTCGACATGCGGATCAGCGGGACGAGCGACGGGTCGGTCGCCTTCCAGTGCCCGTTCGGCGCGCCGCCGAAGACCGCCGCGGTCTGCCGGCTGTTCATGAATCCCTGGAGCACGCCGCGATCGATGTGGACCACGCGTCGCGCGGGCGTGCCCTCGTGGTCGTAGGCGTAGTGGCCGTACCCCGGCAGCGCGGGATCGGAGAACGCGGTGACCAGCGGCGAGGCGATCTGCTTGCCGACCTGGTGCTCGCCGAGGCCGCGCAAGAGCCACGAGCGTCCGGCGTACGCCGTCTCCATCTTCAGCGCGCGGTCGAGCTCGACCGGATGGCCGATGATCTCGTGCGAGACGAGCGTGTTGTAGTGCGGATCCGTCACGACGACGACCTCGCCGTCGGACGTCGGCAGCGTGGGCGCGGCGGCGACCTCGACGGCTTCGCGCCCGATCGCGCGCGCGAACTCGACGAACGTCGGGAAGCGGATGAGCGGCTCGTCGGCCCCGCGCGTGAGGATCTCCCACCCGCGCTGGTGACCGAGCACGTCGTAGATCTCGTGGCTCACGCCGTCGACGACCGCGACGACCCACACCATGCCCTGGGTGAGGGCGAAGGTCTGGTCGATGCGCGCGCCCTCGGTCGACACGAACAGCTCGCGCGAGAGCTGCGTGAGCGTGGAGACGAAGTTGTACTTGAGCCGCGCGTCGAGCCCCGCGAGGTCTCGCGAGACGTCGGTCGTCTCGACGACCATGGCCGGCAGCGCCATCGCGCGCGGATCGACCTCGCACAGGGCGGGGATGGTGTCGCGCCGGATCTCCACGGGATGCAGGCGCGTGTCCGCGAGCGTCTCGCCGAGCGGGCCCAGCTTGCCGCGCGCGTCCGCCTTCATCTCCGCGTTGACGTCTGCGCGGCGCCAGGCCTGTTCGATCGCCTCGCGCACGATCCGTGGCAGATCGTCGGCGTCGGCCGCGCCGAGCGTGAGGCCGACGTACCCCGGGGCGATCGAGCGGTCACCAGCGAGCACCCGAACGCCGAGGCCGAGCCCGTAGTCGTCGCCCGACGACTTCGCGGCGCCGTTCTCGGCGGTGGCGTACTTGCCCTGCGTGACTTCCAGGCGCACGTCGGCGTGCGTGAGATGCGGCAGCCGGCGCTTCGCGTCGTGGACCAGCTCCTCGACGCTGGGCGCGACGCGGTCGATCAGCTCGACGCCGATCATCAGAAGGGCTCGACCTCGACCAGCTCGCCCGGCTCGACGTCGCCGCGCTCCTCGTCGAGCACGACGAGACAGTTGCCGACGACCATCGAGCTCAGGATGCCGGAGCCCTGCGGGCCGGTGGTCCGCACGTGCCACGTCCTGTCCGCCGCGGCGTAGCTGAGGATGCCGCGCTTGAACTCGCGCCGGCCGGTCTTCTTGCGCATCGGTTCGTCGGCGCGCGCGTGGAACGTCGCGGGGAAGAGCCGCGTGCGGCCCGCGAGCTTGTAGATGGCGGGCCGGACGAACAGCATGAACGCCAGCATCGAGGCGACCGGGTTGCCGGGAAGGCCGAAGAAGTGCGCAGGGCCGATCGATCCCATCGCGAGCGGCCGGCCGGGCTGCATGGCCACCTGCCAGAACTCGATGCCGCCGATCTCCTCGAGCACGTCCTTCACGAGGTCGTAGATGCCGACCGACACGCCCCCGGAGCTCACGACCACGTCGGCCATCGACGCCGCGTCGAGCAATCGTGCGCGCAGCTCCTCGCGCCGGTCGGGCACGATGCCGAGGTCGATCACCTGGCCGCCGCAGCGCGCGATGCTGCCGCGCAGCGCGAAGCGGTTGGAGTCGTAGATCTGCCCTGGCTTGCGCACCGAGCCCGGCTCCGCGACTTCGTCACCCGTCGAGAGCAGCGCCACGCGCGGCCGCGAGTGCACGAGCGCCTGCACGAACCCGAGCGAGGTGAGCAGCCCGATCTCCTGCGGCCGGAGCGGCGAGCCTTTCGCCACGACCACGGTGCCGCTCGCGATGTCTTCGCCGTGCCGCCGCACGTTCGCGCCCTTGTCGAGTGGACCGATGCGGACCCGGTCGCCCTCGCGCTCGACGATCTCCTGCGGGTACACGGTGTCGGCGCCCGCGGGCATCGGCGCGCCGGTCATGATGCGGATCGACTGGCCGGCGGCGAGCGTTCCGTCGTGCACGGAGCCGGCGGGCAGGTCGGCGATGACGGTCAGCTCGCGCGTGCCTTCACGGGGAATGTCGCCGCTGCCGACGGCGTAGCCGTCCACGGCCGAGTTGTCGCTGGGCGGAACGTCGAAGGGGGCGGGGACGTCTTCGGCGAGCACGCGATCGAGCGCGTCGACGACGGCGACGAGCTCGGGCGGCGCGATGTTCGTGACCCGGTCGAGGATCCGATTTTGGCCGTCCCGGACCGAAATCATGCTGGGAATAGTATCGCACGGAGAACTCGCCGGCACGTCGCGTGAGCCCTGCTCGCGGGCGCGGATGCGTTACTCGATGCGGTGATCTGCGCGGAGTACCAGCGACCGCGAGAGCGTCAGGCCAATAGCCTTGGCAGTCTTGAGGCCGCGCAACTCGCGAACAAACGCGCGCACGTGCGGCTGTGTCGGGTCCGCTCTCGATAGCCCCGAGAGCGGCGTAAGGCTGGAGATGAAGACGACCGCGGGAAGTCGCGTCACTAACCAGCGGCGCGCGACGTCCATCGTGGCGGGAGTCCAGCACTTGCGTGCCTCGCGAACGCGCCGCTGAGCGAGACTCGCTATGATAGCCAGCGTGATCGTGACCAAGCCGGCGGGCTTCTGGGTTCGCGTCGTCGCCGCGCTGCTCGATTTCGCGCTGCTCTGGCTCGTGAATCTCTCGTTCCGCGTCATCGCGGCGCGCGTCTGGCGCGTCGAGCCCGACAGCCCGCTCGGTGTGCAGGGAACGCTCGCCCTGTGCATGTTCTTCTTCGTCGCGCTCTACACGATCCTCCTGCACGCGCTCGAGGGACAGACGATCGGCAAGCTGGTCGTGGGCGTCCGCGTGGTCGGCGCCGACGGCGAGCCGCCCGCGATCGGCGCGTGCGTGCTGCGCTTCTTCGCGTACGCGGCGTCGGCGTTGCCCCTCGGCCTCGGTTTCGTGATGGCCGGCCTTCGCACCGATCGCCGCGCGCTGCACGACCTGCTCGCGGGGACACGTGTCGAACGGGCCGTGCGCGTACCGCCGCCGCCACCGGCCAGCGAGCCCGCGCCCGAACCGGAAGAGATGCTCCGTCCGAGTGAGTGACATGGGGGGCCGCCTCTAGCGGCCCCCCAAGCCCCCCGCGCTCGCGCCCCGGCGGAGCCGTGGCGCTTCGCGAGTGGCGATGACAAGGAGACCGTATGGATCTGGAGCTCGTCGGCAAGACCGCGCTCGTGACCGGCGGGAGCAAGGGCATCGGCAAGGCGATCGCGCGCGGGCTCGCGCGCGAAGGCGCGCGCGTCGCGATCTGCTCGCGTGACGGCGCGGCGCTCGCCGCGGCGGCGAAGGAGATCGGCGAGGGCATGCGCAGCGAGGTGATCGCGATCCCCGCGGATCTGAGCCGCGCGGCCGAGGTCCAGCGCGTGGCCGAAGACGCGGCCGGGCGGCTCGGACGCCTCGACATCCTCGTCAACAACGCGGGCGCGATCCGCGGCGGCGACTTCCTCAAGATTCCCGACGAGCAGTGGACCGGCGACTGGAGCCTGAAGCTCGTGGGCTACGTCCGCATGGCGCGCGCCGTGATTCCGCAGATGCAGGCGCAGGGCGGCGGCCGCATCTGCAACATCGTCGGCGCGGCCGCGCGCAATCCGCAGGCGACCTATCTACCGGGCGGCATCGCCAACGCCGGGCTCATCAACTTCACGAAGGGGCTCGCCGACTTCGGCGCGCCGTCGCGCATCCTCGTCACGGCCGTCTCGCCCGCGGCGACGCGTACCGAGCGGTGGGACAGCTTGATGGCGCAGCAAGCGGCGGCAGCGGGAAAGAGCGTCGAGGCGTTTCGCGCGGATGCGGAAAAGACTTACCCGCTAGGCCGCATCGCGACGTCCGAGGACATCGCCGATGTCGTGTGCTTTCTGGTATCGGCGCGAGCATCCTTCATCACCGGCGTCTGCATCACCGTGGACGGAGGCGCGACCCGCGGCGTGTATTTGTAGCCAATCCGGGGTCCGATCACGCAACTTGACATGCGTCGACTGCTGTCATTACCCTTTGGCACCCACTGCTACTTGTGGGGGTATCAACTCCGCCGCTTGTCAGGGCTCGAGGAGGCCGCCATGGCCGCGAAGCTGTTCGTCGGAAACCTCTCCTTCCAGGCCACCGAAGAAGATCTACGCGAGCTGTTCGCACAGGCG
>Ga0194121_10001323_pt1 | contig 42481 bp, 51 predicted proteins | sample TA2MahCa50mmetaG_FD_148609 | JGI IMG/M metagenome (GOLD analysis project Ga0194121, IMG submission 148609) | Freshwater microbial communities from Lake Tanganyika, Tanzania - TA2015020 Mahale Deep Cast 50m | ecosystem: Environmental > Aquatic > Freshwater > Lake | place: Tanzania: Lake...
TTCTATATGTAAAAATGGAATCGAATACACAGGAACCGCATCATCCACTGAAACAATTTCTTCCATCGTTTCTTTGGGAAAAATCTCATCATCGTCAATTTTCAAAATCCAGTCAGTAAAAGTATTTGCCCTCATCTCATTTAACAATGAGGTAAGGGAAAAATCTTTAATGCTATTTGTCCATGTCTCTCCTTGGTGTTGCACATCCTGTACTCGGTAGCGAAGCTTTGGAAACTCTGCGTGAAGTTTTTTTAGAATCTCAACCGTGCAATCAGTAGAACCAGTGTCAATCACATACACATCTTCCGTATAAGGAAGCACGGCACGAAGCGCTTTTTCAATAAAATCGCTTCCATTCCATGTGAGCATGTTTACGCCAAGTTTCATGAATTGATTCCTACGCGCGAGCCGTTGGTAAAAATCTTCTCAATGGGCACATCTTGTTTGTGATTATATCCTTGTTTGAAGCCAATGTCTTGTGCTAGTGGCGCGGTATCAGGAGACGCCACTATATACCCTAAATCTTGAAAAGCATTGTTCCAATGAGAACCAGCAATCCGATGTCGCCTAAACCAACCGATTTCCTCAAAGTCCTTCCGACGTACCATAAACGAATTTGAGCCAGCACGCATGTTGAGAAACCAATTCTTACTCTTTGTCTCAATCTCTCCTTTCCAATACTGCGGCTGACGATGAATTCTGTCTACTGATAATGGAGTCGCAAGATATTTTTTAAGCGGGTATTCAGTAAGTACTTCAAGACATGCTTCAACCCACCCTTGTTGGTACTCAATATCGTTATCAGAAATAACTAAGTTCTCTCCTGAAGAGAGAAGAATAGCTTGATTGCGCGCATGACCAAAGTGCATATTGCGCGCGTTGCGCAAATAAAACTCAATCTTTTTGTCTTGCGCGAGCGAGAGCAAGTACATCGAATCGTCCCAATTCTCCCCATTGTCCACCACTAAAATCTCACAGGGAGCGCTTAAAGTCGTCGCAATGAGCGACTGCATGCAACGCCGGAGCGTCTCACTTCGGAAGGCGTTTTGCGCCCAATGTGTGACAATTATCGAGATGCTTCCTTGAATGATTGGCATATTTTTTCTTGTGTTTCTACCCAGACCTTTTTGTCATACTTGTTCTCAACGCCGAGCCATTGATTAACCGAAGCGTAGAGACCGGCTTTCTCAAACTCTTGGTACGCGGGAAACCGCTTCAGCAAAACCTTTCGCAAAATCTTCTTCGTGGTCAATCCGTCAATCTTTTCTTCAGGCGGAAGTGAAAACGCAAAATCAATAATTCGCCCATCAAGAAACGGACATCGGTTCTCAATGCCCCACGCGCTCGCCATGCGATCTCCCATGCGCAAGAGTTCCTGCATGTTGCCGTAGAACTCTTTGACACCCGCGTCATTCACATTTTGCGCCGGTTGGAACATTGTCTGATACGAAGGAAATCTCTTCTGCGCTTCTGCGTTGAAATGCGGTTGCACATAACGCACATACCCACCGAACAACTCATCAGCGCCTTCTCCGGAAATCACTACCTTTACGGACTGGGATGCTTCGCGCGCCAAGCGCCATAGCGCATACGCCGAAAAACTCTTCACGGGGTAATCAAGGTGCCAAACAATCTTGCGAAGATTTTTTTTGAAGTCCTCTTTATAAAGGGAAGAATCAACATACGAAAACAACTTACTAAAACGGTGAAAGGTAGCAAGCAAAGAAGAATCAATACCGCCAGAGTAATAGAGACCATACGGAACATCACTCCGCGTACGTAAACGAACCGAGTCTTCCAAAAGGAGTTCCAACTCTTGTTCGCGAGTAAGGTGCGAGCTAAATATGTAATTTCCAATTTTATGTTGCGCATGATTTTGAATTTCATTCTTTTTGAGATTAACAGTGAACGCAGAACCCGGTGGCATCTCTTCGCACTCCCAATTTAACGCCTTCGCTTCTGACGCAAAGTAAAACCCTTTTTTATCTTTTCGATAGTAGAGTGGCTTCTCTCCAGCAATGTCCCGCGCCAAAAAGAGTTTCTGCTCTTGTGGTTCGTACACACAGAAAGCATACATTCCGTTAAGATGTCGCAAACAGTACTCTCGATGATGTTGCCACATCCGCAAGAGAACTTCCGTGTCAGAATTCGTCACAAAGACATACCCTATCTTCTTTAAGTTCTCGCGCAGTTCTATAAAGTTATAAATCTCTCCGTTGAAAGTGAGAATCGTCTTGTCATCCACTAATGGGAAAAGATTCTTAGAAGTAAGGTCAATCACGGCAAGGCGACCCATGCCGATTGAATAACCGTCTCTCTCAACAACTTTCAAACCATCGGGACAGCGATGCCGCATGACCAGAAGCATACGTCTTACTTCCTCGCGGTTTGTTCCTCCGGCAATCGCGCACATTCTATTAGAAACCAATTACTGGTAAGATGTCTAAAAGATACAACAGATGTCTTAGACTTTGCAAGTCCCTCTGTCCACATATGTCCGTTAAATCCGTAAAGAAGCGTAGCCAAAATCCGTCCATTTTTTTTCAGAATACGTGATGCCTCCTTAATAAGGGGAAACCAGTCATCGTAATAATCAAGAACTCCGAATAAGACAGCGGTATCAAATGTTTCTTTTGGAAGACCGGTACATGAAATATCAGCCACAATATATTTTCCGTTTGGGAAGTTTTTCTGTGCTTCTTTTATAGCTTGAGATGAAAAATCAATCCCCGTCAGGTCGATATTCTTGTCTTTATACAAGAGGCATGTTCCACAAGCAAGGTCTACCACTTTTCCTTTTATAAAAGGTAAAACCGCCGACCACACATCAGCGTGGTGGCGGTTATACCGACCATAAGGTCTTGACCATACTCCGTTCCAATAAGCAGCCCCATACATACTATGGCATTGTTGTCGTTGAAGATGTGGAAGTTGAAGATGAAGTTGAAGTAGATGTTGAGGTGCTTGTGCTCGTTGTGGACGACGATGTGCTAGAAGAGGTCGTCGTCCACGTCAAACTGACATCAATAACTGTATCAAATTCAGCCATGTTGTTGGACGATTAGGCAAATTCAGTGACAACACATGCCACTGAACTGTCTGTTACGCCTGCTTTAGCTTGCATTCGACCAAAAATAGTCACATTGTCGCCCACAGGTTCCACCCATATCGCGCCTCCTGTGTAAACCGTTGCGTTTTTAAGGGAGTTCGCATTTGCCGTCGGTGTTGTAAAAGAGCCGTCGGTGTTGTCAGCGTTCGCGTATGAGACAGCAACTGCTTGCCCGCGCTTACCCTTGATTTGGATACGCACATGGCGTCGGCTCTCCATAGGAGAAGAACCGACTTGCAGGGCTGTCCATCTACCCGTCGTGACAATCACTCGCGCTTGTTCTACATGGCGCGCAATGGAGTCCGCATAGAATCCTGCCATTTGAGGTGGGCGCCGTAGCGCAATTACAGGTTATGCCGAGCGGCGGGGGCGCCAACTTCGGAGGAAGGAAACTCCACGCTGGCGCACCCAACGCCGGGCATAACCCGGCTTTCCTTACTTTTCCACAGGAGAAGACCCCGCCTTTTGCTTTTTCGCAACGTACTCGTCATATTCGCTGATATTGCCTATAAATCCCTTGAAGGGATATGCGTTTATGACTTGTTCAACATGCGTTTTATCGCCGAGAATGTCATAAAGCACTATACGCCTTCGCGGGTTGTCATAGACTATCATCTGCGCAACTTTCGGGTCGAACGGCATGCGTTCGCCCTTCGCGCTGTCGCGTTTCTTTTTGTAAGCAACTATCTCTTCTCCAAGAATCTTGTCGGAGAGATGTTTTGCCATATGAATCGCTAAGTGCTGGGCAAATTCTTTGGACGCACCCGCCGAAAGCTGATACGGTTCGCCGTTGTAACGCACAAGGAAGTTTTCTTCCGTTGGATTAGTAACAGAAATGTTATCAAGCTCTGCCATGGTAATAGAAAGCCAAGAGTATCGCTCCGGGCTTGATTAAGCTGTTAAAACTTTCAAAGAACTAGGAAATCCTAGTCGTAGGAATTCCTAAGAGAGACATAGGAAGACGCTGCCGTATTCCGTTGTTGCAACGCCAGTGATGGCAAAGCCAACCGGAATCTGCGCTTCTGTTGAAGCGTTAGCTGCGTTTTCAACCGCGCCGGCAGTGCCGTTTGAAGCAACCACAAGGTTGCCTACGGTCAAAGCGCCCTGCGCCAAGACCGTCGAGGAACCGCCAACTTGAATCCATCCGTATTGAGTCGCCGTGATTGCAGTTATCGCAACACCAACAGTCGTACCCGTCGGAGTTGTCGGATTTTGAATCACGCTGTCAAACGGATTTCGTACCAAGTCCACGCGCGACGTACCCGTGTTCGTCGCAACGCGAATACTCTCTTCGAGAGTAAGCGTCAAGGTCGCCGAAGCGCTTGCCGCCGGGTGGCTCTTGATTTCATAACGATACCCCACGCCTGCGCCGGTGGTAATCGTCACATAGCCGCCCGCATACTGGTTCGCTGTTGCTGCCGTCGCTCCCAGTGTTACGCCGATAGAGGTATCACCCACTATCGTTGCCGCCGTCGGCGTAAGATTCTGGTGGTTCGTCACTTCAGCCGGTGATTGTATAAGCTCACCAATCCCTAGAGCTGAAGCTCCCGCACGCACATAACGGAAACGCCGACCGTCGGGAGTAATCGCAAGCTCACCCAACGCATGAGATGGGTTCGCCTCATCTGCCGTAAATGCGGAAGCAAATCCGGCAGGAGAAGAAGTGAATTTAGCCATACAAATTATCCTTTAGGTTAGCTGGTAATTCCCGTTCGGCGGGAGTGTTTGCGCGGCTGTGTTCCGACCAACTGCCCGTACCACAGGAGTTGTGACACAATCACATCCTGATTGGTGGGTTGTTTCCAGCCGTTCCACGAGAATCCTTCCCGTTTTGACTTCACAAAGAAGTCGGACGGTTCCATCTCGAAGAGGTTCAAATAATTCTCATTGAGCATGTACAGGTTGTTCGCAGTGCACTTGTCATCCGTGATAATCGGCATGCCACGGAACATCAAACCTGTAAAGCCCGCATTAGCATTGACGCCGGCATTTTCAATGCCTGCTGCCGTCAAAGTAAAGCGCTGTGAATTCTGCACAATAGTGTAGCGGGAATTCGCCACCAACAGCCCTTCATAAATCGTGAATACCGCTGGTGTGGTGAGACCGAGCGTCGGCTGGTCGCTGCCAACCTGCGCCGCGTCAAAGTCGGCGGCAAGGTCATCGAGACCGAGCGCGCCCGATTGAGCGGTTAGCGTTGAGCGAAGCCGAGTATATGTGTTGCGGGAAAGTCCTTGATAAGTAACCACGTTTGTTGCATCGTCCACATGGGCGACCAAGCCCGTGATTGCCTTGTTTGAATTTCCCGTCCCATCTCCGTACAAGTCCGTGCCCATTGTATCCGCAAGGGCGCGAGACACCGATTCGAATTCGGCAGACATGAGATTGACTATGCCTTCTTCGCCGCGGTTTGCCGCTGCTTGAATACCGGTGATGGTGAGGTTCGCGTAGTACTGCGCCGGACTGATGACAAAGTTCTGCCGTACATCTTCCTGCGTGGTGCCGAACGTATCCGCTCCGCTGTATGAGCCGAGCTGGGTGCGTCCTGCAACTTCAGTAGGGATGTTCAGCCGATATCCTGTACTCCAGACCTTGCGCTTCCCGCGAAGACGCATAAAAAGAGCGTTGCCCGTGTAGAAGTTTTCTACTACTTGGGGAAGCATCTTTTCCTGCGTAATTGAGGTAACTATGTTACCCAAAGGAATCGCCATTTAATAATCCTTCTGCTAAATAACTATTAAGACCGCTTTGACTTACGGAGCATTTCCAGAGATTCTCTGGCAACGTCCGTCCACGTTTTCGGCTTTTTATTCTTTTCGTCTTTTTCCTCTGTTTCAACCGTTTCGCCGCCCCGTTTTGGTTGCGGAAGTCGTGGCTTTGACTTACCGCCCTTCTGCGTATCCTTAAAAATCTTATACGCGGTTCCGGGTTCCACCTCGTATTTTTCGCAGATTTTGAGGAGTTCTTCTTCAGAAACATCGTCGTGCTCTTCTAACACGAAAGCAAGTGAATCTTCGAATTCGTCAGTAGCTTTCTCCAGTTTCGCTTCTTCCGTCGCTTTTACTTCCGCCATTGCTTCTCTCGCAAGTTGCTTCACGAGGTCGCGCGCCGATTTCTCTTTCCGTGCTTCGGGAGAATCTTCTCCCTTATCGGATTGTTTAAGAGCTGTCGTCGCATCGTCGAGCTTTTTCAAAGCATCCTTTAATTTTCCCTCCAGTTTGGATGCTTTTTCGCGCCAATGTTTCTTCTGATTGAGGAGCGTCGTTTTTTCCTTGTCCGCCGACTCCTCGTATTCCTCTTTTTCGTCCCCTTCTGGGAACATTTTATCTTCCTTAAATAGCGGGTCGTCCGCTTCTTCGTTTTCAGCGATGTCGCTCGCTTCGGTTTCGTCGCCCGTCTTTTCAACGGGAGCGTTTTTTTCTTCTGCCATAAAATTTCTTTTTAACGTCTTTAGTGACAAGTTATTATTATAATAACACAACTTCTATTATTCACCAACTACTTACCGCGTCGCGCTTTAGAGAGTGCAATAGCTATCTTCTGCTTGCGAGCGCGCACAGCGCCAAACTTTTGCCGCGTCTTGCTGACAATGGATGGTTCGTTCTCCGACACTTCATGGAAAGCGCGTTCTGTCGCTTCCTTAGGCGGCATGCCTTTTGGCGACATATTCTTGCCCGTTTTTCCCATCATCTTGCGAGCCATCTTCTTCATGCGCTCGCGCGAGGTATATCCTACGAATTCAGGCATTACATTTTGGGCGGATTCGGCAGCGGCGCCGCTGTACCGGCGGTCGCCGCCTTTGCCCGCTCCATTGAATTATTAGGGGTTTCTAAAGCTCGACCTTTTTCCGTTTCCGCGCTGGGTTTTCCCGGCGCCGTTGTTTCCTTTCCCATCATACCACCACCAAGTCCAGCCTGCGCCAACGCAGCTTGTTCGGAGGCGCGTACTTGCGCCTCAAGAAGAAGTTGCCCTTGTCGCCACGCAGCTAGTTTCTGCGCTGATTCTCGCGGATTTGGGAAGTCAAGTAATTGATAGAGCGTCTCTGGGTCAATAGCTTGCAGTTGCCAGAGTTGAATGGCTTGGGTCTCACGTTGAGTTGGGTCGATAGTTGGTCGGCGTCCCGACTTCACGTTAATCGCCATACCGGGGTCGATGTCTGTGCGGATGATACGCACCAATTCCACTGCGCCGTCTTTACCAAGAATCTTTACAACATGTTCGACATCATAAAAGAGGCGCATGAGTTGCACTAGACCATCAGCAAGTCGCGCATAACCACGATTAACTACGCGAGTTAGAAGTTCAATGCGTCCCAGATTCTGCTCGCGGTTGAGCATCTGTCCGCCGAGCGTGCGCTCATTCGATTGACCGCGAATGGAAGCATGCGTACCGAACACATTGTCAAAAGCAATGAGAGAATCCGCCAAGTTGGAAAAGTGTCCTGCGGGAAGCGGCACACCCGGTTCGCGCTTCACCTTGTTTTCGGAAGCGGCGCCTTTACCGACAATTTGAATGCCCGGCGCGTTGGTAATCTGGTCAAGTTGCTCCTTGTCCATCACATCGGAGTCGATAACCCATTGCCCGTTGCCGAGCTTTACAAGGTTATCAATAATCTTGCGTTTCTGGGTATTGATTGCGTCTTGCAAGGGTTTCGCTGCCTCGAACAGGGATATGTCACCCACCGGGGACTCGCCTACCTGAAAGGCGGTGAAGAATACATAGGGGTCTCGCGCTGAATCAAGAAAGTTAAAAAAGCGCAGTTCTTTCGTGTCTTCATCTTGTTCCCCTTCAAAGTCGAAATACGGATTCACTTTGCGGTCAATTATTTTTCCACCGTGTTTCCAACAGACATATTCTTTCGTCCACACTTCGAGCACTTGGTAGATTTTCTCGTTTGGCGCAGACACATTCAGGTCAGTCGGATTCACCGTTCGCCCCGCTTTCAAGTCCTCGTCTTTGAGAGAGGGGAAAGCATCCTTGATTTCACTCTTGGTGTATTCTTGAATCTCAATTTTGTATGGCAAGTCATGCGGGTCAAGACGCAATTTTGGAATGAGAATAAAACGCGGATCGATTGACTTGACATCAATGTCGTCCGTATCTGTATTCCAAAACCACTTCATCACGCCGAAACGCTTCAAGATAACGTCGCGCACCACTCCCTCGGTCTTACCCTGAATCTCAAGGTCTTCAAATTTTTGCTGAAGAACTTTGCCGACGAGATGCGCTTTCTTCAAAGATACTTCCGAGTTCTCCGCAGGAAGCGCAACGAAAGTATGTGCCGTGCCAGTCACAATCGGTACCACTGTCTCCGTAGCTTCAAATACGCGGTTGTATACCAAATCGGAGGAGAACGGCTTAATACTTTCCTTATCGGTTTGATTGCCTTTGTAATACTCAATGGCTTGACGCTGCTTTACCAACAGTTCTTCATGAAAGGGAGTTGATTCTTTCACCCACGAATCAACTAACCGGACGATTGTATCGTCGGTAGTTTTTTCCGTAATGAGATAGGTATCTGATTCTGGCATGAGAATGTCCTTCGCACATTATTTTATAAAGTTGTCCATTTTGGCGCAAGTTCTTCGCGGAAAAATTTCGACGGCAAATACTTTCCGTCAATAATTTCGAGAGTCGGAGTCAATGATTCGCTTACAGGCAAAGTAGCGCGTTCAGGAGCGTTTGTAAAGCCAGTGTGTTCATCATTGCCTTCAGTAAAGAAGGCGAGAAGAGTCGCCATTACGCGGTCGTCATGGAAGCCCTGCTTAGCGCCGGCACCGCTCTCGTTCGATTTATTGCTCCAAATGAAAGAACGAAACTCTGCGGCGGTTTCTTTTGAATATATGCGGGGTTCCGAAAGGCGGAGCCGTTCCTCGAAACGGGAGATGAGGAGACGCTTACTAGAACGAGTGGAACGAAAACCGAATTTTTTTACTTTCTTGCGTATGATTTTATCAAATTCCAACCGTTCGTAAATACGCGGGTAGCGCGCATTTTCCAGCGCGTTTACAAGCGACGTGCCAACGCTGTTCATCTCGGGAACAATGAGCGGGTTGCCGTATTCAGCCGCCAACTTCATTGCGCGTTCCGCTAGTTCACCCGGCGTCACGACACCGGAATAACAAGCAACTTCTTCATTGGTGGTGAGGTCTACAACAACTGCTACGCCAGAGTCTTTGCGTTGTTTGCGAAGCGCGGCTTCTTCGGTAAATTCAGTGCCTTCCGCAGAGTCAATACCGATTTGATATCGATGCGTCTTGTCAAAGAAACGGTAATAGGAAACGCCATCGCGAACAAGGCGCGGCTGTTCATTATATTTGGAAATTTTATCTAGGTATTCGGGAACGAATACAGCATCTGCGGACATAAGCGACTCGTCCCAGACACCTAGAACGAATTGCTTATAGAGAGACGGTGGATAGGTCTTAAGGTCGGCAACATATTCAGGCGGCAGGTTCACTTCATTCTCGAGCGTGGAGGACTCAATCAAGATATATCCGGGTTCGGGATTCTTCTTGAAAGAAAAGTAGAGCCACGAGAGCGACGGGTTTGCCGTAAGATATCCGCGATGGTTGAACCCCGAACGGCGCAGACGTCCTTTCAAAGCGTTAAAGAGTTGTTCGGGAATATCTTCAGCTTGGTCGATGGCAAATCCGCCAAGATTCAAACCTTTAATTTCTCCTTCCGAGAGCCGGTCAAGGTTGCGGAAAATAATTGTCGATTGTCCGCCGTCAAAGGTATGGAGGGTTACTTCAGGGTGCGGAGTGGTTCGAGATTTTATAATCCAACTCGGATGGCAGATTTCCATGAACTCTTTCCAAAGCACGTCGTAGATTTCCGCATAGGTCTTTCGTCCGATGAGAATGAGATTTCCTTTCTGGCACATTGCATCGTAAATCACTCGTAAAATGAGAACCATCGTCTTACCGGCTCCGTATCCGCCGGAGTAAAGAACATACTTGCCGGTTGATTTCCAAAATCGTTCCTGACCGGGAATGAGCGTGCGCTCAAAAACATTCTCACCGGTCTGCATATGTTGGAAAGAGATTTTCACTCACCTATTAAAGCACAAGAACGCCCTTTTGGGGCGTTCTGGCGCTTAGTACCGGGTTTTGTACCAAAACAGCAGTGAGGAAGCATTGCTGTACAAGAAATATATCACATACAATGGTATAATGCAAGCAAATGAGGAAGTATGACTGGGACATAATTAAAGCAGGCAAGATTCTCTCAAAGAAAGCGCGGCGAGCGTGGCGTCATGCCCCAAAATTAAAGAAGAAAAAAAACCGGAAGAAGAAAAGAAAACTCACTTACTTTGAATACATCAATAGTTCAATATGGGGAAAAAGACGATATCTTTATTTCCAAACACATGAGCGCAAATGTCGAGGATGCAATAAAACGGGTTTTGTACATTTACATCATTTGTTATACGAAAACTTCGGACATGAAAAAGACAGAGACCTTATTCCTCTTTGTAAGAAATGTCATAAGGAATTTCACCGGAAATTTGAGATGCGAAAGGACTTAAGAATACCAACGGATATTTTCATCGCAGAAAAACAAAAATCACTTGCAGTCAATCTTGACGATATTTCTTCTTCGCGTATGCTGGAGAAAGCAAACGACAGGCAAATCGAAAGTTAAGCGTCATCGATGAATAAGTCCTGTCCGTCATACTTTGACAGCGGATAAGGAAGCATTGCGTTAATCTTCCTGCGTATGAGCTCCCGCCATTGCCGAAAGCTTTGGAGAGACCTCTAATGGGTTCGGGTTCCCATTCAAAAGAGTTTCGCGTCGGTTTCTCTGAACCGGTCTGCCCAGAGAAACAAAAGAGAGAGCGAGACAATACCGCAGAAATCAAAAGACAGGAAGAAAATTCTTATCCGCCTCCTTCCTCCCTTCCGGGAGGTACCCCCTCGTGAATGAAAAGGAGTTTTTAAGCGCTAAAAAGGGTTATTAACTACAAAAATGGTTACTAACTGAAAATTCTGCGGTCAAGAGTAGGATAACTCTGGTAGCACCCTGACCCCTTCCAAGAACAAGAACAGAACGAGTAAAAAACGGGAACGGGAACGGAGAACAATAAAGGATGAAAACCTGTATATGCGCGAAAATATAACACAACGAAATAGCATTGTGTCAACCGAACAGAAACCGAACTAAACTACTCCGAGATGTTGAACTTAACCTGCACTTTTGCGCTTCTCTGTTCCAAACCTGCTAGCCGATAATAATCCCGAACTGCTGTTTGACTTGCGGAGATATTATCGGTCTGTGAGAGATTGCGATAATGAATATCCATAACATTGTCAAGCGTCATACCTCTATTAGAAAACGCATTTATAATTTCCTGCCGAACGCTAGGAACTTGTAAAAGACCCGCTGATGTTATACTAGCCACTTTTCCGAGCGGAGTTTTACCTCCGCGTCTGCGGGTGAGATAACCCGCTGACAAAACGGCTTGCGTTCCGTTGCCGCCATTTTTAACGAACTCGTGAACGAAGCGAGAGCGGCGGATTTCCGCTTGCGGAGTTTTTGCTAGTTTTAATTCATTCATATAAAACGCTTTTTTGTTCGGGATTATTGACAAACCCGCGACCTTGTGTTATCTCGTCAATTTTAACACCTATGTGAGTATTCTTTTTAACTTCGCGCGGAAGCATAAAGAAACAAGCAGAAAAGCCGAGAATAAAAGAAAACAATATAGCAAACTTGTCAATAAGAGTTATCCACATATTTACTAGAAGTTATAATATAAATGCAATATAATTAACGCATTATCAGATAATATCATTTATATGATGACGAACCTCATCGCAGAAGTCAAGCGAGAGAAACGCGCGAGAAAATGGCGACCATACCGCGAAGCCATAGCAGAGATATGCGGACTGCTTGCGCTCGGAGTGTTTTTCTACGCATTCCTTGTTATTTTACAAGTTTTTAACTAAAAATATGAAATGGGATTATCATGTATGCGAAAGATGTAAGGTTGCATTTGCGAAAAATGTAATGTTGTATCCAGAAATCTCCATTGCCATCTGGGGGAAAAATGTAGTGTTGAAATCTAAAAAAATGAAAGAGAAAACACAAAGGAAAGGCGTTAGCGCGTCCGCGTCCGCGCTAGAACATATACGCGAAAGCGTAATGTCTAGGAGTTCTTACGACTAGCGCGGGAACGGGTGCATTTAACCTAACCCGCACCCATACAAGAGAAGCGGGGACTGCAAACCCGCGCGGCTATGAGCGCGACAGCGCGCAATATGCCGCATAGCGGCTGTTCCTTGACAATAAAATATGCCCGAAAATACTAATGCGGCGCGTCCAGAAGGCGCGCCGACATCAACACAAAACTATTTCATCCAACACAACATACATTGCGACATATGCAACGAACCAGCAAACGACACCGACCACATTCCAAGCAGGACGCACAATGAGCATTTTGTGTGCAAAATATGCGATAACGAAACATTTTACTATTGCGAAAATAGCGAATGCGGACAATTTTTTCGCGCAGATAACTCAATCAACGAGGACTGGGGGATATTCTGCTCAAACGACTGCGCGAGAGAATGCGAACCCGAACCCGACAGAGACAATGACAGCGCGGAACTAGGGAGAAGGAACGCAACACACACTATTTACGGCGACTATGCTCAACCGAGCGGCGACATAATGAAAAGCCCGCGAGTGTTCGGCGTAGAACTTGAAACAATTTACCGCGACAACGAAAAAGCAGACGAAGCCGCACGAGCACTAAAAATCCCGCTATGGGGAATACACGAGGACGCCAGCATTGACCGAGACGACAGCGAAGGAACGGCAGAATGGGTATCACCGCCCTTGTTCGGAAAGATGGGCGAGAATGAAATCAAAAAAGCATGTTCCGTGTTGCGTTCGCATTCTTTCGCTGTGAACGATAGTTGCGGCTTTCACTTGCACCTATCCGCCCCCGAATACCGCGCAAATCCTCACGAGGATATAAAGACGCCAACGCTTGACCACTTACCGCGAGTATCACGAAACCGAACCCCGCACAGCCCCCGAAATGAAAACGAAATGACGAGACGCAACTATGGAAAAGCGGCGCAAAACTTGAAAACGCTTTTTGTCGCTTATATTGCGCTGGAACGCTTGTTTTTGTCGCTAGTGTGCAAAAAGAGACGCCGAAATCGTTATTGTATGCCGCTCTCCGCAAGTTACCCGCTCAAAAAAATACTTTTGCTGGATGACTACTACGCGCTAGAGCGGCTATGGTATGAAGAAAGCGAACCCGCTAATGTAGAACGGCGAAAATCAAACGGAAAAATGGACGATACGCGCTACAAAAACGCAAACTTTCACTCATTATTCCGCTACGGAGCGGCGGGAACATTTGAAATCCGCTCGCATAGCGGCACGCTGAACGCAATAAAAATACTGCACTGGACGAACCTACACGCCAGCATACTGGACGCAATCGCAAGCGGAAAACTCACGATTGAAGCGTTGCTCCCGCTGACGGACGGACTGAAAACACCCGTGCAACTCGTGGACTTCATAAAACCTTACATCGGAGAAGCAACCGCCACTTATTGCGCCGCCCGCATTACCCGCTTATCAAAAGAAAACTAAAATGTGCGGCATAATAGCGCACTGGCGCAAAGACAACGCACCCGCCTCAAAACAAATCATAAAACGCTACCACAAACAAAAAGAGCGCGGAATGCAAGGGTTCGGTTATGTTGCATTTGAACCGCAAAGCGGCGCGATTGCAACAATCCGAAGGCGCACAAAAGAAGCCGACATACTGACAGAATTGAAAAAAGAAACCGCGCCCGCTTTCATATTCCATCACCGCTTGCCGACCAGCACGCCAAACTTGAAAGAAGCGGCGCACCCTATCACGACAAAAACAAAACGGCGCACCTACTACACGATACACAATGGGATTATATCCAACGCTACCGAGCGCAAAACCGCGCACACGGCGGCGGGATATTCCTACACAACCGAAATCATACAGCGAACGCAATATATCGCCGCCGAACGGACATATTGGAGCATGGAACAAAAACACTTCAATGACAGCGAAGCCCTAGCGATTGACCTTGCCCGCTACCTAGACGGCGAGACCGAAAGCATAGAAAGCATAGGAAGCGTTGCCGCCATCGTGCTTGAAACTGAAAACAGGAAAGCCCGCGCGTTGCACTGGATACGGAACAACGGAAATCCGCTCAAAGTAGAAAACACAAAACAACTACTCACAATCCGCTCGGAAGGAGACGGCGAGGAAGCCCCCCCGCACATTCTGCACACGCTAGACCTGCAAAGCGGCGCGATTGCTACGCGCCCGCTTGAAATAAAAAGCACGACATCCTCATTCGGCGGATACGGCTTAAATCCATATCACTACAATTCCAGAGGATTTGAAGATGACGCAGAAAACGAGGAGTTGCTAGTATTTACGCCGCGCGAACTACTTGATAGCGGCTACGATAGAGAAGAACTCCAAGAGGACTATGAGGACGAGATAGCATACAGAGTTGAAGCATTGCGAGTAGGTGGACTAACGGCGAGCGAACGAGCGTGCGCCGTTGCGGAACTGGACGAATTGCGCGGAAAATTACGCGCACTTAACACGATTGTATATGAAACCGACATCCCGCGAGCCAATTTATTCGGCTAACGAACTTATGCGCCTACTCCGCCTATTACTAGCAAAAACTCGCGACCACATCATCCGCCGCCACGCTAAAGGACTACTCTCTCGCCTGCTAGGACTATCCTAGCCACTCTCTCTCTCACTTGCGCCGCGCGGCTCACACCGCCCCGCGCATCATCAAAGAGACACACGACCAGCCGCCGTGTGTTTTTTTGTTGCCCGCATTGCACATATACGCCCCGCCATCGCATAAAACTCAACAAGGAATACACACGGCGCAGAAACACCGCTCCGCGCCCTTTATTGCGTTTTTTGACAATCAGAAAATGCGTGGTCTGCTTAACATTTCGGGAGAGGAAAAAAAGATGCGCCCACTGCGGTATTTTTATATTTACATTTTGGAAATGTTATTTTGTAATTCAATTTTCTCCCCAGTTATCCACATTTTCTATTATTTTTATACTACACTTATGCTATATTTTATGTAGCCCCGCGTCTTAGACGGGGAAACCGCTCCGCTAGTGTTGGGGGAGTGGAGCACATTGACAAATGAAAAAACAAACAAAAAAGACCAATGCTTTTAACTTGCTTTCAAAAATACTGGAAAAGAAATTAAGAAGCGCGCGCATAAGTCCAGAACAATGGTTTTGCGAAGACAGAGATGTTGACAAAATAGAAGACATAATGGATGACTTGGGAATGAAACTTTCTGTTAGAAGTGAGTATTCAGGCGGGGACTATTACACTCTCGTCCTTTTTTGGAGTAATAAACTAAAAAAGAACATTGAACTTTGCGCTGATGACTTTATACCGCGAGCAAAAAATCTTTACCGAGAACTTGCTGAATATTTCGTAGAGCTTGAGTTTGAAGGTCGTAATTTAGAAAAACGAATAACTATTCCTGTATGAAAATACTAAAAGCAGTCCCTACTCGCATTCTCAAATGGATGGACTATGAGATAGAACTACCCAGCAAAAAGGTTGCATTCGTGAATGTGAGTTGGACAATGGATGAATGGGGCGGAGATGAAGGAATGAACTACGACATTACTAACCTCAAAGAACTCAAATTAACTGATGAGGAACAGGATGAATTAGCGGACTTTATTCACGAATTAACTGGCGAGGAAACTTGCGAAATCCAATGAAACTTTACGCTAAACTTCATTCCGACAGAGCCAGCAAGGGACAGGGCGGAAACCGCTTCATAAACATTGAACTGATAATGGAAAATAAGAAATCGTTTGCGTGGTTTGAGTTTTTTGTGGACAAAAATCAGGACTATGTATTGCGAGATGAGGACGGAAACGAATTGAGGAGAATTGCAAAAGACGGCACTTATAATCCATTACGAAAAGTAGAGCCATCAGCAACTTATAAATGCTCCGAATGCGACTTTGAGACCGAGTGGACAATGTCCGATATAGCAAAAAAGGGCGAGCCAGTATGTCCGAAATGCAACTGCGATATGAAACAGGTTGAAAGCAAGTGCGAGGGGGAAAACTGCGATGGAAACTGCGAGTTTGCTTGTTTCACTAAAAAAGCCAAAAAACAAAAGACCTCATAAGAGGTGAAAAGTAAAAAGGCGACTAGACCCCAACCTAGCCGCTTTTTTGTTTGTTCAATTTTCTGAACCTTGACAACTGAATAGGGTGTTTCGTGCTTAACATCTCTAGGAGAGAAAAAAACGAACACCCACTGCGGTCTTTTATCAAATAATTTTAGAAATATGAAGGAAGAAACAAAAATTATAGAAGAAAAAAAGCAACAAAATCCAATCCGCACGATTGAGATTTTGACGACAGAACTTTTGGATATGATTCAATCGCCTTACCCGTTGTATGTGAGCGAGTCCGGCGAATTATTCAAAATCCAAAAGCGACTTACATAACCTACTTCGTAGTCGGAAGACCTCCTAATCCGTGGCGCGTCCTTTATACACAAAGGCGCGCCACTCGTCGTTTATATGTTTGCTCAAATCTTTTTGCAAGGGAGAAGTATCAAAGATTTCTTTTGCATCTGAACTTAACGTATCAGTCCAAGTGTTGTCGTAAATAAGCATACCGCTGTTATGTTTACCGTGAAGCTTATCGTTGAGAGTGTCCCAAGGACGCGCTGTCAGCAACTCGTATAACGAGTATTTCAATTCACCCAAGTTTTCTTTCTTTGCCTCTTCTAATGCTTCTTCGTTGAGACGACTCACTGTATCTTCTCGCGCCCCTTTCTTTGACAGATAACGGAGATACACTCGCTCGGCTAATGCCGGCGCGCCCAATGCTGCACCGAGCAAAATCATATTGTGAATGAGGTCATCCATGTTGTAAGAATAACCTCGCCCTGCCGACAGGTGATACACCACTGCGTCCGGCACGCAGACAACATTGCTTCCTTTCATCCACCATTTCAAATCAAGATACAACTCACCCCCGCCATAACAACGAAAGAACGGATTGTAGCCGCCAAACTCTATAAACTGCTTGCGCAACATACCCAAACAGCAATGCCCGGAAACCGGTATGTAGTATGGCTTTGTGCCGTCTCCGACTACTAGCCGATTCCATGTCTGCCCCGTAACTGAAACAACGCCAGCTCGTCTGATAAAGATAGTTCCATTACCGACTGTCGGACACCATACTTTTCCTTTGTATTCAATAATTCCAAGTCGCGGGGAGAAAGAACTTTTTTCTCTACGATTAACTGTAAAAAGCGGTCTTTCGCTAAATCGCCCATACATTTTTGCGCCGGTGTAATTCTTTACACTTTTTCGAGAAGTAAAACCAATAAGTGCTAAAAGCATTTGAACCATATCGACGGTCTTCTCGTTTGCTTGACTAAACAAATTTCCTTGACCGTCTCCACTCATTAGTCCTTCATACAAAGCAACTCGTTCTTCATGTGTACAATGCAGAACACTAGGTAATAGTTCTTTGCCGGATATATTCAAGATTGTCTTGCTTGCCTCAACAGTCAAACGATATCGAGCACATCCATTTCCTTTTTCAGAAGTAGAAAAAGTCATACCCGCTTTCTTCAAGTCATTCTCCAATTCCACCCGTTTTGTTTTTTGAATGATAGAAACTCTTTGACTTTTTCCATGCCATTCAACGCAACCTTCAGAAATGAACCAACCAACTACGCGATATAGTTCAGGTTTTCCTTTTTCATGACTCACTTCACCATTCCAGCGCAAGGGAATTACAGAAGCATGTGTCAGTTCTTTTGCTAATTGAATTGTCATTTTATCTCCATTTAAGACAACACATCTATGGTCAGGGGTAACCCATTGTTCTGCGAGTTTTTCCACTCCAATCAAGTGTCCGTCATAATCCCATTCTGTCATCTCCAGCACAGGTTGAATCTCGACTGATTTGGTAGCTAGATTCAAAGTAGGGATAAGTTGCCCTTTCATAACTTCAGTTCGCTTTTTCCATCCATCCATAGTAAGAACTTCTGTTTTTTCATCAACACAACCCCACAATTTTTCTCCAATCTTGAGTGAATACTGGTACGAAGGAATAGAAGGAAGCCATCCCCCCATCCATTGCACCGCAGGATGAACAATTCCTCCGAAGTCGTCTATTGCTTGAATGAGCTTCTTAAACGTTCCGGGAGGATAACTCATATGCGCATCAGAAAAGAAAATATACTTTCCCGTTGCTAACGCAACACCTTTATTGCGCGCGCTCACATTGCCAAAAATTGGGTCAAATACAATTCGCACCGTGCCGTGCGAATACAACCCGCGTGCGGCAATGAACTCCCATGTCCGCCGGTCTACTGAACCATTATCAACGAGGATGATTTCTATTTCTTCGGGCTTGAGAAAGCTCCCAAGGTCGTTGAGAATAGAATGAACCGTGTGGACGATGTTGCTGAATTCGTCCCGTGCGGAGATTATGACCGAGATTTTCTTTTCCATTTTGTTTAGGTAACCACGAACTGCTTAACCAACGCTTGTAACCAAACTGCTTTACATTGCGCTTCATTTTTGTTCGACCGCCACCCCGCTTATTCCCTCTTGGGCTCTTCATAAAGGCATTTCAAGTTTATACACCAAGGGAGAGTCCTCTGTGTTCAACTCTCGCAATTCGAAGTCCTTGTTCAATACGGTAACCGCCTTAAAATGCCTCGTAAAGAGCGTATATGCCTCGCTAGGGGTCATTTCGTAGCAGTGATGAGGGTTAATAGGGGTGTCCTTTCCTAACCGTGGATTTAAGCGATTCGGGGTAGATAGATAAACAACGGTGCGGTCTTCTCCGCTCTCCCAGTTGCCTCGTTTATCTTTTTTTACAAACCGCCGGAGTGCGCGCAGTAAATCGTCTGCTTTTTCACGAGGCAAGTGTTCAATGACTTCAATGCACGCCACGAAGTCAAACTGCATAAATTCCCGCGAATCAGAAAGAATGTCTATCGTGTCAAAAGTCACTTGCGACGTGTAGTAGATGTTTTGTTGCACGGGACGCTCAAACATCTGCCGCGCGTAGCATATGCTCTCGTCGTTGTTGTCTATTCCCCACGCGAATTGCGCTTCACGGGAAAGAAGATTTGTGCCGATACCGCACCCACATCCCACATCCACAATAGTGGACTTGTTTATGTGCTTCGGAAAGCCGTACTTTTTTGCCGTGCTTTGCGCGAGGACTTTCACCAAATTCAAGTAAATATCTCTCTGTGCTGAAGGCATAACTTCACCAGCACCCTTAAAACGTCCGTGAATCCGGCTAAGAAGGTCTAGTTCCGATGCCGGTTCTCTGTCCGTGTATCCGTCAGGTTTTTGAATCATATTACCAATGAATATTCCAACCGAATAAATAACCAACAAGTTTTAAGACAAAGAATATTGTGAGCCCGTATAGAGCAAATAAACCGAGTAACAAGATTGCTTCTTCTGCTGTCATACTTCGTATTCGTAAGAACTCATATTAGTAAGTTTCCAATCCGCTGAACCACTTCCATGTCTTGTTTAGCCCATCTTCCCATGTTGTATTTGCTTCCCAACCAAGCTTTTCTTTTGCGTGTGTGCATAGGAATTCTTCCTTGAATGTTTGATTTGGTCTTTGTTCTCCAAGAACTATTTCTGAAGTGCTTTCCGAAAGTTCTTTTATGTCTCTCGCCATTTGCAAAGCAGAAATCGAATAAGTAGAGGAAAGCAAGAATGTCTCATGATGCGCTTCATTTTCATGAGAAAGAACCTCGACCAATCCGTCTGCAATATCTCCAACATAAGTAAGTGCGCGTGTTTGCAAACCGTCTCCATGAACCGGAATGTCCGTTTTGCGTATAGCACTCTGCATAAAGATATACATTCCCATCGCCTTGCGCATTCCTTCCCCGTACATAGTCGGAATTCGAAAAATTGTATAAGACATATGCGGAAAGTTCGCACCGTATCCTTTGACCACCAATTCTCCCGCCAACTTCGTGTAAGCATAAAGTTCGGGTGGGTTTGGAGTTGAATCCTCTGTGGTTGGATGTTCTTTTTGATTTCCGTACACACACACTGTTGAGATATAAATTAGCCACTTCTTATGCTTTGCACATACAAAAGCAACATTATTCGTCCCTTGCATATTAAGCGTCGCGCCATTGTATGAACCGCTTGCTTCAGTCATTTTCGTCAAATCTGCTTGAGCGGCAAGATGGTACACGACATCCACCTGTTTCACCACATTTTCCAAATCTGCCAAGTTGAGGATGCTCTGCCGGTCAGCAATATCATAGGTAATGACCTGATACCCTTTACTTCGTAGTTTTTCTACGAGATGTGCGCCCAAGAAACCGCGTCCACCCGTTACTAGAATTTTTTTATTCATACTTCGTATTCCACTATTGTTCATAAAATAGATTTTCTAAGTTTCTAAGTAATATGTCAAGATTTTTCGTTTTCATTGTCTCGCGTTTTGCCTGCAATGCGGGGTTCGCTTCAAATCGAGCTACAACGATTTTCGCCATATCACGATAATACGCAAGCGTTTCTAACGCATCTTCCTTGTTTCGTTTCCCCATATCCAAATTGCCCATCTTGAAGTAGAGCGCGTTCTTTCCTCCAAACTCTTGCAAACCAGAGCAGTCCTTATTCAGTACGAGCAGATTTCCCGACAACATCGCTTCTAGTAGAATCAACGAACAATTCTCCGATATACTCGGAAAGATAAACACATTCGCCAATCGGAACAAGTCAGAAACCGCCTCGCGCGGTATGCCCATTTCCCATTCTTTTCCTTCCAGAGAAGTGAAAATGATATTGTCTTTGTGCAAACCTTCTGACTCTGCCAACTCAACACACTTCTGTATGACCATTTTCTCACCCTCTGCGTTAGCGTGAGCGTTGGGGATAATGAGCCGTGTTTCGTAACCTAGTTTCTTCAGTTCAGCATGTAACCGAATCAACACAAGCACTTGTTTTCCATCTACCATTCGCGGTGTAGATACCGGATAGACCGAGATGATATCTGCTTTCAAGAGTGAGTACTTATCTATCAAACCAGCAACGAATGGGTGAAGTAACCAGAAAGTGCGCGGGTCTATCGAATTGTGCACCACATGTACATTGGTCGGATATGTTCCGAACATTTCCGCCACAGGAACTATCTTGTCGTGGTTGAGGTACACAATCTTCGTATGTGGCGGTAACGTGTAGCGACTCGCATGGGGATTATTTTCTAAGACAGGTCTCGGTGAAGGAGCTGAATGAATCCAACTAAACACGCGCGCTTTAATCTTCTCTCCCCCAATAAGTTCCCGAAGCGCCCAATTATACGGGAGGTAGGTATCAATGAAAAAGATGTCGTGACAAATCAGAAAGTCGATATCCTCAATTTGACCAGCCAGCATTGTCTTTATCGCCCCAATGTCTTCACGCCACTTCTCCGGATATCCCAGACCTTTGTACGGCTCAAGAAGAATCTGTTTCACCACTTTGCGCACTTCAATTCCTTTTGGCAATTTTTTAATTGCTTCGTCATTGAATGAATCAAGAACAAAGAGCACCGGTGTATAACCTCCCCTCACCAATGCCGTGAGCTGGTCATGCACCACCGATATCAGTGAGTATTCTCTGTTCCAGTCAGCGAATGTCGTGAAAATCCCAACAATTTTTTTCATAATTGAATTTTGCTAAAAATGATATGTTACACTTTCCGCACGCGAGGCGTTGTATATCTTTTGCTTTTACGCCTTCGCGGCAGTGCGGGCACGTGAGGTTGTTCATCGTCTTCATCCCATTCCCGTCGCTCCGATTCTCGAACAGCTCTGGCATTTTCTCTGATGACTTCATCATACGGATTCATATTAAACAAATTTCTCTTTAATTAGAATTTTAATTGCCTCATCAATAGGACTCATAAACCGTTCCAGAATTTTTCTGAAAAATACTTTTCGTTTAAGTACTGTTGCCATGTTTTTTTCTTTCTTCTGTTTCTAACTTCTCTTCGCGTTCACGTTTGTACTGCGGATAGTATTTGTCAAATTCTGGGTCTCCGGGTTGCAGGATATCTTTCCAGTATTTTTTTCTTTGTCTTTTTACTTTTTCTGATTGCACCCAGAACGGGTCTCGAAGCACCCACTCTCGCTCTCCTCGGTGGCGACGCACTTCGCGCCGACACTTTGGACACCACGCCACAAACCAACTTTGGGTCTGATGACACTCTAATGTCCAATCCTTTCGACATTCATTGCACCAAAAGTCATTTATTGCGCGCATAGTGCAAATAACTTCGATTACTGAAGAATGACTCCAACGCCAGTTCTACCTGCGCCGATTTTCCTAATTTTTCCGTGTCGCGCACGACGGAAAAGAGTTTCTCAAACCGCTCTTTCGGTAGGTAAAATGTCACTGGCATTTTCTTTTCACGTGTTTTCACAATTCTTTTTCAAATAACTGATAAATGGTTATTTCAATGCGCGGATTAGATTTGTCCTGTTTACGACTTGTTGTAAGTTTTATAATCTGTGAATCGTCTTTCCAGACCACTCCCGACAACGCGTCAAACAGAATCTTATGATAATTGTCTATGTCGTGCTTACGTTCATTTTTGAAAAAGAGTTTTATTTCGACCTCCAACTCTCCTTCAAGAATTTTCTTCCGATACTGACTCTTTGCTTCATACCAATATGCTTCCTTTAACGACCTCCCTTTCTCCGTCATATACATCCTAGGAAAACCACGTGTACAGGTGAAGCGGTATAAAGAGTTCGTACTCACCGGCTCACCTTGCAGTTTTATAATCTTCATCGCGTTGAGAATCAAAGAACTTCTTCATTTGCGCACGCAAATTTTTCATTTCTTGCGCATACCACTTTGCGTTTACAGTCAATGACGATTGATTGTACTGACCGACCACTTCTTCTATTTTAGGGCTATCCTCAAACAAGAAGTCAGCAATGTGTGGTCTGTGAACACTCGGTTCGATTCCAACAAACTTCACTCCATTCACTCGCAGTGCCGTCGCCAATCCCAAATCGGATGTTTTGTACATAATAGTAAATCAATCCTCAATAACTTCCGTTTCTGGGAACTCCGGCTCCGGTTCGTTCGGGTCAGGAGGCGTAGAAACTTTACGGCGCACCTCTCCATAAGTTCCTTTAATTGTGTAGCCTTCGCTTGTTTGCCCGGAATAACCTTCGCCATTTTTCGCTTTCCAAAAAGCAGCAACTGTTTCCCAGTCCTCACTACCCTCATTTATAATTTTCAGCCAGAAATACGGTTGTTTCGGTTTATCCTTATTCGGGTTTTTTGCAAGATATAATCTCATATTAAATAATTTAGAATTAAAGACTCAATCTTCACTTCCCTCGCCAAACGGCGGTTTAGAAGTATCGACCACTACACCAACATCTTTGCGCGGGTCTTTCCGTGCATACCCCCGCTTATACGGCAACCGAGGTGAACCTTCATTCTCTGGGTCATCTTGCGTGGGGATATTGAAGGTCTTAATGTAGATATACTTAATCGCTCCTGTAATCGCTTTATACACTCCCTTATCACCACTATCTTGACCTTGACCCGGAACTTCTCCCCCAAGAACTTCTCCGCTTTCCACATCGTAGAAGTTATATTTCACCGAAATTTCCGTAATACGCTGACGTTCTCCTTCTGAAACAAGATGACCAAGAATTACAGCACCATAGGTAAAAAGAACTCCGTGCTTCTCAAAAAGCGGTTTCAACGCAAGAGCTAATTGCTCATCCGATAAGTAATTGTACTTGTGGAACTCATTACGCCCGGCTTTCGCCATCGGTTTAATGTCTTTCCGAATCGCCGCTAACTTCTTTAGGATGTTTTTCATACTCTTCAAAGATTACTTTTTGTTCTACAAGACCTTTCAAGATTTTGTCCACGTAAAGCACTTGAATTGATTCGCGCCGGACTTCAAGATTTTCCCATAACCGCAATACACGTTCCTTCGCCTGTTCTTCGGTCATCGGCTCTGTAAGGTAATGTACAGATATATCACTCTTTGGACGATACGCTATGAGACATTTTTCTTCTTTCAAGTTCTTCATCAATGAGCAAACAACTTTCGCAACCATCTTCCGCAGACGCTTTGCAATCGTGAATACTCTGTAATTCTCGAACATCATCTGTCGAAAGACCCCGCAGAAAAGTTTTATCACTCATAGTATTTTGGAACACAGAAAGCGGAAGATGAGGAAAAACTTTTAACGCGTATAAATCCTCACACGGAGAGAGCATCTAATTTGTAATTCTTTACTCTCCTTGCACGGCTTTCACCCCTTCGGATGTCCACCGCCGCTTTAACGCCAATGCTAAGCATTTATTCAGCCACTCCCGCTTTCTGTGTTCCACTTAATAATATACGACCTTTATACTACAAGTATAGTCAAAACTAAATAAAAGTCAAGCTAGAGATGTGGATAACTAAGAGAACCGTGGAGGTTATTAAAATACTTCTAAATATCTCCATAGCCACTTGCGGAACGATACTATTGCCGAGTGCTTTTAATCTTTCAACTCTGTTGATTTTCTGATTGATGACATATATTCAACAGAAACATTTTCATTAACAACTCTAACTATGAATCCCATGGAGAAACAGCAATGAATTAAAAAATGGAAACCATCATCTAATTTTGTAATTATTACACCCATTTTATCCCCACACTTTTGACAAATTCCTATATTAAATGAGAAATCTCTTTTCATGTCACAAACATAACATAAACAAAATATAAAAGCAACTGCCTCCTGTGGATATAACTTCTGTCCTTCGTAAAATCGCTCTCCTAGAGAGAAAAATACCCCAGATGATAGAGATGTATATCTATGCTATTTCCGTTCGCCTAATGAGCGTATACAAACAAATACGGGCACAGTAAAAGCGGCAGTGACTCGCCAAAAATGACCGAAGGCGAATATGCCGCTTTTACAACCTAACCCGCGTGGGGTTATTTTACATTAAGAGCCGTGCGCCGCGCAACATCGTAAAAGCCGGATGCCGCGAGACCGAGCACGATACCGCTGAACACGCCATCCCAACCGAAGCCGAGTTGCCAGCCGGCAAGCAATATACCAAGCACGATGGAGACGAGAGGCAGGAACCGATAAAACCGTTCTGCGATTCCGGTTCTAATCACCCACATGACCGCTGTGAGCACCGGAATAACTACCGTATTCCAAAAATCATTTGTAAAAATCTCCATAAAATTTCCTTCGTTAGTAAATAAACTGCGACCATAGATATTCTATCACTTAAGTAATTTTCTGTCGTCAATTTTGCTCAAAGGAAGATTAATAAATTTTTCATTTCCCAGTTGAGCAACTTCTTTTGCTTCACAAAGTAAATCACGAAGTTTCTTTTCAATTCCATTTCGCCGTATTTCATTCCAATCGTCATCGCCGAGTTGATAAGACGGATTCCATCCCATCGTGCCGTTGTAATCCGGCTCGATGCCACGAATGTCAGAACCGAGCAAAGCCAACCCAGTAGAAAATACTCCGCGTTTTTCCGGATGAAGGAAAAGGTAATACGCTTTGTGCGCTTCGTCTGCGTCTACGCTGTGCGCTTGTTCTTTACGAAAACCGATGATGATTTTTATTTTCATACAAAGGCAATGTTATTTTTATTGTTAATACTTTGCGACTTGAGTCCGAGAGCATACTTCACCAATGCTCCCCATTTTTCCTCCAACTGGAGAGGAGTGTAAATCTGGGGACAAAATCTATCCTCACGCTGGAACTCGAGAAACTGAACAACCCTTTTTAGTTTCTCATACCCTTCTCTCTCCCATAACCGCTGTCCGGCTTCGTGCTGATTCCTACGAAGAAAGAGTCGCTTGTATGATGGATTTAATTCTTTGAACAAATCGATGACAAGACGACCGTCCCCCATGGGGGGACTATAGGGGGGTATTCTTTCATTCTTATCATTCTTATCATTCTTGGTAGATGTTGTTTGTCTGTTGTTTGTCTGTTGTTTGTCTGTTAGGTTGCCTGTTGATGTGCCTGTTGGTTGGAAACCCTCTTTTTGATAAAAGTCATATTTTGTAATAGTAATCAGACGAAATCTGTTTGTTGATTTGTTTGTTATTTCGCCTGTTGAAATTAGACGAATGATTGAAGTGCGTACGGATTGTGCCGAAAGTCCTGTATTTTCAACAATACTTGGAATACCGGTTATCAGTTGTCCCCTCTTAACTTCAATCCCTTTCCAATTCTTATTTTCGTGATTTGCGGAAAGCAAGAAATATAAAAATAACTTGAGAGTTTTTTCCTCTTTGAACCATTCCCACTCAAGCATCTTGCGATGTAATTTTATCCATCCATTTTCCATATTTGCAATGCAAAAGGAGCGAACGGCTGGGATTGGCTCTTGGGGAACCAATGACCGTGCGCTCCTTTCGCACAACAAATTAAGTTGTATCCCAAGATTTTTCCCATGCCAAAAGTATGAACATTAAATAAAAAAAGTCAATGTGGATAACCTGTGGACTAAATGTGAAAACCCCACTGACTGACAGTGGGGTTTCGTTCCCGAACGTCTCCTTTTAGTCATGATGATGCGCAATTTCAGTGTTCAGCCGGATGGCTTTAATTGAAATGCGCCTCAAAACTCCTGTTTTGAAGCGAATAGGAACACGACGGCTAAAGATACGCTTGAGCGCTTGTTTCTTTATGACCCTTAGCGTCGAGATAGGAAATCACCTCCTTTCTGAAACAATTCCAGTTGTTCTTGCCACGCTTCGTGCGGAAACGGAGGACTGTCATGCGCGACTTGCCGTGGATGAAGTAGTTCGTTTCCATGCGTATGTGTCACAAGAAAGATTTTCTGACAGCGAATGCCGCAGAAGTAACCGTTCTCGTCTTTAATAGCTCCTTTCCCAACCCAAGAAAGTGGGAATGAAGCTCCGCATTCAGCGCACTTAACATGCCCGTGTTCGTATTGGTCTTCTCTCACAATATACCTTTTTGTTTTAGGATTTCCCTTCCAAAGAACCGATTGATGAATCTAGCTACATCTTCCCACTTGAAGCGCGGAGAAGTCAAGTATTCATAGTCATCTGCAAAATATCCATTATAGTATTTTGAGAAATCAAAGGTATTATTTGTTGCTGGGTCTGTGTCAAGACGTGTGTTTCCGTCAGGAGAAAGCCGGTATGCAGAAATATGTGTGTGCGCTCCTGTTGAGAATCCGGTGTTGTCCGCAACCATAAGCGGAGTCCCTACTTTCACAATGTCATTCTTCTTTACAAGCAACTGTTTCCCATGCATATAGAAAAACTGTACAAAACAATCAGTTCCCTCTGCGTTCACAAGGTCAAGTGTTCGGTATTTTACATAGATGCCAGCTCCATCATTTATACCGATATCGGTTACTATTCCGTCACACATTGCAACTACAACACAGTCTTTATCTACAGCAAAATCAATGCCGTTATGTTTCTCAAATCCAAATTGCCGATAGGCGAGGTTAAAAATGCCCCACGCTTGTGTAACTACATAGGGCTTAGCCGGATACCACAATTCGAGTTTTCGTGCCATATAAGCGATTTTAGTGTGTTTAAGAGTGTGTTTCTTCTAAGAATAAACCATTTCATTTACCAAAGATTATATCACGAAGACCAGTCCAAACTGCTATCAGTGCGCCCGTGACTAGCAGACCCCACATAAAAAGTTTTTTCACGACACTCATATCTCGATACCACTCACGCATTGGAGCAGAAGCTTCAGCTACTTTTTGGATTTCTTTAAGAATTGCGTCATAGCGTCTTTCAGAACTTTCCAAAAGTTCCTGAAATCTGCCAGAAAGATTAGCAAGCATATTCTCGGTTTTTGATACATGTAACTCTATTTGCACTTTCACGTAATCTTCAATTTTATCCTCAATTATTTTTTTAATGTTTCCTGGTAATTGATTTTTCATAGTGATATTGAAGGAATATTTATAGATGGAATTGAAATACTTGGAATGGAAATCTTTGGTATTGAAATACCGCCTCCGGTTCTTTCTCGTTTTTCTTGTTCCTTAGTCGCGCCTCTTCCGTATTGCCAGTAATAAAATTTTCCAAGAAGCGGAATGTTTTGCGGGGTTTCAAATCCTTTTTCCGTTTCTCCAGTAAAGAACCGGTTGGCGTCACGAACCAAGTTATCCACAATGTTTGTGGGTGGAAACAGTAAATCCTGCATTGCCGCCCCCACTCCTTCTTGTCGCGCCTTATTTGTAAGATATCTATTGATTCCAGCAAGACGTAGAGTGTTATCAACCACTAAGTCTCCGGGGTCTATGTCGCGTCCAAGGATGGTATCGATTATGACATCTGCGGAAGCATTGGCGACCATGAGAAATGCCGCCAACTCAAGCACGCGGAAAATTGCTTCTTTCGGCTCGTGTTTTGCAATATCTTTAATTTCATCTACATAAAAATTTAGTTGTTTGATTTGCCACGATTTAAGCATGTAGAAAATCCGTCCGTTACCGGCAGTAAGATACGCTTCCGGCATTTCAGAGAGAGCAATAGGTTGCACATCGGCAAGTTCATTGAAGGCAAGTGCGCGCACATTCTCGGTTATTTTTCCAGAACGCAGGTCAGCAAGAACAGCTTCAGTATTGTCCCCAAAAAACTCTTCAAGGCGGCGTTGCATACGGGGCGTAAGTTTCCCTTGTTGAGCCATCCGCTGGTAACGCGCAACAACTCCATTCATCAATGCTTCTTTACCGATTGCATCTATCTTTTCGAAACCAGTGACTTTGAGCATTTTTGAAAGCCACCGAGCAAGACGACTCTGGTCACCAAATTCAGCAGAGATGCGTTCTATTTGTTGTGGAATGACATCCCCAACTTTTATATCTGACTTACCAAGGACTGCTTTAAGCCATGCAGAAAGATAATCACTCTTTGCGTCGTACATACCAGTCCCAAAATCACCAATTTGCCGCAGTGCAGAAAACGGATTTCCGATGGTAGCCATATATGTAAGATTTTTGAAACCGGATACTATACCGCGTGTCCCAGTTTCCTTCATACGCGCTTGAAAAATTCGCATAAGCGCAAGATGGTCTTCATGAGAAAATGTCCCCGCCTTTTCTAGTTTTAGGATTCGCGCCCCAAGAGAACCCATCACATCGGACAATTCTCCATCTTTTCCTTTAAGGTTAAAGAGACGCGAGTATTGGATTTTTTCCGCCATGTTACGCAGATAGAAAGCAAGAGCATCTGGTGCACCCGTATAAAACTTTGCCATTTCTGGTGTGACGACATCAACTGTACGATGAGGAATAATGCCAATTTCACGAACAGAAATTCCATTTACACGCCGACCCATCATAAGACGGTTGATGACATCTGCCTGTTCCACAGTATTCAATGCGCGCCCGATTCTTGTTGCTTCCCGTTTCAACGCTTCGTTAAAGAATTTCCAGTTGTCTGCCGCCCCGAAAGTGTCTCGAATGTAATTCATCAGCCCCCGTGGGTCTGCCACATGACGCGGAAAGAAATCTTCAAGGAAAGATACTTCAACTCCAGCCGCTTTTGCTTCATCAAAGATTTTAGTGAGTGTTTTGAACGACTCTGAAAATGTTCGACGCAGACCATATTTGTCAGCAACATCTAAAAGACGCGCTCGGTCTCGGCGCAGAAGTGCAAAGTTGAGGTCTATGTAATCATCTGCTGACGCGCGGGAGATTTTTTTCAACCCATCAAAGAGACCCGTAAATTCATCATTCCGTTTTATCATCCAGTTATTCATTCCAATTTCCAATTCACGCGCTACACGTTTTAGTTCAGGATGTATCTGCTTCAAGCGAGACGAAATAGAACGCCCATAACGACCAATTAAACCGTCTTCACTCTTTAGTTTAGAAAGTTCTTTGAAAATGAACGATGTCTTCTTTTCTGTCTTCAAAAATTCTCTTGTTTTATTGATGAATCGTTTACCAAAACCGCTTTCAGAACGAATAATGTCTCGATACTGTTGATATTCTGCCGGAGCAGGAGAGACTCGCGAAACGGGCGCGCGCATCGGTTCTCCCTTTTCTAGTCGGCGTTCTTCAAAACGCGCTTCTTTCATTTCTTTTCCAAGACGGCGTTCTTCTGCAAATACCTGTTTAGTGAGATTTTTTTCGCGGTCTAGTAGTTCAAAATAATTCGCTATATCCGCGCGCGCTGTTTCTGAATCTGGGTAACCAAGTTCAGTCACAATATCATCACCCCGTTGCTTAAATTCACCGCGTCCACGGACTCCAAGAACTTCTGGCAACTCTCGTGTTTTTTTATTTACATACTTTATCAAGTTCCGTGCCGGATGACTTCTTATAGTTTCTCGCAAATTTGTAAGTTCCGTGCGCTGGTACGATACTGCTCCCTGCTCTTCAAAGATTTGAGAAATACTCCGAGCAGTCGGTTCTTCTTCAGCACCAAAACGCAATAGTCCTGTTTCAGTTCCAGTTGCTTCTTCCATAGCGCGCGCTTCAGGAAATTCCATAAGTTGCTGTTCGTGAAGTGTCGGTGTAACTTCCGCTCCAGCGCGTTGTGCTTCTAACTTTGCTATTCGTGTTGCTTCTTGCTCGGCAAGAATCTGTTTCTGAACTTTCGGATGTAATTTTTCAAATTCAATTTTTGGTTTTGTTGCATTCGCTTTATTCCAGATGTCGGTGAGTTGGGATATATTTTTTGAATCCAATAAATCTTGTTCATTATTATATGAATCAAGAAAAATGTTTTTTTCTCCCTTCTTAATTTTCTGCAGAGCGAATTCTTCTGCTTTTTTAATGGAAGTAAAAACCTCTACATCTCTATCTATTCCTTGTTTTCCAAACATTACTTCATAAGTATTTCCTTTCTTAATTGAACGTGTCCTCACAAACTCCTCCGCGCTCTTATACTTTCTCGCTTCTTGTGCGAGAGGTTCAATTTTTGGTTTTTCCATAATAGGCGGTGGTATTTCTTTCGGCGTTTCTATTTCTTTTCTTATTGATGGCTTCAATGCACCAGTTTCAATGAGACGAATCTCATTGTTAAGTTTATTCGCCACTTTCTGCGGATTGGTTTCCCGCATCAGATTTTTTGACACATTAACAACGCGTTCTTCAGAAATGTTCGGAACTTCTTTCTTTACTATGTCATAAATGGTTTCAAATCTCCGCGTTTGTGCGATTGTCTTCACGACATCTTCGGCAGCATTAAATGCGCGTCGACGCAGACCGCCTCCGGGATAAACATCAAGCACTCCACCAGCCAATACTGCAAATGGAGAAATAGCTCCAGCTGTTACTGGTGAAATACCGATGTCTTCAAGAAATGAAGAAACAGATTTCTCTTGTTCACCCAAACTCTTTACTGGACGTTCACCAAAAAGAAATTTTTCTGAAGGAGTCACGGGAATCAATTCTTTTTCACCACGAGCCGTTAAAGTCGCCGCGGCGGCAGCTCTGCCCGGTGCGCGCAAGATTTCTTTCCCCACTTCAAGTGCTTGACCCGGTATTTCTCGGAGAATATCTCGCACGCGCACTTTATCAGGAACAGGTTCAAAGAAGCCCCGCTTCTCTTTTTTCGGGGCTTCAATGTTTATTGACGGAATCTTTATTTCAGATACTGCCATCTTATTTCCCTCCCGGAAGAGTTTTTGCTACAAGGGAACGACCTTTAGGGTATTTTTCCTCAATAATTTTGAGAATAGCTTCTCGTTGCCTCTTTGAGAGAGTAACGTTTTTTCCATTGATGATAGCCACCCCCACATCACGTATATATTCTACCGCTCTAGTTTTTTCAGTTTCTGCCCCCGCGAAAATCGAAGCATTTGCTTTCAAAAAGCCCTTCGCGATAGCTTGTAAATTATCTTCACTTAATGGTGTTTCTTTCACAATTCCTTGAGAGGTCAGAAGCGCATCTACATCAGTTACGGACAATCCTTCAAGACGCAACAAAGCGGAACGTAGTTGTTCAAAGGAAGCATCAGGATTGGCGTCGATGATTGATTGCGCATTATCGTAAGCACGATTTTGTCCACCAGCTTTATCAATGGCAAGTTGCAACCGTTGTTGTGCAATCTCTAATTGCGTCGCTGTCTTCGCTTGCGAAAGTTCCAATTTTGCCTGATTAAGAACAGTAGTGATATCTGCTGTTTCCTGCAAACGAGTCTCACGGATTGATTCAACGGTAGGCACAAGTTTATTTCCTACTACAGCAAGACCAACTTTGTTAAGTTGTTCAATCGCGTCTTTTCTTCCATCTTGCGCTTTTTTCACGATTTCTGCGACTCCTTTCAAAATGCCTTCACGCAAGTCGAGATTGATGTCCAAAAGTTTTGATGCAAGTGTCCGGTCTACACCCAGCTCTTGGACAGCAAGCCGGTCAGCGAGGGCTTTTACCTGTGTCGAGCGAATACCAGACATGAATAAACCTCGCTTCCCCAGTTGGTCTTCAAGTTGTGCACGCTCCGACTCGTAACGCGCCTCCAACTCATCTTTTGCTTGTTGTGCTTGTGCGTCAGCACTCAACCCCTGTAAATCGTATCTTGCTTTCAAATTCGCAAAATCAGAAGAGTTGAGAAAGTCGTTAAAGAGTTCCATCTCATCTGGTGATTTTGGAATGATGTCAGACGCAGAAAAACCCAAACTACTCTTAGTTGATTCGTCCTTCGCTTCTGACGCTGTTTTTAACGCGCCCGTTTCATCTTTTACAATTTTTTCTCCAGCAGCGTCAGCAACAGGGACAGGAGCCGCTTTTACTTCGCGCAAGATATTTCCTTTTGCGTCGATTTCTACTTGCGCGCCTGTGGGCAAAGTAACGGTGCGCGTTTGTCCTAATGTTTCCACTGCCTCTTTAGTAGGCGCTTGTGCTTCTGCTTTAGTGACACCAAGAGCAGTCGTAGCTTCTGCTGCGGTTGGTTTAGGTGTCTGTTCCTGAACAAAAGGAGAAATTGCAGGAAGCGGTTCTGGCGCAGGTAATCCTGTTTGTGGCAACTTTGTCTGTATTGCGCCGGGTTGAGTGACGGGCGCGGTTGATTTGAGACCAGATAGTAATGGAGAAAATGCACCAGTTAATCCTGTAAAAAAATTGGATAAAGAAGGCGCCTGCTGTTGCGGTAACGATGTAAATTGAAGCGCCGTAGAAGCAGGAAGTTTTCCTGCTGCTGCCTGTTCGCCTTGCACAGTTTTTAGTAGTGCTTGGTTTTGGGAAGGCGTGCCGACAAACGCGCCAAGACGCTTATCAAGACCTAAGTCGGTAAAACGCTTTGAGCGCGCGCGGAGTGAAGTGTCTTCGCCTAGCGCGCCAAGCGCATTGATGGTTGCATCGACTGATGGAAGGTATGGAGTAGCCATTGGTTCTCCTTCAATATCTAATATACACGCTCTACAATAAATTGGCGAATGGATATAGTGTTGCCCGCCAAGGCATTCGACCATTGAGCAGTTACTGCAAAGATTCTAGTCAGTGTGGTGTTGATAGTTGCCGTTGCGGTATTTGGGTCATCTTTTGACACATTGTTCATCGAAGCGGTCATATGCGATTCAATCGTTCCCGATGAGCCAAGAGATGCTATCGTACCGCACCAAATCAGATGCCATGGCGCATTGGTTACGGAAGCCGCTGTGGAAGTCATTGAATTAAGTTCAGTGGTTGCTGCATTGCCGATGCCGACGCGCACAGTTACAGTGTCCACCCCGTTTGCTGTTGAGTACACTCCAAAGGCAGTAATCTTGAAAGTCCCATTTGGTTTGAGTCCGAACTCATTCGAAGGAATAACTATGGTGGCGAGATTTGTTTCGGTGGCAGTGGTGTTTACAGTTGTCACAGTCGGACTTGCGATTAGTGTCTTTTGGAGCGTCACAGAACTGCGAGTTGAAAGACTGGGAAAGAAGCGTCGGTCATACACAGGCGTTTCATCAAACGACGCAAAAGGAACTTCTGGTTTTACAAAATCCTCGCGCTCCTTCAAAATTTTAATTTCGTCGTTGCTCATGCGGGTATCACTTCTGTGTTGTTAAGAATAAACCCATTGAAAACAGAAGCATTGTTTTCTCCGTAAGCAGCAATCCGAAAACCGATTCTCCACCCCTGTGCTTCTGCAGGAAATGACAGTTTTGTATAAGGATATTTTATTGTGCCAAGAGGACGATACTCACTCACACCGCGCGTATTCATTACTCGATACGAAACATGCCATGTTCCACTTTCCACATAGGCAAGAAACTCATTAAATTTTTTGTAAAGTTCGGGGCGTGTTAAGTCATAAAGAGGAGTTTCAATGTATGCAGAAACCGGTACCCCCGCATTGTCGGCTATTAAATCAGAGAATACATCACTGCCGCGTAAAGCCGTATTTGTGTCGTAATTTCGGTTCTCAAAAAGACGATACATCTGACCAGAGAATGCTCCAAAAAATGCGGCGTGTATATTCTGTGATTCTGCGTCGCTGTCGCGCCATCTGTTGAATGAAATAAGATGCCCTATGCTGGTAGAAAATCCAGTCCACACTTCCCAATGTTTTGTTTGCGTATCATACGCAAGGATTATGTTTTGAAGAGAGGTTAATTGACCCACATCTCCTTCTCGGAGATAGAGACAATACTTTTTCCCGATTCTTGCGGCAGAGAAGAGTGTTTCGACCCGCCGGTTGGTGTCAAAAGTCGGACGCGCGTTTTCCCAGAATTGGCGCACCGGCTCACCAATGTTTTTTGCCTCTACGCCGTTAGTTGCGAAAATCCCTTCGGGACAGAATGTGTAAATCAGCCCATCAATTTCCACAGGAACTTTGTTATTCCATGCCCCCACATGAGAAATACGTTGTTTCAGTTCCACTTCGTCGAAGGTAAAAGTTGAATTATATTTGAAAATAAGCAATCGGTCATTTAAGACGCGAAATCCCGTTACTGGTTCGCCACGCTGGTCTTCCACGGAGAAATAATCTGCCGCTGTCCATGAAGTGCCATCAGCGCGCGCAGAAAACGACACATTGTATGGCAATCCTGTTGTTGAAGCGCCGCTACCCGCGCCTGCTCCATAGAGGCGGTCTCTATAATTTGTCATAAACAACACTGCGGGAGGAGACCCTAAATCAGTCAATGTTTCTGCATCGTTGTTGTTGATATATTTTGTCGCATCAAGTGCATTGATGAAACAGATATTGTTCAGTGTTGAAAAAGTGACTCCTGCCGTTCCTGTTATGTTAGTTGCCGGTTGCGTAAGCGGAACCCATTGATGCACGGCAGCACTACCGGGAGATGAAGTGCTATGGGCAACTCTAATGCCAGAACATCCAGTAAAAGTTGTCCCACCACCACCCAACCCTGTATAGGTGATTAAATCGCCGTCTATTTCTATGGTGCCGCTTGCATCAAAACCGGTAGTGCTTGAAACAGTTATGGTTACATCAGTCGTTGCGACACTTGTTGTCAAACGAGTTGTTCTTAAAACTTCAATAGCAGCCGTATTTGCTCCAGCATTTGTTGCTCTAAGAAACGAAGTAGTACGCGTATTAGAAGCGGTTGATGAGCGAGTAAAAACATAAGACGCTATTATTGCGTCACTTCCCGTATCAGTGCCAAAAAGTTGTGAACCACGCCGGACGGTAACCCGTCCTTTTTTATCCAACTCAACATTCCGAGCTTCAAACAGCTCGTTCTTGTCAAGTTCAAGTGGGGATTTGTCCTTACGGACGCCACCACTGAAGTTAAAGATTGGATAGGCACCGATTTTCATTTTAAGAAGCGCTTACATTAGTAGGTGTATCATTTGGATTACGGAAACGAAGCGTGGGCGAGACGACCTCATACTCATCCTTTACTTCGTTAAAAGCACCGGTGATTTTTAGTTCATAGCGGTCTTTCAAGCGCTTGAGCGCGCGCTCATAACGCGCCTGCAAGCGGTCGTGCAATGTTTCCTTTTCAAGCGTAATTGCAAGGTCAGATGACACACCCAAGCAAAGCACAAGCGGTTCAGGAATCGCTGTCTCATCATTACGCGCTGAAAGGTCAGTCGGTTCTACCTGCGCTGTGTATACAATGTCTCGCTCGGTAACTGTTGCGTCGTCAGCGTGCGTAGATGCAGTTGTTCCTTCACGCGCTCGAACGCACCCAGTGAATGTAGTTGAAGTTGATGCTGTCGCATAAATAACCTCTGAATCAATAATGAAACGGAAGTAATCACCGCGTTTGAAGCTACTCGTCGAATCAACTGTTATCGTTGTCGATGCCGCTGTAAGCGCTCCATTAAGCGCCGTTGTTCCCGCTGCCGTTGAAGGACGCGGATATACTTTGAGTTGGTTATTCCACACCATTGCGTGTGACGGGTCAGCTGTAGAAGTATCCGTATCCCAGTGATATATGTCCCATCGCGCATGGTCAATAATAGCAAGCGGTTGTGTCTCAAAACGCACTGTATGGAGCGCCTTTATTACCGCAGTGTCTAGGTCATACGCGAACTGGTTTGCCACCGCAGAAAACGAGCGTTCTATCTCGTAGAAACTCCACAAACGTTCGTGTGCAATGTCGCGCTGCCAATCATTGATAGCATCGATAATTTCTTCATCAGACAACTTGAAAGTATCTGGCTCCTTGACGAAGGTACGAATTTTCTGAATGAGTTTTGTAAGAGAACGTGCCGTCTGTCCGGCATACGGCATTGCGTCCGAGTAAGGGGAGTTTGCGCCAGAAGCAGAATTATTCCACCGCGCAAATCCAAAGCCGGTGGTGTTTGTTGTGTCGTCGTAGCGCGTTTCTTTGTCATCTGGCTGGATTTCATTGGTCGCCAGAACGGTCTTTGCGCCAGTTTCAGTTGCGGCGCGAGAAAATTCTACGCGATTATAGTCAATGCGATATACCGGTTCATCTATGGAGTGGGCATAGCGAGCACCACCGCTTCCTGCGTTGTCAATCGTCAAAGAAGTGCCATCAGAAACCACTCCGTTGATTTGGAGAACTTCCGCATTTTTTGTGCCGATTTCACCAACGATAATCCAATCATTGTCAGCCCACGCATTCGTATCAACCGCTTGCACAGTTAGCGTTGTTGCAGCGGCAGACACTGCCGCGGTGAGATAGGTCTTTTCCCGGTTGTAGGTTAAGTCCTCATTACGAACAAGTAGAAGCATTGAAAATGTCCTTCGCTAGTTATTATGTCCTAATTCTCACAATTGGGTCAAATTGCCGTAAGCGCAATATCGGGATTTGGCTAGAGTGCGGAGCTGTTGTTGTGGAGCTGGTACTGGTAGAACTGCTCGTCGAAGTGCTCGTTGAGGTAGAAGTTGAGGTGGTGGAACTGCTGCTCGATGTCGAACTTGATGTGCTGGAACTGGAAGAAGTGCTTGATGATGTACTCGTCGAAGACGAAGTGCTCGTTGAGGTAGAAGTAGATGAGCTGGTGCTTGTGCTTGAACTTGTGCTTGACGAGGTGCTTGTGGAAGATGATGTTGAGGAAGTCGAGGACGATGTAGAAGTTGAAGAAGAGGTGGACGAACTCGTGCTCGTGCTGGAACTTGTGCTCGTGCTTGTGCTCGTAGAGCTTGAAGTAGTTGATTCGGTATTTGAAGTTGTGGTGCTTGACGATGTTGAAGACGAAGTTCCTGAAGTTGTGCTCGATGAAGTTGAGGTGGATGTTGAGGAAGAAGAACTCGTACTTGTTGAAGTAGAGGTGCTACTTGATGTTGAGGTGCTGGTTGAAGTTGAAGAAGAGGTGGACGAACTCGTGCTTGTTGAAGTTGAAGTAGATGTTGAAGTAGATGTTGAAGTAGAGGTGGAAGAGGTACTCTCAGGAGGAATTGATAATATATATGACCGAATATCATCTGATGAAGAAGCCGTGAAAGACAAAGTATCAGACCCTGCGGGGGAGACAACTCCATCAGAATCTATAACACCAGCACCACCACCATTGACAACTTGGGCATCACCTGAACCTGCTGTCCATGTTCGTTGTCTATCCCCTATTAGCCAGACAATCCAACAATTATCAGCAATAGTAGTCAATGATTTAGACAATTCCGTAAGACCATTTTGTTCTGAAGTATCATTGGCATCAGGCACTCCAGCAGTATTAACACCAGAATATGAAGCTCCTGCAACAACAAAATCAGCTAATGAATTAGACCTAGAAGCAATCAAATCATAAGTTCCAATATCAGGAGTAGTCAATTGGTAATGTTTGATGGATGCAAAATCTCCGCCACCAAAATCTATATAATTAGCATAAACTTCGGTCATTGCGTCTCCGTTCCAAGTGCAACCTGTAATGACATTCGCAGATGACGGCGCACGAGCATAAACAGTTGCAAAGACAATGACATTTGAGCCAGACACAGTAAAATTAGCCGTCACTGTAGATGATGACGAACTAGAACCTGAACCTGAACCTGCGCGTGTGATTGCCATTTATCGGATTCCTTCTTCATCCACAATGACCCCATTTTGTATATTTGAGAGACCTGTAGTGTAAACCCTTGCATCGCCGATTCTCCTAAGTAAATATCCCTGTCCTATCTGAGCGTATTGACCCTCTTCAATGTCTCCACTCACAGTGTCAAAACATGCACGAGCTTCCCCACGCACAAAGACACCACCCGGATTTGTCGGAACAGCCGGATTCTTTTTTGCGAGAGCTTCATAGTCACTCTTGCTTACTTCCGTGATTATTTCAGAGCCGTCAGGAATACGAAAATACAATACATATTTCGTCCCGACAACATTTACTTTAGTGAGAGATGACAAGAAAGTATCCTTCTTTTTTAGTATATCACTCCGGGGAAGGGTTCGGGAAGCATCGCCGGCTCTCCCTTATAAAAGGCATATCCTCGCGCCCATGGTTCATTCCGAAACGAATACTTCTTCAAATAAGAAAGATGATAGAACCGATGCGGTAATGTTTTCACAAGCGGGTGCTTTTTCCAGTAAAGCTTTCTTCCCTCTTTGTCAGTCGGCATGTCTTCCGGGTATGCCCCTTTATAACACAAATCTTTGTTGCGTAAAAATTTTGAAAATGACTTGTTCTTCCACGAGACATCATAATGTTCCGCATCTAAGAGCTGCCACGGAGTGACTGAATAAGCGAAATATTTGTCGCCATCTTTTTTGATTTCTTCAAGGCATTTTTTAAGCGTATCTGTTTCCCACCAATCATCATCATCTAAAAATAATATCCAGTCCTCTTTTGAGCGTTGCACTTGGATATTTCGCACTTCAGTTAAAAGAGCGGATCGCGCCGTTCCTTCCCACGAAAAGTAAATCTTTTTTGGGAACTCTTCCATTACTTTCAAAATTTCTTTGTAAGTATCATCTCTTGAAAAGAGAGAGAGAGCTATATCCATTCTGTCCACGAGGGGTGCAACTTGGCGCAGAACATCCCCGATATAGGGCATCCCGTTCTTGACGATTGTATTACTTGCGATAGTCATGTGTTTTTTGCAAGTCCAATGAGATGATTGCCAATAACTTTCATTTCAGCGTTACCAAACACTTTCAAAAGTAATTCATATAGCATTTTCTCATCATACATCCGCACATGCTCTTCTGTTTCTTCCGGAGACGAGCAGTTATTCGGCACAGCGGCAAAGAAGATACCGCCGGGATTGAGCTTACTCTTACACTTACGCACAAATTCCTCATCGCACCAAAGATGTTCCAAGAGATGATTCGCCACAATAAAATCAAAATTCTTCTCAAGTTTATCCACTTCATAAGCGTTCATGACAGCGCCGTCAATGCCATATTCTTTCTTCATTCGGTCAATCGCCACTTGCGAGATATCTATGCCAAAAAGTTCCGCGTCGGGTTTTATCTGCTTCACTCCAAAGAGAAGTCGTCCGTTACCACATGCTACATCCAACACAGAACGCGCCTTATACTCACCAACCTTCCACCACGCATATTGCATAGAATACTTTTCTACGCGGCGACTTGGGCGTGTCCACACGCTGTCCCAGTATTCTTTTGTATTTGCTCTGTCTGCCATTGCTTTTAAGTAAGTTATTTTGTCATCATGCCGCCAACGCCGCCATACTTCGTCCCAGTAGGCGGGGTTGTTACAATCAACCATTTTTTCTCCTCCAAATTTCCCATTTAGTACTCGACACCAAATCATGAGTTTGTAGCAGATAAGTTTCAAGACGGCGTTGGTTTGACGTTTTATGAAATTGAATCACAAACTGCTTCACACGCACGAACCAACCATGCTCGTACAAGTCTTCAAGAATGTCATACTCCGCACCTTCGCAGTTAATCTTCAAAACATCCACATCAAAACCCGGCATAAAATTACTCAACTTTGCGGTCTTCACTCTCAACAAACGGTCGCTCTTTGCCCATTCTTTGAAAAGAGAGCTGCTCGCGTCTTTAAGATACAGCACATCTTTTCCCTCATGACCAGATAGAGCTACCTCATAAAAACAACCGACCTTAATCCGTTCTTTTGCAATTTTAAGAGCTTCCGGATTCGGCTCAAAGAGCGTAAATACCGCTTCCGGTTTCTTCATCCAAACCTCAATAGAGAAATCACCTTTATACGCACCGCAATCAAACACTACCGGTTTCTCCGGCAATTCAAGTTTATCTACAAGATTAGAAAGCCTTTCTGTCATATTTTTTCTGCTATAACTAAAATGTTTGGGAGACGATGACGCGTCCTACTTTCACCGTAACGAATATAACTGTGCTTGCGCTTTATTAAAATAATACGAAATCCCAATTCAGGCAACAATTTGTCAAACTTTTCCCGATACCAACCATCGCGATGAAATGCCCAATCTGCCTCTTGGCTCCCATACGCATGCTGTACCAGATGTGCTTTATCCGCATAATACGTCTTGTCAAAGAAATGCTCGCATATACCCTCAAAGTCAGGCGTTTCCACCAGAATAGTGCCACCCAGCTTTAACCATGAATGCCAAAGTTTAAGCACTCTGATTCCTTCCTCACGGCTAAAATGTTCCAAGAGATGGTACGCAATAATTTCTTCAAGATTCTCAAAGTGAAGTGTGCGAAAATCAGCGATAATGTCCGCGCCGGAAGATGGTTCAATATCTATAGTGGTAAAGCCCGGATGCGGCATTTTACCGGAGCCGATTTCAATGCGCGTTGCAATTTTTGTAGAAGCAATCATTTTACTTGTTCAGTTATGTTCTTAAAAAAGAGATGGCTGCTGTCTTCTTTCTTAAAATAAGTGTTCCGCAATGCGCGATACGCAAATATGCCATGCTTGTCCACAAACTTTTTCTTTGATTTCTCTGATTCAATATTCCATCTCCTGTAATGCAAGCTACGCGTATTTCCAACCACATGAGCAACGGTAATCTTCTGTTGCGTGACCGATTCGATGCCATTCAAGTGAAAACGCCATGCAAGGTCTAGGTCGTCGCAACCCCATTCGAACTGCTCGTCGAGATGTCCTATGCGAAAAACCGATTCAAGTCGGAACAAAGCGCATGCACCTTGCATAAGTGGAACAACCCCATCAAGATTTTTTGTCAATTCATACGCCCTGTTAAGGAAAAGCGAATTACCAGATTCAATATATCCCGGAGATACGCACCAATGGTCTCTTAATCCGCGTTTCACTTCCGAGTACCAATTTGGCAAAAACAGAAGGTCGTCATTGAAAATACCGAAATATCCATAACATGATTGATTGCTTTTCATCCCTTTTTCTTTCAAGATGCTCTCAAGAATCGGTTTACTTGTTTGATTTCCAAGCATGTTGGTCTTGTATTCAATAATCTTCTTTCCGTCAGCGCGCACATACACATTACCCCGATATTGCACATGAAGCCGTATCTCATCCCACCCTTCGGTTTTTGAAATTGAACGGATAAAAGAATCCCAGATTCTTTGATTTGTCGTGATAACAACAATGTCAGTTGTAAACATAATGTCGTAAATGTTCGGGAATAGGAATTCCACAATGACCTTTTTTATGGAATCTGTAATCGTGGCGCCGACTTTTGCGCCGCCAATCCCCTAAATGAATAAAATAATTTTGTAATCGACGACACAACACCGGTTGGTTAGCCCGTGATGAAACTTTCTTTCCGCAATATGCCAACACCTCTCTTCCATACGGGTTTACCCATTGGATATCGTGGGTGTTGCGAAAAAGTCGCGCAACTTGCAAATCAGTATGCAGAGCAGGGTCAAGAATTTTGTCATCTTCTATATGTAAAAACGGAATCGAATACACAGAAACCGCACCGTCCACTGAAACAATTTCTTCCATCGTTTCTTTGGGAAAAATCTCATCATCGTCAATTTTCAAAATCCAGTCAGTAAAAGTGTTGCGACGCATAT
>Ga0194121_10001347_pt1 | contig 42110 bp, 38 predicted proteins | sample TA2MahCa50mmetaG_FD_148609 | JGI IMG/M metagenome (GOLD analysis project Ga0194121, IMG submission 148609) | Freshwater microbial communities from Lake Tanganyika, Tanzania - TA2015020 Mahale Deep Cast 50m | ecosystem: Environmental > Aquatic > Freshwater > Lake | place: Tanzania: Lake...
TCACGTACTCTTCCACGCTGCCTCGGGTCATCATGTCTACCTCCCCTTCGGTAACACGCATTTTGAGGCAACGTATCCTCCTTCGGTAACTTTTATTGTGAGTCAATTCGGAGAGTTGACACGCCGAAAGTTAACTGGTATCCTGACCAGGATTGTTAGTATACACATAATTAAAAAATGATTATGCACATCAAATGCAGTTGCCTGTGTAATTAAGTTGGGGATGCGTTGCTACACTGGAACTGGCTCAGGCTGGACGGAAACAGGGCAAAGGCGGAGCCAGGAACCCTTGGGCTAGGGAGCCCCGTTGGAGGATTTTCCAGCGTATTGACTGGCGGAAGAATAAAGAGGGAGGCGAAGCAGCAATGGCAAGGCATGGCATATCCCGGTGGTTTGGCGCCCTGGCAATGGCGGCGATAATCGGAGCGCTGGTTGCAGGATGCGGCGGGCAAGAAAGCGGACCGCCAACGCTGACCATTTACTCTGGCCGCAGCGAATCCCTGGTAGGGCCAATCATCACCCAGTTCAGTGCGGTTACTGGAGTCAAAGTCTCTGTGAAGTATGCGGGCACACCCCAGTTGTCTGCCACCCTTTTGGAAGAAGGGAAAAATACGCCCGCCGACATCTTTTTCGCCCAGGACCCGGGGGGCCTGGGCGCCGTAGAGTCCATGCTGGCTCCCCTGACGCCGCAAGTGCTGGAGCGGGTCCCCGAATGGGCCCGCGACTCGCAGGGGAGGTGGGTGGGACTGTCTGGAAGGGCGCGGACAATAGTTTATAATAGCCAGAAGCTTTCCAAGAAAGACCTGCCCGACGATATTTATGACCTGACCCGTCCCGAATGGCGGGGGCGCGTAGGCTGGGCGCCCACCAATGCTTCATTCCAGACCATGGTCACTGCCATGCGAGTCTTGTGGGGTGAAGACAAGACGCTGCAGTGGCTTCAAGGTATGCAGGCCAATAGCCCCAAGACCTATTCTGGCAATGGACCGGCGGTGGTGGCAGTGGCCGATGGGGAGGTGGATGTTGCCCTGGTGAACCATTACTATATATATCCCCTCTTGGCCGAGCGCGGGCCTTCCTTCCCTGTCCGGAATTACCACCCTAAGGCGGGTGGTCCGGGTGCGCTGGTAATGGTGGCCGGAGCCGGAGTGCTACAAACATCCAAGAACCAGGCCAACGCGGAAAAATTCCTGGAGTTCATGCTTTCCCCTGTGGCCCAGCAGTTTTTTGCTGCCCAGACCTACGAATACCCTCTGGTAGATGGCGTAAAAGTCCATCCCGATTTGACTCCGCTGAAGGACATTAAGAGTCCCGCCATCGGCCTGGCGCAGCTGGCCGATTTGAAGGGCACCGAGGCCTTGTTGCGCCGGGCCAACGTCATTCCTTGATGGCGCAGCAAAATCAGGCAGGCCGGCGGCAGGCCGGCTTTTGGCAATGGCTGGTGGGACGCCCGCGGCCACCAGCCATCGTATGGCTGCCAGCGTGCCTTGTGGGTGCGGCGCTGTTGCTGCCTCCAGCATACCTTTTGCTGCGAGGGCTGAGTTCCGGGCCTGATGCGTGGGAGCTGGTGTTCCGCCAGCGCGGGCTACTTATACTGGCACGGACGGTATTGCTAATTGGCGCAGTCACCGCTGCCGCCATAGCCTTGGCGGTGCCGCTGGCGTGGCTTCTCCTGCGCACCGACCTGCCCTTCCGACGGGCCTGGCTGGTGCTGGCTTCCCTGCCCCTGGTCATACCCAGCTATGTCGCTGGTTTCGTGGTGGTAGTAGCCCTGGGGCCGCGGGGAATGCTGCAAAAGGCGTTGCAGTCTCTGGCTGGCGTTGAACGGCTTCCAGATATCTACGGCTTTACCGGGGCCATGCTCACCCTCACTCTTTTGACCTACCCCTACGTGCTGCTCACTGTGCGTGCAGCCCTGGAACGGCTGGACCCCGCGCTGGATGAGACATCCCGGGCCGCGGGCTATGGTCCTTGGAAAACCTTTGTGCGCGTCATCCTGCCCACGTTGCGGCCAGCCATTGTGGCTGGAGGGTTGCTGGTGGCCCTTTATACCCTCAGCGATTTCGGCGCGGTGTCCCTGCTCCGTTACGAGACCTTTACCTGGGCCATTTACGTGCAGTATGAAGCGTCCCTGGACCGGTCTCTTGGCGCTGGCCTCTCTTTGGTGCTGGTGGCCCTGGCACTATCCCTGGTGGTAGGCGAAGCCATGACCCGGGGCCGCTCCCGGTATTATCGCAGCACCGCCGGGGCAGTGCGGACGCCAGCGCGCCTCCGGCTGGGCTGGTGGAAAGTTCCGGCGCTGGCCTACTGCACTACAGTGGCGCTGGTGTCGGTAGCCGGGCCCGTGGGTGTGCTGGGGTACTGGGCATTGCAAGGCTTGGGCGCCAGCGGTGTGTCGGTGCAGTTGTGGCCGGCAGCGGCAAGCTCCGTCTTGGTGTCCCTGGCGGCTGCCCTGCTGGCGCTGGTTTGCGCCCTGCCCGTGGCGGTGCTCGCCGTGCGGTTTCCAGGCCGCCTTAGCAGTCTCCTGGAGCGGATCACCTATGTGGCCTTTGCGCTGCCCGGTATCGTGGTTGCCTTGGCCCTGGTGTTCTTCAGCGCCAACTATATCCCTATCCTGTACCAGAGCTTTGCCTTGCTGGTATTGGGATACATGGTGCTGTTCCTTTCCGCGGCGGTGGGCGCAGTGCGCTCCTCTCTGCTGCAGATTAGTCCCAGTGTGGAGCAAGCCTCCCGAAGCCTGGGGAGCACGCCGGCGAGAGTATTTGCTACCATTACCCTGCCGCTGACCCGGCCTGGACTGGTCTCTGGGGCGGCGCTGGTCTTTCTTCTGACCATGAAAGAACTCCCTGCCACGCTGCTGTTGAGTCCCATTGGTTTCAAAACCTTGGCTACTCTGACCTGGAGCGCAGCCAGCGAGGCCTTCTACGCCCGGGCCTCCATATCCGCATTGGTGCTTATCGGTTTGGCCGCGATACCCATGAGTTTGCTGGTGGCCCGCGACCGCCAACCGGGCAATCCTTAAACTTTTTCCCAGTGCCGGGAAATTTAGGGTTGATTCATTCTCAACGGAGGGAGTGGCAGACCTGTGTGTCTGCCTTGTGGCGGGAGGTCTGACGAGGACGTATCCTGACGAGTCGGGGTGCCCTCCATGGAAATGCTGAGGATGAGTCACCCCTGGGGGAAATGCAGCGGGACGGTTGATAGCTGGAGGCCGGGTGGCTAAACTGGGTTGGCTAAACCTGCGACTTTGGGAGGAGGCCTGGGAATATGCACCATTGGGAAGTGGAAGGCACTGTCCACGTAGGCTGGCCTGACTATGATTCTCCCGAAAAGCCCTACACCATTGTCGAGTATGAGTTGATGGGTAAGGTCTTCCGGGCCAGGGTCACTAATGGGCAAAAGCAAGGTGGGTTTCTGGTAATTTACGATTGCCCGCGGGAAGTATTAGAGCGCCTGGCGGACCGGGCTACGGAACGGCTGGGGTTTCAGGTGGTGGTCTCTAACCTGCGGTGCAGCGTAGACGGCACGGTATACAACAGTTTTGACTACGAATGGCACCCTACTCCAGAGTTTGCTGCACGGCCTTCGTTGCTAGCGCGGACCATCGCAGACCTACTGGCGGTAATGCAGGAGGTGGGGGAAGCCTGAGGGCAGTCTTAGGCTAGACGTGCTGTGGCTGGCGGAGTATTATGGGTTCGCATTCTGGGCATTCCCCACACGCGCCTAGTTGGGAGATTAGCCCTATTTTTCGGAGCAGCAGGAGGAGTTTATGAAGATTGTCAAGATGAAAAACGTTTCCAAGGAACCAGCGGAGATGACCGGCGGACTGATGACTGGCACCCAAGTGTACCGCCAGGCAGTGTTCAAGCCCGGCGAGAGCAAGAACTTTAACTTTGGCATCGTCAGCTTCAGCGCAGGCTCCCGCAACAAGTTCCACAAGCATTCCACCGATCAGATTTTGGTGGTGACTGAGGGCGTGGGCAAAGTTGCTACCCGGGACAGCGCGGGGAACATCAAGGAGCAGGCCATTCGCAAGGGCGATGTGGTGCTCATTCCGGCGGGGGAGGACCACTGGCACGGCGCTCCGGGCGGCACGGCCATGGCCCATATCACGGTGACGGGCAACGGCAGCCAAACCACCCAGACCGAGCGTTAATTTAGTTGCCCCAACTCTGGGTAGAATTGAAGGCCCCTTCCGTTCGGAAGAGGCCTTCTCTGTTGATGCCCTACCGGTTAGGCCCCGGCCTGCTTCAAATAGGAAGCCAGCAGGCGCACAGTAGCTTCCAGGCTGCGGTCCCGGTCCGCCGTCTCCGCCCTTTCCTCGCCCAGGGGCGTGCTCCCTACCAGGCGGTACATGTCTGCGGCCCCTTGCAGAATGTTGGGAGTCATGCCTAGATACTCGAAGGTATCCTGGATTTCCTCCATCTCGCTAACCCACCGTTGTGAACGGGCAGGCATGGACGGAATCCACCCCTCCATAATGTCATAAACCCCTGACCGGCGGCTGGACTGGAACTCTTTAGTCAGGGGCTTCCACAACTCCATAGCTTGGGCCGCCATCAGCAGTTCCGTGTAAAGGGCAGTTGTGCCCTTGGTCATGGCGGCGTAGCACATCTTGATGCCAGAAGCCCGGCCTATCTCGCCCTGCAAGTTGCGCACGTCCAGGCCGAACTCTCGCATCTGCTCAAACTCAGTGGCATAGGGGCCGCAGGCATAGAACCGCGGGCTGCGGCCATTGCGGGGCGGGCTGCCGATGATGGAGGCGTCCACGAAGCGGCCTCCAGCGCGAGCAATCACCGGTTGCAGCGACCGCACCTTCTGGGGCGATATGGCGTTGCACTCGGCGAACAATAACCCCTTGCCGGTGGCGGTGATGGCATCGGCTACTTGCTGGCAGACCACGGGCGCTGCCTCTGAGGTGGTTACTGACAGCACCACGTCGGACTGGCGCACCAGTTCTTCCATGCTGGCAATATCCTCTACTTCAGCCGCCTGGGCCAGGGCGCGGGTGCGCTGGCTGCGTCCCGTGAGACAGGTTACTACCCGCAACTCATGGGCGCGCAAAAGCTGCGCCACGGCGTGGCCCATATCGCCCGGGCTGAGGATTGCCACTGTATTGATGTTGAATGCCATTTGGTTACCCCTTTGGAAATGAAATTATCCGTCAAGCCCTACGTTCCTGGGCGGCTGGTGCGCCCAGGCCGGTCGGTTCTCCAGGCCCTTTGGATACTTTGGACATGGGAACTATCATCAGCAGCGCCACAGCCAGTCCAAACAGTCCTCCCACGTAGTAGAAGGTAACTTCAGGCTGAAGCTGGTACAGAACGCCGCCAATAATGGGTGACAGGGCGCTCAGGATAAACCGGGAAAAGGACAGCACCCCCAATGTCGTAGCGGCCACTCCGTCGCCCACCAGGTCCAGGGCCGCCGCCGTCAATATGGGCTGGTCACTGAACAGGAAAGTGCCCATGACGGCGATTATGATGATCAGTGCAATACCGCTTCCAAAGGGCACGGCAAGGCTCAGCACCGTCAGCAAGACCAGCCCGGGCATTAGCACGGCCTTGCGTCCCAGCTTGTCAGATAGATAGCCCATCAGAGGGCTGGCAAAGATGCCTACCAGCTGCAACAGGGCCACGTATATGCCGCGCCACAGGGCGCTGAGGCCCTCCTGGTCTGCCAGGTATAGGGGCAAAAAGGTCATGAAGGACACATAGGCCATGGCTCTCAGGCCGCCAACCAAAGTTATGCCCCAAATGACAGGGTGCTTAAGCACGCGGCGGGTCTGTGCCAACTGGGTCTTCAGGCTGGGTTTGTCTTGGGCGCCCATGCGGCCCAAATCACGGAAGCCCCACAAGACTAAAAATGCCAGGAACAGGGGGATGACGGCGTAGATTTGCAAAATACGCTGCCATACCAGGATACTGAGGAGAATGCCTGTCAAGGCCGGGCCCGCCACGTCGCCAATATTTCCCCCCGCGCCATGGAAAGACAGGGCTGTACCGCGCCGGTGCGCAAAGTATTGAGAGAGGGCCGCCACCGCCGGCAAGTGCCACACCGCAGCAGCCATAGCTACCAACCCCATGCCTGCCAGCAGCCAGTAATATGTTGGAGAGGAACCCATGATTAGCCACCCGGCGCCAAAGACGGCCATGCAGGCTGCCAGTACCAGCCCCCAGTAGCGCCGCAGCAGGTCCGTTGCCACTCCGCCGGGGAGCGCCACGCCTCCCGCCACCACTTCCCGAGTAGTTGCAATGGCGCCTACCTGGACTGCCGCCAGGCCAAAGGTCTCCCGCACTTCCGGCAGCATCACCAGAAAGCTCTGGGTAAACCAATGGAACACGCCGTGGCCGCCGCTGAGACCGCCCAGGATAAATCCACTGCTGCGGCGGATCCCCCGTTGGCCGCGGTTATGGTCTCGGAGGTTGTCGTGGCTGTGCTGGTCTTCAGGCATAAAGCTCCTTCACAAAACGACCCATGACCGTAATAGCTATGGTGTTGCTACTGTCCGAAGTCTAACCGTTGCTTGCAGGTTTCGCAACCCGTCGGGCGTGATTATCCGCCAAAACTGGGTTGGACGGCAAGCCAGTCTCTGGGCCATCGGCCCAATGGCGGCGTCAAGTTTATTCCAGGGAGGTGGTGTATCAGTTTACTTTGGCATTATCCATCGCACTGGCGGAATCCGGTGCCCAGATAGGGGTAGGCCGAGACTCAGCACTGGGTTCCGGCTTCCGCCGGACGACAAAGCTCAAATTGATACACTACTCTCCCAGGGATGCTGGATTGACACAGGCGCCGGGCGCGTAAGCCGCTAAAGCGGTATAATCTAGGCGGCGCAGCCAGTCCTCAGACTACACTAGATTGTATTGGGCCTCCAAATGTTGTCACCTGAAATAAAAGGCGCGGTCCGGCTGGGCGAGGTGGTCAAATCCGCTTCCACTGTGTGCACTGTGCAGTGCTACCAGTTGGAGGGTGCGCCGCCGCTGGGCAGCTTTGTTCGGGCCGGCGGCGGCCCGGCGACCGCCACGGCAGATGCCGTTTACGGCGTGGTGGCAGCGATAAGCGCTGAGCCGTTGGAACCAGGCCGCCCGGTGCTGGCTAGGGGAGAAGCTGCGGTCAGCGAGGAAGAGGTCTATCGCAGCAGTCCCCAGCTTGCCAGGCTGTTAACTTCCCGCTTTGAAATGCTGTTAATTGGCCGCCAGGCCCGCGAGGGCTTTCAAGCTGCGCTGCCGCCTGTGCCGCCGCGCATTCACACCTTTGTTTATGGTTGTACCAAGGAAGAGATTGTTGGCTGCACAGAGCGGCTGGGATTCTTGCCCCTGTTGCTGGACGCCGGCTCCCTTGCCAGTGCGGAGGTGGTTGCCGCGTGCCTGCGCACTGCGGCGGAGGTTTATCCTGACCGGGGACAGTTCTTACTGCGGGCGGGCCGTGCTTTGGCAGGAGAACTGTCCGGTGACTTGCCCGCCCTCAACTCAATTTTGCGTCGGATAATCCTATGACCCATGGTTTGCAAAGAGACCAGAATGGGGGACTTCTTCCCGGCGCGCCCGTGGGCCTGGTGGTGGGCGGTTCCCTTACCCAAGGGGTGGAAGTGCGCCTGGACGGCGCTGCCACCGTGGAAGATATCAAGGCAGGCACATTTCTCACCATCCAGGGCGGCAGGCAGCGCTACTTTGGCGTGGTCACCGACATTGCCCTGGGCAGCTCAGACCCGCGCATGAAACATACACCGCCCCAGCCAGGGGAAGACTTCCTTGTCCAGGTGCTGTCGGGCATCGTGGCCTACGGCGCCGTCACCGTTATGCCCAGCGTCACTCTCCCCAGCGTGCTGGGCGATGAGGAAAGCCCGCCGCCCGCCAAGACCATACCACCCCACTTTGCCCGCGCGTACACCGCCGCGCCCAGGGACGTGGAACTGGTCTTTGGCCGGGAGGACGAGAACCATTTCTGGATTGGCAATCCCCTGGATATGGAGACCAAGCTCTGTCTGGACCTGGACAAACTGGTGCAACGCTCCATAGGGATATTCGGCAAAAGCGGCACCGGCAAGACCTTTCTTACCAGGCTCCTGCTGGTGGGCATCCTCCAGCGCAACCGGGCCTCGTCCATCATTTTTGACATGCACAGCGAGTACGGATGGAGCGGCCAGGATGCGGACCGCCGCCGGGTCGTCAAGGGCCTCAAGCAGTTATTCCCCTCCCAGGTCTCCACTTTCACCCTGGATGAGGCCAGTTCGCGGCGCCGTGGTTCGCCCGTGGATGAGGTAGTGGGCATCAGCTACGGCGATGTGGAGCCGGAAGACTTGCTGACCCTTCGAGAGACTCTTAACCTTTCAGAGGTGGCAGCGGGGGCAGGGTTCAACCTGGAGAGAAAGTTTGGCCCCGGGAAGTGGCTTCGGGAGTTTCTGGCCCGCCAAGGGCAGGATGACGTTAAGGAGCTTGCCGAGGACGTGGGCATCAACCAGCAGGCCCTGCTGACACTGCACCGGCGGCTGAGCCAGCTTACCCGCTACGAATTTTTTACCGACCAGGCCCCCAAAGACGCGGCGGTGCAAATAATTGAGCACGCCGAGAAAGGCCGCCACGTGGCCCTGGAATTTGGGCGGTACGGCAACGACCCTACGGCTTACGTGCTGGTCAGCACCCTGCTGTGCCGCCGCATCCACAAACGGTACATAGACCTCAAGGAGCAAGCAGCGGGCGGCGGCGGGCGCGAGCCGCGGCCCCTGGTGCTAGTCATTGAAGAGGCTCATAAGTTCCTCAGTCCTGCCATCGCCTCCCAGACAATTTTCGGCATAATTGCCCGTGAGTTGCGTAAATACAACGTTACGCTGATGGTCATTGACCAGCGGCCCGCCGCCATAGATTCAGAGGTTATGAGCCAGTTGGGCACCCTGCTCACCTGCCGCCTGGACAATGAAAAAGACGTGGAGGCGGTGCTGGCGGGCACTCCCGGCGCGCGGCAGCTCAGGACGGTGCTGTCACGGCTGGAGTCGCGACAGCAAGCCCTGCTGTTCGGCGATGCCCTGCCCATGCCAGTGGTGGTGCGCACCCGCGAGTACGGCTCGGAAGGCTCCTACGCCGAATTGGGGCGCAAGGCTGGGTTGCAGCCCGATGCGCACCAGGGGGAGACCGCCGCCCAACGGCTGGAACGGGAAATCAAGGAACTTTTCTAGATGCGCGTAATCACTACTCGCCAGGAGATGGCGCAGGCATGTAGGCAAACAGCCAGGCCCCTGGGCCTGGTGCCCACCATGGGCGCTCTCCACGCCGGGCATTTAGAGCTGGTGCGCCGCGCCCGGGAGGACAACTCTACCGTGGCAGTGACCATCTTTATCAATCCCACCCAGTTCGGACCCAAAGAGGACCTGGGGAAATACCCCCGCGCTCTGGAACAAGACCTGGCGTTGCTGCGGCCCCTTTCCGTGGACCTGGTGTATGCCCCTTCCGTGGAACAGGTCTATCCCTCAGGTTTTGATACTTGGGTGGACCCCGGCAAGGTGGCGGTGCGGTTGGAAGGCGCCTGCCGCCCCGGTCACTTCCGCGGCGTGGCTACGGTGGTGACTAAACTCTTCACCCTGATTCGCCCTGACCGCGCCTACTTCGGCCAGAAGGACGGACAGCAGTGCCTGGTGGTGCGCCAGTTGGCCCGGGACCTGGACCTGGGGGTGGATGTGGTGGTGCTGCCCACGGTGCGGGAACACGACGGCCTGGCCATGAGCAGCCGCAACGCCTATTTAACCCCGGATCAGCGCTGGGCCGCGCCGGTGGTGTACCGGGCGTTGTGCCGGGCGGAACAGTTATGGCGGGAAGGGGAGCGGGACGCCGAGACACTGCGGCAGGTGGCGCGGGCCGAGTTGGAGTCGGAGCCGCTGGTAGAAGCCATTGATTACGTGTCAGTGGCTGACGCGGATACGCTGGAGGAGCTGGACGCAATCCAGGGAAAGGCAATGGCGTCCGTCGCGGTGAGCCTTGGCCGCACCAGGCTGATTGATAACGTTATCCTGGGGTAAGGCGCTGTGCGCAAGGGCACCTCGATTTACGCGCTTGCCTACCCCTGGGTCAGTTCCCGCACGGCCTCGGTAAAGCCGGTCAGCACTTTCTGCCAGTCGCCCACCACGCCGTAGCGGGCCTCTTTGAAGATGTTGGCCTCGGCGTCCTTGTTGATGGCCACTATCACCTTGGCCCCCGAGCAGCCCGCCATGTGCTGGCTGGCGCCGGAAATAGCCACGGTAATGTAAAGGTCGGGTGTAATGGACTTGCCCGTCAGCCCCACCTGGTGGCTGGCGGGAATCCAGCCGGAGTCCACGGCAGCGCGGGATGCGCCTACTGCGCCGCCCAAAAGCTTGGCCAGCGCATCCAGGTTCTTGAAAGGTTCCGGCCCGCCCAGGCCGCGCCCGCCGGAGACCACCACCCGGGCTTCCTCCAGCTTGACTCCCTTGGCCTCTTCCTTCACCACCGAGACCACGCGGCTGCGGGCCGCTTCTGGCTTCAGGTCCACCGGGAAGGAAGTAATCTTCCCCTGGCGCGCCGCATCGGCAGCCAGAGGCTCGTAAGCCTTGGGCCGGATGGCCGCCATCTGCGGGGTGGCGTTGCAGCTTACCACTGCCACTGCGTTGCCACCGTACACCGGTCGGTTGGCCATCAGTTTCTTGGTGGCAGGGTCAAGGGCAATTTCCAAACTGTCCTGGGCCAGGCCCACCCCCAGCCGGAATGCCAGGCGGGGCCCCAACTCCCGGCCCTGGTTAGACCGGCTCATCAGGATAATCCGGGGGCTGGCTTCCCGGCACAGGGTTTCCAGCGCGGCCAGGAACAGGTCAGGATGGTACTGGCGCAGCTGAGGGTGGTTGACCGCATAGACCTGGTCTGCGCCGTGGCTGATGGCAGTCTTGGCCGGGACGTCCAATGTGTCGCCCAGCAGGGCGATGGCCACTTCCTCGCCCAGAGATGCCGATAGCTTGCGGGCCGCCGCCAGCAACTCCAGCGAGCTGCTGCTCAGCTCGGCGCCCGCGATTTCTCCCAGTACCAGGACTCCCTTGGCCTCCGCCATCATAGCCTCCCTAGATTAACTTGGCTTCCCGGAGTTTCATAGCCAGCTTGCGCCCTGCGTCTGCCGCGTCGTCGCCTTCAATCATCTCGCAGACTTTGCTGCGCTGGGGGACAAACAGGTTGTGCAGCGTAATTCGTGGCTGGAGTTGCTCCTTGGCAACGCCCAGGTCGGACAGCTTCCAGATGGTGGGTCGCTTGCGCGTGGCCGCCATAATGCCCCGCAGGGTAGGATAGCGGGGCTGGCCCAGTTCATTGCTGACCGTCACCAGCGCGGGCAGGGATGCTTCCACCACTTCATACCCGTCGGGGATCAGGCGCTCCACCACCACCTTGGCGCCTTGCACCTCCACCTTTTTGCCCAGGCTTATGCAGGCCACTCCCAGCAACTCGGCCACCCCCAAAGGCACCTGGGCGTTGTCCCAGTCGGAAGCCTGCCGCCCGCAGATTATCAGGTCGAAACCGCCCAGCTTGCGGACGGCGGATGCCAGCACTTGGGCGGTGAAAAAAGCGTCCGAAGTGTTGTCAAAGGCCTGGTCCTGGAGCAGCACCAGTTCGTCGGCCCCCATAGACAAGGGTTTCTTCATTACGTCCAGGGCGAAGCTGGGGCCCATGGATATGGCCGTGACGGCGGCGCCCGCCGCATCCTTGATGCGAAGGGCAGCTTCCACGGCATTCTCATCAAAACCATTTACTACTGGCGGTATGCTGGGTGGAGGCACCACCCGTTTGGTGCCTGCGTCAATGCGGAACGCGGCCACCGGCATTTCTGGGTCCAGCACCTGCTTGACCAGAACGGCAATTTTCAGGGCCATTACACTACACTCCGGCTGATGTGACGAAAACCAATATATAGTCCGTCCCTTTGTAATGTCAACGAAGTACGTCGCCTATTTGCGCGGCACCACAAAATGATATAATTGTTATTGGGCTGCCCAAGGTGAAAAGCCTTGGCAGCTTAGTCGGGTTAGCCCAACCGGCAACCTGAAAGAGTTAATAAACCGTGAACACTTTAAAGACCTTTATGTTCTTGCTCTTGCTCAGCGGGTTTCTGCTGTTTGCTGGGTTATTGATTGGCGGGCCGGCAGGCGTAATCATTGCCCTGGTTTTTGCCCTGGCGATGAACTTCTTCGCCTACTGGTTCAGCGACCGCATTGCCCTGGCCATGTCCCACGCCCATAAAATTGACGAGCAGCAAGACCCGGCGTTGTTTCGCCTGGTAAAAGAGCAGGCGGACCGCGCCGGACTGCCCATGCCCAAGGTTTACGTCATGGACTCGGACACCCCCAACGCCTTTGCCACGGGCCGCAACCCCCAGCACGCCACGGTGGCGGTCACCACTGGCATTCGCCGGCTGCTGACGCCAGAGGAACTGGGCGCGGTTCTGGCCCATGAAATGGCCCACGTGGGCAACCGGGACACGCTGATCATGACCGTGGTGGCGACCATTGCTGGAGCCATCTCCATGCTGGCCATGATGGCCCAGTTTTCCGCCATGTTTGGCGGTGGGCGGGACCGGGAGGGCAACGGCGGGGGCAACTGGATTGCCTTGCTGGTTCTGGCAATTGTCATGCCCCTGGCGGCCACCCTGGTGCGGCTGGCGATCTCCCGCGCCCGGGAATACCAGGCCGATGCCACCGGCGCCAAGACTTCCGGCAATCCTTACGCCCTGGCCAGCGCCCTGGAAAAGCTGGAGTCCGGCAACCGGCGGCATCCCATGCATGTTCCGGAAGCCGCGTCCCACCTATACATCGTGAACCCCCTCAGTGGGAAAGCCATTGCCAACCTGTTCTCCACACACCCGCCCATCCCGGAGCGGGTCAAGCGCCTGCGGGGAATGGTGGAGCGCCCTAACTTCAGCGGCACGGAGCGTCCTAACTATTAGCCTGCCCCGGTAACCCTGCGCGGAGCAGGCGGTGGACATAAGCGACGACGAGGCCCGGCAAGACGCCGGGCCTTTTATTTGGCGTGGCATGACCTTAACACAAGCTGGTGTTACACTGCCTTCCAGGAACAGTCCCAATGGGATGGTGGCTTGCAAGCAGCGGACCCACGCAAGCTTTTGAGAATTATTCATGGGCATAATCCTCTGGATCCTGCGCTCTCTGGCTTCAGCAGCCCTAGGCATAGCGATATTTGTGGCGTTTCTGGTCTTTCTGGTCGCATACATTGTTTCCAGCCAGCTCCTGAACCCCCAGTTTTACTCGCGCGCGCTCACTGAGCAGGACGCTTACAACCGCGTATATGACGATGTTCTCCTGGATTCAGGCCACCAGCTGCTGGCTCAGTATTACCTTGGAGACCGCGACCTGGTGACTTACCGGGAGCTAGTGCAGGTGGCGCGCCAGGTTGCGCCGCCGGAATACTTGCAGCAGCAAACGGAAGGGGCCATTGAGGGCGCAACGGATTACCTGTCGGGAAAAGACGAAGGGCTGGAATCATATCTGGATGCCGGACCAGTCCTGGATAAGGTCAAGCCTGCGCTGCTGGAATTGTTGGATCATAAAATTGACGCACTGCCGCTGTGGGTGCCGGACCCTGCTAAACCGCAGCAGCTGCAACTACTGGAATTCTCGGCGGCGGTGCAGACTTTCTTCAGCGATCTGGCTGAAGGCCGGATCCCCAAAGCGGTGCCCGACGTGCGTGTGGTGCCTGGGCCTTTGCGGGGAGCAGCCTTCGACGGATTTATGGCCGAGTTGACCAGCGGCCAAGGGCTGGACCCACACGTAGCACTCGCCCTGCGGCTGGCTGCTCCCGACCTGCGCCGGGAGTTCGTGGCGGGCAACAGTTATGCCACGGCCAAGCTGGCGGTGCGGGCGGCTGCCGGGGTAATTATTGACGACGCCATTGCCGCGGCGCGGGCCCGGCTGGACTCCCAGTCCAGGCTGGACCTGGCGGATTTAGCCTCCCGCACGGAAATAGCTCCAGGAAAGACCTGGCTGGACCAGCTGCAAGAGGTCCGCCAGCGCCTGGCGGTTTTGCCGGTAATCCGTTGGGCGGCGCTGGCCGTGGTGGCCCTGGCGGTGCTCTTGATGGGCTTGGTGCATCTACCCAGGCCGGTGCCTGCCCTGGGCTGGCCTGGGCTGACGCTGCTGCTTACTGGAGGGGTTTGCTTGGGGGCGGGTCAACTGGCGTCCCAGGCAGGAACCAGGACGCTGGGCCATTTGATGGATTCCTGGGTAGAACAGGCTGCTGGCGTTCCACCATCGGTGGCAGACCTGGTTGGGGACGTGCTGCGTGCCCTGATACATGATGCCGCCAGGAGCGCGATTGGACCTTCGCTGGTTTTGATGCTTTGCGGCATCCTTCTGCTGGCGCTGGCCCTGGTGTTGTTCCTAATCAAGCGGCGCCGGACTAGCTATTGATTCCCATGTGGATGGCCGGTGCCGGAATTCCATCGCAGGGGTGAGGGATGTCTCGCCCCTGCGATGCTCTCTTTATTTAGAGGGTGTGTGACAATTCCCGCTCGTGGTGAGTCCCGACGTATCGGGATCCCGACCAGGTCGGGGCTTGTCGAACCATGAGCGGGCTAAAAGCTACTCATCCTTCGACAAGCTCAGGATGAGCGGGCTGGGTAGACGGCATTTCTCACACACGCTCTTAGAAGTTGTCTAAAAAGTCATTGCGAGGGGCGTAGCCCCGAAGCAATCGCGTGCCCAGGACGAGATTGCTTCGCTTCACTCGCAATGACCAGAGACAATCTTTTTAGACACGCTCTTAGAACCACTAGCCACATGCTCATTTGTCACCCTGGGCGAAGCGAAGGGTCTGGGGTGGGAAGCTACTTACCCCACCCCAGATGCTTCGTCGTCCCGATGGAATCAGGGCCCATCAGCACGACAGCTTTCATCTTGGTGGGGCTCCTATAAGATGGCGATGGGGTTTACCGGGCAGCCGGTGACATTGCGCAGGCGCAGCGGCCCCAGACTTAGCATAAACTCGTAGCGGTTCCGCTGCTGGCAAGCCTGGGCAATCTGTTCCAAGTTGGCGTTGTCAATCAGCCACAGTCCCAGGGTCACCAGGCAGACCGTATGCAGCGGCGAGGTGATGGTGGCGTACTGGGTGGGCCGCACGTCGTTGGAAGTGTCGGTGCCAAGCATGGCAATGCCCCGCTGTTTGAACCAAGGGGTGCAAGCCACTTGACAAGCAACCGCAGGCTGGGTATTGGGGGTTGGCCCCTGCTCCAGCCGGCGGCGGTAGTTGCCCGTGCGCACCAGCAAAATGTCTCCTTCGCTTACCTTTACTCCCTCCAGACGCTCAGCGGCATCCAGGTCCTCTGGCATCACCGGCTGGTCCGGCGTCAGCCAGGCAACATTGCGGACGCGGGTAATGTCCAGCAGCACGCCGCGGGTGACTATGCCGTCGGCGGCCTGCTCAATGGAGTGGGTCTGGGCACCTTCCCGGGAAGTGATCATACTGGCGGGCTTGCCATTGTACAGTTTGCCCTGCCAGGAGTAGTGGGAAAGCGCGTCAATGTGGGTAATGGTCTGTCCATGGAACACCATGCCGATGAACTCGGAGGCACCCCGGCGCACCATTCGGCGCTCCGGCGGGTCCGTGTCCCGGCCTTCCCCACTGTCCACCATGTACCGCTGCACCTGAAAGCTGATGTCCGGCGCCATCTCGGTAGTTATGGGCCGGGCGCAGCTAACCGTGACCCCTTCCTGGACCAGGGCGGCGGCCTGCTTGCGCTTTTCCGGGGTTATCAAGTTCAGGCATCCCTTCTGGTCGTCCTTGCCCCAGCGGCCCCAGTTGCTCAGAGAGGTCATCCACTCCAGCACCTGGGCTTCTGTGGGAATCTTGGCTGATCGGGTCGTCATGGCTATCTCCTTACATAACGTATTGATGGTGTGAGGGAGGTCTAATCGCCTGTGTCAAAAATGACGGCTCGTCCTTCGACAAGCTCACTACGAGCGAAGAAAAACCGCTCACCTCGAGCCAGTCGAAGGGTGAGGCTGGACGTATTGACCACCTAATTAATACACGCTCTAAAAGCGTGTTTAAAAAGTCATTGCGAGGGGCGTAGCCCCGAAGCAATCGCGTGCCCAGGACAAGATTGCTTCGCTTCACTCGCAATGACCAGAGACAATCTTTTTAGACAACCTCTAAGAGGGTGTGTGACAAGCGGGCTGGGTAGACGGCATTTCTCACACACGCTCTAATGCGGCCCATTGTACATCACGGTGGGCGCTGCTGGCAGAACAAGACGTACAAAACAGGGCTTCAGAGAGCTGCGCCAGCAAACTGGGGATATCCCCGCAGAAAGTCAGCGGTGCTGGCCGGTCTGCGCCCCTCCAGCTGCACCGTCTTGAGGCCAAGAATGCCCTGGGCGGTCACCACTCCCAACGGCCATTCTTTACTGTCAAGAGTTACCACCAGGCCAGGCGCGCCAGCCGCCGAGACATTGGGCAGGGCTGCCACGTCTAGCAGCTTCAGCACCTTGCCTTGCCACATGGTGTAAAGCCCAGGCCAGGGCGTATAGGCCCGGCGGAGGCGATCCAGGTGGCCGGCGGAAAGCTCCCAGCGGGCCAGGCCGTCCTCCCGCTCCACCTTGCGGGTGATGGTGGCCTGGGACGAGTCTTGGGGACGGGGCGTAAGCTGCCCAGAAGTCCACAGCGGCAAGTTCTCCAGCAGCAAGTCCGCGCCCAAGGCGAACAGGGAGGCGGTAAGCGTTTGGGCAGTGTCTTCGGGTCCGATGGGGTGTTCCCGCTGGGCCAGGATGGGGCCGGTGTCCATACCTTCATCCAGCAGCATCAAGGTGGCGCCGGTCACTGAATCCCCTTCCAGAATGGCGGTGACCACCGGCGAAGGCCCGCGGTATTTGGGCAATAACGATGGGTGCAGGTTCAGGCAGCCATGTGCCGGAGTGTCCAGCACGGCAGGAGGCAGCAGCAGCCCGTAGGCGGCCACTACAATAACATCGGGCTGCAACGCCCCCAGTTCCGCCTGCGCCCTGGCGGAACGCAATGTGGGGGGCTGGAACATCGGCAGGCCCAGTTCCAGGGCGCGGGCCTTCACCGGCGGCATTTCCGGTGACTGGCCGCGGCCTCGGGGACGGTCCGGCGGAGTATAGACCCCGGCAATCTCCAGGCTGGGGCCGGTGTTTAGCCGTTCCAGCACAGGCACGACAAAGGATGGGGTGCCCATAAACACAAGACGCATTAGCCCCCTGCTACGGTTTCATGCAGCGAATTGAGATGAGAAATTGTCCTGGATGGCGCGTTGGTGTGGTCCATTTTGGGTCTCGTCATTCCGGCGCAAGCCGGAATCCAGTAAAGTGCGTCAATCTCGAGCATTCCTGGACACCGGCTTCCGCCGGTGTGACGAATGGCCCGCTTATTTCCTGCGATGGCAAACTGAACCACTACCGGTGCGTTAAATTCCTTGACATGAAAACCTGGCTGTGCTTAGAATACTTTAACCGCTTGGCGGGAATCTTGAAAGGGAGGTGGTAATTTATGAAACATGACTTATTTAGCAGGGGCGATGGTAGGCATCTGTCTGGACACGACGAGGTGGTGGCTTCCTAGCGACCTAGGGTAGCATAACGCCCGTCAGTCGGGCCCAGGCCAATGCCTACCATCGCCCCTGAGACCCAGTTGGCGTTCCAGGGCGGTAACCCGGCAGAGGGCTGGGCCCGATCCTTTTCACAAGACTTACAAGTGACATTGAGTAAAAGTTGGGGTGGTGCCTGCTGGCGCGGCGGATGCGCCGCATGGCCAGGGGGTAATTTTTTGGCTCTGGAATGAGTCACTTGGAGATTGACAAGGTTCCAGCCCCGCCTTACAATCCCCCCAAATCCATCGCCGGTACAGGTTCAAAAACAAAATATGCTTCGTATCAGACTTCGCCGGGTGGGGAAGAAGGGCGCCCCAGCTTACCGCATTGTAGTGGCTGATTCCGCTGCTCCCAGGGATGGCAAGTACATCGAGTGGATTGGCCAATATGACCCCAAGGTTGACCCTCCTGCCATTACCATCAAGAAAGACCGGGCTGAGGAATGGATCCGGCGTGGGGCCCAGCCCTCGGAAGCGGTGCGGCGTATCCTTGAAAAGGATGGAACTCCTGCCAAGGAAGACGCTAAATGAAAGAGCTGATTGAGTATATTGCCCGGTCCATCGCCAGCAATCCCGGAGCGGTCAAGGTTACTCAAACGGAAGAAGGGGGTCAGATAGTTCTCCGCCTGGAAGTAGCCCCTGAGGACAAAGGTAAAGTCATCGGCCGCCAGGGGCGCGTCGCCCAGGCCATGCGGGTCTTGCTGCGGGTAGCTGCGGTCAAAGACGGCACCCGGGCGATTCTGGAGATAATGTAGCGGCCATCCGGGCAGGCTATATCTCCGGTAAAGGTTGACACAGGCTTTAAATAGCTGTTACTATTGCGAAAGTTGCACCCGCTAAGAAAGGGAGTACTAAGGGCACACTGTCCCAGAGAGCCGGCGGCAGGTGCAAGCCGGTGACAGCCAGGCCCCCAACTCGCCCCGGAGCGTCCAGCCCCAAGGCAGCGTCGTTTCTGCGTAGCCCCAAGGCGGCGGAAGACCCCGATACAGGTCGTTAAGCTGCTCCTTGAGCGCTATCAAGTGCCTTCAGCTCATGGAGAAGAAGGGTGGTACCGCGGGTGAATTATGACCCGTCCCTTCAAGGGGACGGGTTTTTTGTTGGCTGTCGTCTTGGAGGATTGCTATGAAGCTCACTGGAGCTGAGATTGTTTGCGAAAGCCTCCTCAAGGAGGGGGTTGACGTAATGTTTGGGCTGCCCGGAGGAGCCATTCTACCCCTTTATGGCGCCCTGAGCCGTTACCCGCAGCTTCGTCATATCCTGTGCCGGCATGAACAGGCCGCGGCCATGGCGGCGGACGGTTACGCCCGCGCCACGGGACGGGTGGGGGTTTGCGCCGCCACTTCTGGACCTGGCGCCACCAACCTGGTGACTGGCATTGCTTCGGCCCACATGGACTCTGTGCCCATTGTGGCAATCACGGGCCAGGTGCCGCGGCCTGCCATCGGGCGGGACGCCTTCCAAGAGTGCGACGTGACGGGCATTACCCTGCCCATTACTAAACATAACTACCTAGTCATGGACGTGGCCGACCTGGCACCCGCCATTAAAGAAGCGTTCTACGTGGCCCGCACCGGCCGCCCAGGCCCGGTGCTGGTGGACATCCCTAAGGACGTGTTGCTGGGGGAGCGCGCCGAGTTTGTTTGGCCGGAGCAGGTCAATATCCCTGGTTACAATCCGCCCCAGGACGCGGACCGGGAGCAAGTGGCCGTGGCGGCGCGCTTGATTAACGAGGCGGAACGCCCGGTAATCCTGGCGGGCCACGGCGTACTCATCTCCCACGCTTATGAAGAGCTGCGCCAACTGGCGGAAAGAGCGCAAATACCGGTGGTCACCACCCTGCTGGGCATCAGCGCGTTCCCTACGGATCACTATTTGAATGCCGGTATGCCGGGAATGCATGGCATGGCGTATGCCAGCCTGGCAGTGGACCAGGCCGACCTGGTCATTGCCTTGGGTATGCGCTTTGATGACCGGGTCACTGGGCGGCTGCGGGACTTTGCTCCCCGGGCACGCATAATACATGTGGACATTGACCCATCGGAGCTGCACAAGAACATCAAGGCCAACGCCCCTGTGCTGGGCGACCTGAAGTGCGTGTTGCGCCAGCTTTTGCCCCTGGTGGAACGCCGTGTGCACATGGAATGGCTGCGCCGGGTGGATTCCCTGCGGGCCGAGCACCCTTCCCTGCGCATCCGCGACACCGAGGCCCTGCTGCCCCAGTACGTGATGCAGCAACTTTCGGAGCTAACCGATGGCAAGGCTATCATTGTTACCGGGGTGGGCCAGCACCAGATGTGGGCCGCTCAGCATTATGGCTTTAAAGAGCCTAACACGCTGATTACCTCCGGCGGCCTGGGGGCGATGGGCTTTGAAGTCCCGGCGGCCCTGGGCGCCAAGGTGGGATGTCCCGACCGCACCGTTTGGTCCATTGCCGGTGACGGCGGGTTCCAAATGACCATGTGTGACCTGGCTACCGCCGTGGAAAGCGGCATAAATGTGAAGTTCGCCATTCTGAACAATGGCGTGCTGGGCATGGTGCGCCAGTGGCAGGAGTTCTTCTACAATAAAGACTACTGCGCCACGGTATACAGCGCCAATCCGGACTTTGTGAAGCTGGCCGAGGCCTTTGGCATTACAGGCATCCGGGTTAAGGACAAGAGCCAGGTGGCCCCCGCCATTCAGCAGGCTATGGCCATCCCCGGACCGGTGGTGGTGGACTTTGTCATCAAACAGGATGAGAATGTCTATCCCATGATCCCCGCCGGCGAGTCCGTGGGGGAGATGATGGAAGAACCGGCGCCGGAAGGCGTCCAAGGGATTCGCTGATGGTCTATAACGGGCATCAACAGCATACTATCACGGCTCTGGTGCAGGACAAGCCTGGGGTGCTGGCCCGCGTTGCCAGCATGTTCCGCCGCCGGGGGTTCAACATTGTCAGCCTGGCGGTGGGCAACAGCGAACAGCCTGGGTTGTCCCGCATGACTTTTGTGGTCAACGGCGACCGGGACACTGTGGACCAGGTGACCGGCCAGCTGGGCAAACTCATTGACGTGGTCCGCATCTCTGATCTGTCAGACCAGGAGACTGTGGCCCGGGAGCTGGCCCTTATCAAGGTGGAGACCAGTCCCGCCAACCGCGGCGAGATTGTGCAGTTGGTGAACCTGTTCCGCGCCGCCATTGTGGACGTGGGCGCTAAGTCAATGGTGATTGAAATCACCGGCGAGGAAGACAAGATTAACGCCCTGGCTAACTTGCTGGCCCCCTTTGGCATCAAGGAGATGATGCGCACCGGCCGGGTAGCTATGGTGCGCGGCCAGGCCGAGGGCCGGGTCAGCGACAGCGTGGGCATTGGCCGCCGTGGGGACATCATGGACCGGGCCAGGGTCAACTACGAAGGGGTGTAGTCAGGAGGATTTGGCAGGTTTTGAAGCTCATCCTTCGACAGGCTCAGGATGAGCCGGTTTCCACTCGTGGTGAGCTTGTGGAACCACGGGAGGGCCGGGGATTTTGATCACGTTCTTGAAGGAGAAGCACTAAGCACATGGTGACCATCTATTACGACAAGGATGCAGACCTGGGCGCGCTGGAGGGCAAGACCATCGGCATTATTGGCTACGGCAGCCAGGGCCACGCCCACGCCCTTAACCTGCGGGACAATGGGCAGAAAGTTATGGTGGGCCTTTACCCCGGCAGCAAGAGCCGCGCCGCCGCAGAGGCCGAGGGCCTGGAAGTGGCCGACGTGCCGGAAGTCGCCAAAAAGGCCGATGTGGTGATGATGCTGATCCCAGACCACCTGCAAGGCCGGGTGTACCGGGAGCAGATAGGCCCCCACTTGCGCCGCGGGCGCACTCTCATGTTCGCCCACGGGTTTAACATTCATTACAAAGAAGTGGTGCCCCCCAAGACCATTGACGTACTCATGGTGGCGCCCAAGGCGCCCGGCCACCGCATGCGGGAACTGTTCTCGGAAGGCATCGGCGTGCCCGGCCTGCTGGCGGTGCACCAGGATGCCTCCGGCCATGGCAGGGAGATTGGCCTGGCCTACGCCAAGGGCATTGGCTGCACCCGCTCCGGCGTGCTGGAGACCACCTTTAAGGACGAGACGGAGACTGACCTGTTTGGCGAGCAGACGGTGCTCTGCGGCGGCATCACCAGCCTTATTAAGGCCGGGTACGAGACTTTGGTGGAGGCGGGCTACCCCCCGGAAATGGCCTACTTCGAGTGCCTTCACGAAATGAAGCTCATTGTGGACCTGATCTACCAGGGCGGGTTCAACTACATGCGCTTCTCAATCAGCGACACCGCTGAGTACGGCGACCTGACCCGCGGCCCCCGGGTGATTGACGAACACGTCAAGCAGAATATGCGGGAAATCCTGAAGGCCATTCAGGACGGCAGCTTTGCCCGGGAGTGGATTGCGGAGAACGACGAAGGCCGCCCGCGTTTCAACCCCCTGCGCCAGGCTGCCCGCAGCCACCCCATCGAGCAGGTGGGCAAGGATCTGCGGAAGATGATGCCCTGGATGAACCCCAAGGAAGTGTAGGGCTGGCGCGTACCATGGTAGGGGCAGACCCCTGTATCTGCCCTGGGCGCACACACAGGCGCGCCCCTACAAGAGTGTGAGGAACCCTGGAGGCAAACACAATGAACGCGGAGGCATGGTGCACAGTAGTCCGCCATCGCCCGCTGGTCCTGGCCGGGTGCCGGCTCATCGGCATCCTGACCATGTCGGGGCTGGCGGCGGTGGACTACGGGGCCCTGGGGCGGCTTTCTTAGCTAGCAGCTTTCAGCCTTCAGTTATCAGCTTATCCCCGCCCCAAGTCCAGGCTGATAGCTGACTACTGACAGCCGATGACAGGCAGCCCCAACTTGAAAAAGGAAACAGGTGCAGCAATGGCTAACGAACGAGTTAAATTTCTGGATACCACCCTCCGCGACGGCGAGCAGTCCGCCGGCATTGGCATGACCGGCGACGAAAAGATGGAGATTGCCCGGCAACTGGCCCGCCTGAAAGTGGACATTATTGAAGCAGGTTTCGCCGCCAGCTCCCCCGGCGACTTCCAGGCAGTCACGGACATTGCCCGCCAGGTCAAGGGGCCAATCATCGCCTCCCTGGCGCGGGCCGTGCCCAACGACATTGACCAGGCCTGGGCCGCCGTCAAGCACTCAGAGGCCCCCCGCATCCACGTGTTCCTGTCCTCCTCAGACATCCACGTGATGCACCAGCTTCGCAAGAACCGGGAGGAGGTCATGGACATGGCGGTGGCCATGGTGAGCCGCGCCAAGGGCTACTGCCCCGACGTGGAGTTCTCCCCCATGGATGCCACCCGCACCAATCCGGAGTACCTTTTCCAGATGCTGGCGGCGGTCATCAAGGCGGGGGCCACCACCATCAACATCGCCGACACCGTGGGTTACGCCATACCCTCGGCCTTCGCCCAACTGGTGCGGGACATCCGCGCCAAGGTGCCCGGCGCTGACAAAGTGACCATCAGCGTCCACTGCCACAATGACCTGGGCCTGGCGGTGTCCAACAGCCTGGCGGCGGTGGAAGCCGGGGCCAGGCAGGTGGAAGGCTGCATCAACGGCATCGGCGAGCGGGCAGGCAACGCATCCCTGGAAGAGATTATCATGGCCCTGGACACCCGCAAGGACCTGTTCAAGGTGGACATTGGCGTGGATACCACCCAGATTTATCCCAGCAGCCGCCTGGTCAGCCGCATCACCGGTATGTCGGTGCAGGCCAACAAGGCCGTGGTGGGCGAGAACGCCTTCCGCCACGCTTCCGGCATCCACCAGGACGGCGTGCTCAAGGACCGCTCCACCTACGAGGTCATGCGCCCCGAGCGGGTGGGCGTGCCGGGCAGCAGCCTGGTGCTGGGCAAGCTCAGCGGCCGGGCCGGTCTGCAAGCCCGCCTGGAGGCCCTGGGCTACAAGCTCAGCCGGGACGAGGTCTCCAAGGTGTTCGAGTCCTTCAAGGCGCTGGCCGACAAGAAGCGGGAGGTCACTGACCGGGACCTGGAAATCCTCATGGATGAGGAGAAGCGGGTGGCGGGCGAGCCGGCCAGCTACACCCTGCAGCACGTCCAGTTTGTGGGCGGCGACGGCATCCCCACCGCCACGGTGCGGCTGACCGGCCCCAAGGGCGAGACCCTCAGCGACGCCTGCACTGGCAACGGTCCCGTTGATGCGGTGTGCAAGGCCATTGACCGTGTGGTGGGCGCTTCCGGCAAGCTGGTGGATTTCAACGTGCAGGCCGTGACCGAAGGGCTGGACTCCATCGGCACGGTGACGGTGCGGGTGGAAAAGGGCGGCAACATCTATACGGGCCGGGGCGCATCCACCGACATCATCGTCGCCAGCGCCAAGGCGTACCTCAGCGCCGTCAACCGCTTCCTGGCCGCCGACGAGGCCGCCACCCTGCCCGCGGTGGGGACGACACCTGACTAGGCCGGACAGCCCGGACAAACCTGGTGGTGCTCCGTAGGGGCGACGCATGCGTCGCCCCTACACCCAATTTGAATTACGAAAACCCCTAGCCACCCTTTACGAAAGGGGGGCTAATTCACACCAACCGCAGCTGCGTCCCCACTTCCTCAGCGCGGCCTTTCCCGTCCAGATGCACGGCGGGGTAGCTCAGGCCCCGCAGGTGGGCGGCCAGCTCCGGAAAGCCGTTGACCGTGTAGACCTGCTTGGGGTTCACCTGGCGCACGTAGTCCACCAGCTCGTTGAAGTCGGCGTGGTCGCTAAAGGGCAGGTCCGCGTCGCCCCTTCTTCCCCAGGGGCGCCGTCCGCTTATGGCCCAGCCGGTTAGCTCCATGAACCGCAGCCCCCTGGCCTTGCCCAGCATCTGGCTGGTCTTGGCCCCCGGCGGCGCAATCAGCACCTGGCCTTCTTTCCACTGGCCGTCCCAGGGCAGGAAGCTGCCGGGGAACTGCACTCCTGCCTCCTGGTAGCGTTCGGCAATGCGACACACGCTGTCCTCCACCGCCACCTCAAAGCCTTGGGCCAGCAGGTGGTGCAGCACTTCCTGGGCCTTGCCCAGCCGCCAGCCCAGCACCACGGGTTTCTCCCCCCTGGACAGCCAGCTTGCCAGGGTGCGGAACGCCGTGCCCAGCACCTGCGCCTCGTCGGGAAAGACGTACTCTGGCTTGCCGTAGGTGGCCTCCATCACCAGCACGTCGCAGGGCACCGGCTCCAGGGGTTCGTTCACCGGGCTGGGCCGCACCTTGAAGTCGCCGGTGTAGAGCAGCCGCTCCCCCGTGGTCTTGGACTGCACCAACGCCTGGGCCGACCCCAGGCAGTGGCCCGCCGGGTGCAGGGTCAGGGTGTACCGCTCCGTCTCCAGGGGCTCGTGGTACTCCAGGGTGATGGGACTGGAGCGGCTGGTCAGGTAGCCGGTCAGCAGCAGGCGGGTGCCGGGCGTGACCACCGGGCTGCGGTGCCGCGCCGTGTGGTCCGAGTGGGCATGGGAGATGAGGCCCGACTCCTGCTTGCGGCGGGAGTCCAGCCACAAGTCCAGCTCCGGCAGATACACGCCCTGGTTAAAGACCACTTCCAAATTGGTTGCTCCGTAGTTTATTCACCGCGGAGGGCCAGGGAACGCTGAGATTTTTGGGATAGAGTTCCTCTGCACCAGTCTTGCAGGGACAACCAGACCGCTCGTGGTGAGTTCTTCAGCTGAAGGATGGGCCTGTCGAACCATGAACTGTGGTATGCGGCCCTTCGACAAGCTCAGGGCGAGCGGTCACTTATGCAACCAGTACGCCCCCCAAATCTCCGCGTTCTCCGCGCTCTCTGCGGTGAATAGTTTCGGCTGGTCGCCAACAGGGAGTATAATCCGTTGGCCGGTGGAAATGCCAGGCAAGTCTTGAATGAGTAGTGTATCAGTTTGCTTAAGGACTCAACTCGTCGCACCCCGACAAGTCGGGATGCCCAGATAGGGACATGGCTGAAACGCACCACTGGGTTCCGGCTTGCGCCGGAACGACGAAGGGCTAATTGATACACTACCCTTGAATGATGCAGGTGATTGTATGGCGGGACAAGTGGGAGAGCTAGCTCCGGACTTTAAACTGCCCTCGGCCAATGACGGCGATATCTCGTTGAGCCAGTACCGCGGCCAGAAGCACGTAATCCTGTCCTTTCACGTCTTTGACTTCACTGCCGGTTGAACCAACCAGGCCACCGCCTTCCGGATGTTCAACAGCCGGTTTGCGGAGAAGGATGCCCAGGTGCTGGGCATAAGCTGCGACCACGTCAACGCCCACCGGGCCTGGTGCACTGCCATGGGGGGCCTGCCCTACCCGGAACTGTCGGACTGGCACCCCAAGGGCAAGGTCAGCCAGGCATATAGCCTTTGGAACGAAGAGCGGGGCGCCAGCACTCGCGCGGTGCTGGTGGTGGACAAGGCCGGGGTTATCCGGTTCCGGCAGACCTACGCGCCGGGCACATTGCCGGAGCCTGCGGAGATTTTGAAGGTGGTGGAGGGATTGGGGTAGCTTTGGGGGGCCTCATCCCTTTGGGGCGTTGCCTCAAAGGTTCCTGATTGCATTATCGTCGTTCCGGCGAAAGCCGAAACCCGTATCTGGACTGAGCCATCGTGGGACTTGGGCACTGGCCTTCGCCGGTGCGACGATTGTATTTTGGGGCAAGGCCCCCCATCTGGGGAGGGGGCCAAGGGTAAGGCCAAAAAAGGCAGCGGCCCTCCCCCATAATCATCGGAGGAAGGCCGCCTGGCAATGGCTTGGCGAGATTAACGATGGATTTGCTGAATCTGGTACCGCAGAGTGCCGCGGGGCACGTTAATGGTTACTTCTTCGCCCACGGACTTCTCCAGCAGTGCCTGGCCCACCGGCGATACGGTGGAAATCTTGCCTGCCGCCACGTTGGCTTCCCGTGCGTCCACCAGCGTGTAGTTGATTAGCCGGCCGGACTCGATGTCCTTGAGTCTGACCGTAGTCCCAACCTTGACCCGCTGCCGCGGTTCTGCCGGTTCGTCACCCATGATTTGGGCAGAAGCCAGGGCTGCTTCCAGTTCCCGGATGCGGGCTTCAATTATACCCTGCCGTTCTTTGGCGGCATCCAGGGGAGCGTTTTCCCGGAAGTCCTTATCCGCCATAGCCCGCTTGATGTCCTCTACTACGTTCACCCGGTCCACTTTCAGAGACTCAAGCTGGGACGTCAGGCTTTCATAGCCTTCTTGACTGAGATAGGTGGTCTCGGCGGCGGCCACTGCAAGGGCTTTCTTGCCGGCGACCTTGCGGGTCCTGGGCACGCGCAGGTGGCTGGACAGGCCGGTCTGAGTCCACCCTTCATCCTTGAGAAACGACAGGAACTCCTTGACTGGAGTCAGCCGCACTGCCGGGTCTGCCCCGGACATTCCCACGTGCTGTGCGTAGTCTGCCACTTCCGATGGCGACAGCTCGCTAACCTTGCGCTCCCGGCCGCACCAAGCGATAAACCGGCTCAATTCCTGGTGGCCCTCCAAGCCCTTCTTGCCATCCTTCTTGGCCGCCACGTAAGAGCTGAGGGCCTCGGAAAAACAGGGGCTAATGGTAATCATGTGGGGCAATCCTCCTCTAACCCTAACCCAGGGCATTGACCACCTTGGCGTTGAGTCCCGGGAACCCGGCCAGGTACTTCTTCCTTTCGTCCTTCAGACGAAGGACGTATTCATCAATTTGCTGCTTGGTGTAGAACTTGGACAGATCGTATTTGCTCAGATCCGCGCCATCCACTTTCTTGGGCACCAAGGTGCCAAAGTGGGGTTCTTTCTCCCACTCGATGGTGTTGCGTACAATGCCGCGGATGATGGCCGCCATCTCGGGAATGGCGATGCGGTTGACCCGCTGCTTGATCACCGCCCGCCCGTCGGCGCTGCGCTCAATTATCTCGCCCACGCCGCCGGTGTTCAGCAGGTAGCACTGGACCCGGCTCTCGTTGCGCTTCACGAAATCGTAGAACCAGTTGCCCTCATCAGCTTCGGAACCCAGCAGGAAGGGATTGGTGCCCACCACCCGCACCGATTCTCCGGCGCGGCGGGGGTCGCCGGCCGAGGTCTCTACGCTCTCACCCAGCATGAAGGCCGCCGCAGCCTGCTCTGGATTGAGCTTGGAGGCCAAGGGCAGCACCGTCATGCGGCGCGTAATGAAAGCTACAATCAGGCCGTCCAGCTTGTCGGCGGAGGGCAGATTTATGTCTGAGCCGACGTAGGGGGCAAAGTTGGCGCGGGGTATAATGGCCCGGCCATTGCCGCCCAGGGACAGGTCGGCGTAATCTATCTTGCCCTGATCGGTGAGCATCACGTTCTCAAACAAGGCCTCCGGGCCTTCCAGGGCCTTCCACACTACTGCCTGCGTTTCGGGGTGCAGGCCTTCGGTCTTCAGGTAAAACCCGCGCTCAGTGCCCAGAGCGCTGCCGTCCTTGGCCAGGAAAACAATGTCGTCCTGGAGGATGTCCATGTCCTCGCCGCGGGCGGTCAAGCCGTGGTTGTGGCAAGAGTGGGTGGTTTTGCCGGTGCCGGAAAGGCCAAAGAAAATCATGCCGTAGCGGAGGTTCTTGCCGTCGTTCTGGCGCGCTGTCACCGTCTTGGAGCCAGCGTGCAGGCTGAGCATCCCTTCCTCCTTGGCGTCCCACATGGCCATGCGGAGGAACCCCATCTTTACTTCGCCTACGTAGTCAATGCCCAGCACCACGTTCAAGTTAATCTCCGGGAACACCAGCACCTGGCGCTCTTCCTCCGGCCACTCTGGGATACATACCTGGTAAAGCTCTGGGCCTGCTTCGCTGGGGGAGTAGTCCCGCAGAGTGTGACTCCAGAGACAGGCCTGGCGGACGTTATCGGAGCGCTGAACGGAGAGGAAGAGGTTGCACTTGGGGTTGAAGGAGGAGTTATCGCCGATGGTGCGCTGGACTCGAATTAGGGGGGCTCGTTCCAGATAAGCTTGCACCGCCTTGAGGGTCTGGTCCTTCTTCTCGGCGATGGTTTTCTGGCGCTCGGTGAGCTTCTTGGAAGCCACCCGGTCGCTGCCAAAAACTACGGTGTCGCGAGCGTTGCGGTTGCGGACATTGGAGTAGAAGCTGAGACTTTCAGTCTGGGTGCGGCGTCCATAGTGCCGGGCCTGGTCATCCAGTTCTGGTACGCTGAGAGTCTGGACATTAGACCGGCCAGGAAGCGTCTTGATGAATTCCAAGAAGTTTTGTTCCATAATTTCCCCCAAGCCGCATCTTTCTTGGCCCCCGCCGTTGGTGCTGGGCAGACGCTCACTTCAGGGCATTGCATGCGATGAAGTTGAGGGCTGGCCTGCGGCTTGGTAGGAAGTGGCTTCCGCCCCAGCCTGTGCGGCTTTTGCGGGGTAGCCACTAAGTGCCATTCTAGTGCGGTATTGTAGGTATAATCATAGCAGGTTCCCGCATTGATGGCAACGCAAACCAGCGGCATCCCACCAGTGTCCAACAGTTGCCCGGATACAGAGCCAAGGGCATTGGCCAGGAGTGGAGTTGTTCCACCCCTGGCTAATAAACTGCTAAAGGCCGGCCTTGCCAGCGGCCTGGCGCATGGTCTTGAGGTAATTGGCGCTAGAGGTCTGGAGCAGGCTTCCCACATTGGTATGGAAATACTGAACGCCCAGCCCCAGGAACTTGGACACCAGGGAATCTGGGCAGCTGCAACCCGCAATACCGCCTGCATCGCGGATTATTTTTATGCCCTTCTCCATCTGGGCCTGCACTTCCGGGTGGGTCTGCTGCCCCGGGTAGCCCATGGACTGCGACAGGTCGCCTGAGCCGATAAAGAACACGTCCACGCCTGGCACTCGCACCAGTTCACCCAGATTTTCGATTGCCTCCACTTCCTCCAGCATCAAGCACACCAGAGTGTTGCGGTTGGCGTCGGACACGTAGGCTTCAGTGCTGCCGGCAAAGCCGTAGTCCGCAGGGCGGCTGCGGCTGAAGATTCCCCGGTGCCCAGTGGGATAGTACTTAACGGCGTCCACCGCTGCCCGAGCTTCCGCCGCCGTGTTTACATGCGGCACCTGCACGCCCCAGGCGCCCCGGTCCAGGAACGGGGCAATAATCTCCGGACGGTTGGCCACGGGCCGCACAATGGGGGCGATGCCGGTGATTTCAGCGGCGCGGATCATCTCCTCAGAGTTGTCTACCGTTACCGAACCATGTTCGTTGTCAATAAGCACCCAGTCAAACCCCAGGTATCCCAGCATCTCCACTACCTGGGGCGACGGGAAAGTAATCATGGAGCCAAAAACCGCTTTGCCTGCTTGCAGCTTTTGCTTCAGGGTATTCTCGCGCATGATATCTCCTTCACTACTTGGCTGGATGGCCAGCCTGCTTTCTAGATTCGCCGGGTTTCAGCCTGAGGGCAGACTAGCCACTCCAACCAAAGGTGTCAATCCCTGTTCAGGCATTTGATGGGTGGGCGGTTGTCATCTGCCCGGATATTGCCTACACTCTGGGCAACTTCCAGCGGCGCTTTTTGGAGTGCTATGAAGCTTCGTTTGCTCTTGGCGGTGCTCTGCCTCCTGGTTATTTCGGCTTGCCGTCCCCAGGCTGAGCATGCGCCTCTAAACAACATTACCGTGGACTGGTCTCTGGATGTGCTGGCGGTCCGTCCCAGCTACCAATTGTCCCGCCCTTTCCGGGATCTCCTCAAGCCCCATTTTTATGCCAGAACAGATCTCAAGGGCGATGTTAATGGCTGGAGCCGTCCCGATAACCTACCAGAGGAGATAGTTGAGCAGGGCGGAAAAGTCAAACTCAGGTTCAGGCAGGGGAGGAGCGATACCTACCTGGACCTGCTGGCCCTGGAGTCTCAAATGTTGGGTGAGCACCCAGTCCATAAGGTGTACCGGCTCAAGGCCATGGGGGCGCCGGTGGAGCGTAGCCTGGCCCGCCGCCTGGAACAGCAGCCCTTTCCTCACTACCTGTTTCACTCTCTCCAGTTTGAGTATCTGCCCGGCAAGGAGAGCAGTGGCGTCGTTGCCGAGGTCTTCCCAGACGGCACTTTCCTGGTGATTCCCTACACGCTGCCCGAGGAGTGGCGCAGCCCCGAGGCTGGGGTATCCGCGCCCAGCCACCTGCACGTCAATGCCAGGGCATTAAGTGTCAAGACCTCGGAATCCGCCAGGCAATTTGAACAGGAGATTCTGGAGTTGCCCTTTGAGGAACAACGGTATCCGCCCGCGGAGCTGGCCCGCCAGGACTGCCAGACATACCTGGAGAGTCTCAAAGACCTGGAGTACGCGGGTTTGCTGGAGGCCGTGGGCTACCGTTTTACTCCGGAGCATGTATCAGCTTCTGCTGATGCCGCAAACCCTTTGCCCTTTGTCGGGGAGGTCAATGCGTTGCTGCGCAGCGGCGCGGGCAGCAACGTGGAGTACTTTGGGTTTGAGGGAGAGTGGGTGACGCAGCTTCTGGTGCAGCGCGGGACGCCCTGGCTACAGGAGTGCGATGCAGCGGGAGGTATCCGGCGCTATTCAGCGGTTCCTGGCGGGCCGCAGGACAACTACTACATAACAGTCCGGCGCTCCCTGGAACCCGACAAAAAGCAGAGATACAAAATTCTGGCTCTGTCCAGTGATGGCGCCGCCCAGGAGATTTACACCGCGCCGGGCATTATGCTTGTGGCGTTGCCCCTGCCCAGCGACCCCAGCCGGTGGCTTCTCAGTTCGGAAGGGTGGCCCGGGCCAAAAGATGGCGCGCCCGCGGACCCGCGGTGGCAGTCGGTGTACCTGGCGAAGGTAGCGCAGCCCGATGACTATGCGGAGGTGCACTACCCATTGGAGGGGTTTCCCAAAGCGCCTTCAGAGGGGCTGTACGGCGCATCCGCGGCATTGAGCGCCGACGGCCGGTTCCTTTTCAACACTCTGTACGGCTTCAAGGACGAGGGCGGCGGATTGTGGGTAGTGGACTTGGCCCGGCCCGACTTTGCCAACGCCCCGGCGGCCTACCGGCGCATCATGGAATGGGACCACGCCCTGAGCTGGGTTGTGCTGGAACGCCAGCCTGCGGCGGGTTCTGCCACCACCTTATGGGTGTTTCTCACCGGCAAGGAGGTGGCCGATGACTTTGCCATGACCGCTAACCTGGCCCGCCTGCGCAGCGACGGATTGGACTCGGCGGTGGAGCAGCGGGAGCGGCTGCGGCGCATGGTGGGGTGGAATCCGGTGCCCTTTGGCTGGCAAAAGACCGGCGACCACCAGTTCCTGGTGGCGGTGGAGACCTTTTTTAACTACGAGAGTTCCCTGTTGCCCCGCGCCCTGGGAGTTTACCTAGTGCCGGTGGAAACATCCAAATAGGCCGAGGGCACAATAGTGCAACTGAGCCACCAAGTGATTGATTCCGTTGAATGCTTTTAGGCAGTACCAATAAAAGCATCGGAGCCCTGAGATTGCCTCAGGACTCCGACGGTAGCTGTTCCAGCAGAATAACGGTTGCCTGTACACCAGACCCTACAGGGAGGGCACCAGTGGAAGTGCGCCGCTGTACTACGGTTTGCCCACCTTGGCTGTGACTTCCAAGTTGTGCATCAGTTCCGTGATTTCGTGCCAGGTCTCGTCCTCCACGAAGATGCCTTCTTTGCGGCGCTTAAGCTCGGTGCGGTACTCCAGCTCGCCAGGATACAGTACTTCGCTAAAGCCAGCGGCGGGCGGCGAGGTCTTGACGAACTCGGCGAACTCCTTCATCTCCTTCTTGAACTGCTCTAGGGGGCGGAAATTCTCCACCTTGAAGGCCGAGATGAACACGCCGTCGTTGTGGCGGGCCTTGGGGTCAATGCCAAAGCCCAAGCCGGTGAGGAGCCCGGAGAACATCTCCACCATAAAGGACAGGCCGTAACCCTTGTGGCCCTGGTCTGCCCCCACCGGCAGGATTGCGCCGCCCTTGCCGTAGTCGTTGGGGTCGGTGGTGGGCTTGCCGTCCTTGTCCACAATCCATCCCAGGGGCACCGGCTGCTTGCGGTTGCGGGCCAGGGAAATCTTGCCTGCGGCCACCGCGCTGGTGGCCATGTCCAGCAGCACCGGGCCGGGCAGCTCGCTGGGCACGCCGATGCAGATGGGGTTGGTGCCCAGGCGCCGGGCGCGGCCGCCAAAAGGCGCCACCGCCTTGGGGCCAGCGCCGGAGTCGGCAGTAATCATGGCGATGAGGCCTTCCTGGATGCACATGGTGGGGTAGTCGCCCAGCCGCCCAATGTGGCTCTGATAGTGCACGGTGATGGCCGCCACTCCCTGGGCCTTGGCCTTGGCAATGGCCATGCGAGTGGCCTTCTCAGTGACCACAAAGCCAAAGCCCCAGTTGCCGTTAATTACCGCCGTGGTGGGTGATTCCCGTTCCACTACAAAGGGAGCGCCAGGAACAATGTGGCCCTTGTCAATGCGCTCGCAGTATTCCGGAATGTGGATGACGCCGTGGGAGTCGTGGCCCACCAGGTTGGCCTTTACCTGGTGGCTGGCGACTATTTCCGCCTCGTGAGCAGGTACGCCCTTGGCTACGTAAATCTCGTAAGCTACTTTGTGCAGGTATTCGGGCTTGAAGACCGGCATGACTTCAACCTCCTGGATTGGTGGTAGTAGTCTATTACCCGCTACCCCGTTTGTCCACCAGGGCGGCGCAGGCGTAATTTGGTTCGCGGCCAGGCGCCGGCCACGTTGAAACACAGGCAGGGCTGCCCTACACTGTTGTTCACGCTGATTCTTTAATAAGGTATGAGTAACCTTGCCGTCATGCCAGCCTTTTCCCTCAATACAGGCACGCAGACTGCGCCGTTGCTGGAACTGCGCCAGGTGGTCAAGGACTTTGGCGGCCTGCGGGCGGTGGACCGGTGCAGCTTTGCCGTCTGCCAGGGGACCATTACTGCCCTGATTGGTCCCAATGGGGCGGGCAAGACCACCCTGTTCAACCTTATCACGGGTTTTCTCAAGCCCGACGGCGGCAGCATCTGGTTCCAGGGCAGACGCATTGATGGCCAGCCATCCCACAAGATTGTGCGCCTGGGCATCCTGCGGACTTTTCAGGTGCCGCGGGAACTGGAAGCTATGACCGTACTGGAAAATTTGCTCCTGGTGCCCGCGGGCCAAACCGGGGAGCGGCCCTGGGCGGTATGGTTGTTGCCCAGGCGGGTTGCCAGGGAGGAGCAAGCGCTGCGCCGACAGGCGGGGCAAGTGCTGGAATTCCTGGGTCTAGTCCATCTGGCGGATGCCCCCGCTGGAAGCCTGTCCACGGGGCAGAAGAAATTGCTGGAGTTGGGCCGCACGCTAATGGCCTCACCCTCCTTGGTGTTGTTGGACGAACCGGGAGCAGGCGTGAACCCCACCCTGATGAACCTCTTGGCCGGTCATATCCGCAGTCTCTGCCGGGAGCGGGGAATCACTTTCTTGATTATCGCCCATGACATGGAACTGGTGATGCGCCTGTGCGACCCCATCGTGGTTCTGGATCACGGGTCGGTGATAGCCCAGGGCGCTCCGGATGAGGTGCGCCACAATCCTGAAGTTGTCCGCGCCTATTTGGGAGGGCCGGTTTGACGCCCTTGCTGGAGGTTGACCGGCTGGTCGCTGGCTATGGCGATTCGCTTATTCTCCAGGGAGTATCCCTGCTGGTCTGGCCCCAGGAAATTGTGGCTATCATTGGGCCCAACGGCGCGGGCAAATCCACATTGCTGAAGGCGGTATTTGGCCTGCTCAAGACCCGCCAGGGACAGGCGCGCTTCCAGGGCAGGGATATTTCCGGCCTGCCGCCGGAGCGCCTGGTGGGGCTGGGGATGTCTTACGTGCCCCAGTCCAGCAACGTCTTTCCTTCCATGACCGTGGAGGAAAACCTGGTGATGGGAGGATATGCCAGCAAATCCAATCCGGCCGCCCGGATAAAAGGCATGTATGACATGTTTCCAGTGCTGGAGGCCAACCGCCGCCGCAAGGCAGGCAGGCTTTCGGGCGGGCAGAGGCAGCTGCTGGCCCTGGCTCGCGCCCTGATGCTGGAGCCAGTGCTGCTGCTGCTGGATGAACCGTCCACCGGCCTTGCTCCGGAAGCCGTTTCCACCGTATTTGACCAGGTGCGCCGCATCCAGGAGGGCGGCGTATCCGTGGTAATGGTGGAGCAGAATGCCAGGCAAGCGTTGCTGCTGGCACAAAGGGGATACATACTTTCAGGCGGCCAGAACCGGCTGGATGGCCCTGCCGCTGACTTGTTGCACAAGCCGGAGGTTGTGCGCCTGTATTTGGGAGGCTAAGCCGCTTACTTTGTACAAGACGCAGCGTCTCCCCAGACTCATGGCCGGACCGCGGCGGTCCCGATGGTTGCTTGCGGGCCTTGTGGCCGCATCCCTTGGGGCGGCCGCCGCCCTGACCGCGCCGGAACTGCTGGTGAACGGGTTGCTTTTGGGCTGCGCGCTGGCTCTGGGGGCCGTCGGCCTGTCCGCCGCTTATGGCATTCTCAAGTTCATTCATCTGGCCCACGGCGAGTTTATGACTCTGGGGGCATACCTGGCTCTTTTCTTTCTTATGGAGGTATTGCCTGCCCTGGGGCTGGATTCCGCTGGCCTTGGCCTCTTCACTTTCGGATATGCGTTGCTGCTGGCCCTTCCGGCGGCAATGGCTGGCGCATCTCTGGCGGCGGTGGGCCTGGACTGGGCGGTATATGGTCCTCTGCGCCGGCGGAGCGCCGCCCCTATTGTCATGGCAATGGCCTCTCTGGGAGTGGCCTTTGCACTGCGGGCGTTGGTGCAGATGGTCTGGGGGAACGGCATCCACCAATATCCCAGGGCTTCCCGCGAATTTATACAACTACCTCTGGATATTAGAGTGCCGCCTGACTACCTGTTCCTGGGCGCCGCTGCCGGGATAATGGCGCTATTGTTGCAGGTTTTTCTGGCGCGCACCCGCATTGGGCGGGCCATGCGGGCCACCGCCGACAACCCGGTGCTGGCTCGGGTCAGCGGCATCAACACCGAGGCGACGATTCGCTGGGCCTGGGTGGTCAGCGCATTCCTGGCGGCGGCGGCAGGAGTGCTGCTGGCCACCGCCAACGCCCAGTTGCGTCCGGAGCTGGGGTGGAACTTGCTTATCCCGCTCTTTGCCGCCGCCGTACTGGGCGGGATGGGCAGCATCTACGGTGCATTAACCGGCGCTCTGGTCGTGGGTGTGGCGATGGAGGTTTCTACCCAGTGGCTTAATCCCAGCTACAAATCTGCCGTGGCCTTTGGTATTTTGCTGCTCTGTTTGCTGTTCCGGCCCGGTGGCCTGTTTGGTGAACGGGAGTAGCGGGGATCATGCTGGAAATAGTTAACTACCTGGCTGGCTTTGCCATATTGGCATCCGTTTATGCGGTGCTGGCCCTGGGCTTGAACGTCCACTGGGGTGTGACCGGGCTGATGAACATTGGCATCGCAGGCTTTTTTGCCCTGGGAGCGTACACTACGGCGTTGCTTACCACGCCGCCGCCAGACCCGGCAAAATTTGAGCAGTTTGTGTTCGGCGGCAACTTGCCCGGATTGTTTCAGCGGTGGGGTGTTGGCGGCGATTTGTGGTTCCTGGCCGGGCTGGCGGCTGCCGCGCTGGTCTGCGCCCTGGTGGCGCTGCTTATAGGGCTGGTCACATTACGGCTGCGGGAAGAGTACCTGGCCATTGTTACCCTGGGCATTGCGGAGACCATCCGCCGGGTGTTTCTCAACGAATCCTGGCTGGGCAATGGTTCCAGAGGCCTGTACCAAATCCCCAAATTCCTGGGGAATCTGGCAGCCCCCTGGCTTTATGACTTGCTTTACGCTGGCGTGGCTCTGGCGCTGCTGCTGGCGTTGTTTTTTATAGTGGAAAGGACACTGCGGTCGCCGTGGGGAAGGGTGCTGCGGGCAATTCGTGAAGACGAGGTGACGGCGGCAGCCAGCGGCAAGAACGTCTTCCGGTTCAAGCTCCAGGCATTTGTGCTGGGCGCTCTTATTATGGGAATAGGCGGCGGTGTGTACGCCCACGGGTTTCGCTTTATTGACCCCTTCACCTTTGACCCGCTGTTGGCGACCTTTATTGTGTGGGTGATGCTGATGGTGGGCGGCAGCGGCAAAAGCGCTGGGGCATTATTGGGGGCGTTGGTAATCTGGGGGGCATGGAGCGGTTCGCAGTTGCTGCCGGGTTATTTAAGCAATCCCAACTTGCGGTATTTGCTGTTGGGCGTAGCTATGGTGCTGGTGCTGCTTTTGCGCCCCCAGGGCTTGCTGGGAAGACGCTAGAGGGTGTGTGAGAATTCCCCGTTCTCCCCCTTACCAAGGGGGAGATAGAGGGGGTATGACCACCTCACCTAACTTCCCCTTATCAAGGGGGGGACTTTTAACACCCTCCCCTCACGGAGATTCAAATCTTCCCGTGGACTTGATGCTTCCGCCCTCGATTTTCCAGACTTCTATGGTGTTGCGGACGTCGCCGTTCCCGTCAATGCTTTGGGAACCGGCCACGCCTTCATAGTCAATGTCTTTGCCGTCCCGCAGCAAAGACAGCGCCTTCTTCAGGTCGCCGGGGCCAACCTTTTCCCCCGGGGCATTGGCTACATCCCTGATCGCGTCCCGTATGGCCGGTCCATCATACTTGCCGGCCTTTTGAGTGGCTAGGGCCAGCAGTACGAAAGCGTCAAAGGTCTCGCCAATGTACGGGTTAGTGGGCAACTGGCCAAACCTTTCCTCAAACATCTGTCGGAATATCTGGCCGGCGTTACTGTCGGGAGTTCCCGCCGCGGTGCCGTAGAACCCGTTGAAGCGGTCTGCGCCCAGCCGGTCAAACATCTCCTGGCTCTTGGTGCCATCGGAGAACAAGAACTTTTGAGCAAAGCCGCCTTCGATGGCTTCCCGCAAGTACACTCCGGCGCTTTCTGGATAGCTCGCCGCCACCAGCACGTCCGGCCTGCCTTCGGTGGCGCGCCGCAGCTCAGATACGTAGGTTGCCTGGCCGGACTCCTGGGGCACCATTGCCAGCACCTTGCCGCCCTGCTGCTCAAAACTGTTCTTGAAAACAGTGGCCAGCCCCTCGCCGTAGGGGTTGTTAACATAAATTACAGAGGCTGTTTTATATCCCAGCTCGTTAGCCAGCCGTGCCAGCACAATTCCTTGTGCGGAATCGGACACTACGGTGCGGAAGAGGAATCCGTTGTCGTTGAGTGCCGTTAGGGCAGGCGACGTAGAGGCGGGCGAGACCATCACCACCTGGTTGGGCACCGTTACGGCCTGGGCCACCGCCAGGGTGACGCCGCTGCTCAAAGACCCCACAATTGCTTTAATCCCCTGGGCGTTTACCTGCGCCCTGGCGGCCTCCATGGCCACCTGCTGGCTGGTGCCGGAGTCGCGGTGCACTGCGCGGACCGGCTGTCCAAGCACCCCTCCGGCGTCGTTCAGCAGCTCCGCCGCCAAGTCCGCCCCGTTGCGCATGGGCGGGCCGAAGGTTGCCAGGTCTCCGGTGTAGTCCAGAAGAGTGCCAATCCGCACGGGCTGGTTGTCCTGGGAGCCGCCGCAGCCGGAGGAAACGCCCAACAATCCAGCCAGGGCGAGAACCGTCAAGAAAGCAACAGATAGCCTCAACACAATGACATCTCCGGACGCCACCAGACCATGTGATCTTGGTGCAGACCAGGCCGGTTAACCAACTACTTGGAGGAGTTCTGGATCTCTTGGGCCGAAATGCTTAAACGCAGCAACAGGTCTTGCAACCCTGCGGCCGACTGGCGCCGCAGGTTAGAGGCGGTGTCTTGCTCCTGCTCCAGGGATTTGAAAGCGTCGGAGGCGAAGGGCCGCCAAACGGCACGCAAGGAGCGGAGGGCGGCGCTTTCGGTGCTGATTGCTTCTGCCGCGGGTTCCCGCACTGCCCGCAGCAGGTCGCCGGTGGGGAGGCGGTTGGCCCGTTCGCGTAGTGTGTCCGCCCTGGTAACAAACCCGTCCAGCGACTGAGCCACTTGAGCCCGGTCGCAGCCCCCTTCGGTGCGGCGCCACTGATCGTAGTCCCGGTTGAGCTTGGCCCATTCCACAGACAGGGCGCTGTACTGCTTTTGGAACTCGGTCACGGCGGCCTGGCTTTCCGCTGAGGCATTGATCACGTCCAGCACTTCCTGGCGGACGGCCAGCCTGACCTGGTTGGTACGCACCACCGCCCAATCAGCCTCAGTCTGGGCAGAATCTTTCGCCTTCGGATTGCGGAGGTTGCGCAGGGCCTGGTCTTCCGCGCCAGCCGCCTCCGCCAGGCGGAACACCAGGTCCGCGGTGGCGCGGCTGGCAGGCAAGTCGTTGATTGCCGCAGTAACGTCGCCCAGGGTTACCAGCAATTTGTTAAGCGTAACCAGGGCAGCCGAATTCTGTTGAGTATGATAGCTGTCGTAGTCTTGGTGGACACGGTCCCATACAGCGTTAATGCTTTGCAAAGCATCGGAGAACTCTTTCACTGATTCTCGGCCTGCCGCATCGGTCAACCGCGCGGCGCTGTTCAAGTCATCGGAGGCTTGCCCAAGATTCCGGGCTACTTCTGCCAGGTCCTGGTCCACACGCTCATATAGTTCAGTATCCTCTGGCTGCCAGTGGTCACGGAGTTGGCGCAGGGTCAGGTCTTCAAGCTCTGCCGCGGCCACAATCTGGTCAGAGATCCCGCGCACCACTGGGGCACGAGGCAGCGCGCGGGCTTGGACGGTGATGTCCCTGCCCCTTCCGGCAAAGCTGTTCAGGGATGCCTGGCCTGCAGAGCGGTCGCAGGCTTTCAAACCAGTCCGCCACTGGGCGATGTCTGCATGCAGTTTGTCCCAGTCCTGATTAATGGACTGGTGTTCCCTGGCAAAGGAGATCACCGTGTCTCGAAGTGTCGCAGAAACGGGAGCCGGAGCTAGGGCGCGGGGCGGGGTGGGCGTCGGCGCCGGAGGAGCCGCGGCAGCGCATGCCGCCGCCGGAAACAGGAAAATTGCCGCGAAGAAAAACGCCCACCAATGGTTCGTTAGCGGTTTCAACGCGGATATACTCCTACCAGTTCGTCCACCACGCCTTGGCGGAAGTCAGAGTTGGGACGCAAGCTGTCCACCAGATTGGATAGAATGTCGGGCGTATCGGCCAGGCCCACCAGCACGTGCCGCCCCTGGCTCCGGTACAGCACCAGCACAGCCATTTCCTGCCTGGGAAATGCGCCTGCCGGGGTTGTTACGTGGGTGCCAATGCGGACTCCGGCGGGTTCCAGGTACTGCGCCACACGGGGAGCATCCTCAAACAGCCCCAAGAAAACCATGTCCCGGGAAGGGTCCTCTGTGCCACGCATCTGTGAGACCACGCCCAGGTCAGTCAGAATTCCCTGGAGTTTGCGGCCATCGGCGAATAGCTCTGGTTGAGCAAGAAGTACTTGGGGGTCGCCCTGAAAGAACTCTGGGAAATCGGATAAGGTGTAGCGCCGGCTGGGCTGGGTCAGGTAGCTGGCCAAGTTGGAGACCAGGCGCCCATTGTCTGCCACCTTATCTTGCGGCGGCACCATGAAGGTGCTGTCGGAGATTGCTACCACCTGGCCGGCGGCGCTGCGGACCAACGGATAATATGGCCCAGGCTGGTGTACCAGAGAGGAGCGGGTGATATCGCTGGCGACAGCCAGCCCCGGCCCATCAGAGATTATGGAGGATGCGCTGTACAAGCTGATTTGTTGTAGCCCTTGAGTAATTTCATCGGGACGAAAATCGCGTATCCGGATATACTGATAGTTCAGTTGATAATCCGACAAGCTGTAGAGATAGTCGGACCTGAAATAAATGCCAAAAGCATCGGCCAGGCTGTTAATCTGGTTCTCCCTGGTGGGGTCGCCGATGAGCAGCAGTCTGCCTCCGCGCTCTACAAACTGGCGCACCAGCGTAACCTCTTCTGGCGTGTAGGCTGCATTGGGAGAAATTACTACCAGGCTGTTGGCTTCCCGCAGGGCGGATTCCAATATCTTCGTGTGTTCAGCAGTAGAAAGAGAACTGAAATTGCCCGCAATTTGGACGGTATAGCCCCGGCTGGCGATTTGGGAAGTTAGCACCGAAATTTCCCGTGGGCTAAAACGGTTGCGGTGGGAGGCGTCAAAGACCACGGCACGCCCGTGGGCCGCTTTTGACAACTCTGGCGCGGGCGCAGCGTACTCCAATACTGGCGACTGGATATCATATGGAGATGGGGCAGGGATAGCGGGCGCCGTGTACACCCCCCGGTAGTAAAACAGCAGGGCAGCAACAAAAAATGCCACCGCAGTCAGGGGCATTATTATTAATTTCCAGGACTTACTGCGCCGGTCCAACATACAAGTAGTACACGTTGGGCAGTCCCGCATTCAGCGGGAGGCCCGGTAATGATTGACTTTCTGCGCCCTTGCGCCCGTCTTTCAGCAACAATCTTCGGAGGCTGGCGGGGTCGCTCAGGGAGGACACCAGCGGCGTTTCAGCCGGAATCTGCCCGTTGGTGGAACCGGAGCTGAATGCAGGCAGTTCCTCCTGGTCGTTCAGGGCAAAGACCCGCCTGGACTTCTGGACGAAAATCCGGGCCACTTCTATGTTGACATCCACCTCGCCATAACTGGAAATGCCCGCCAAGCTGGCGGCCTTGGCCCGGCCTGCGGCGTCGTCGCCAATGCTATCCACCATGCCCAGCTTCACCGCCTCAATTCCAGAGTAGAGGCGGGCTTGCATCAGTTCTTCTGGGGCCATTTGCAGCTTGCTGCCCCGTTCCGTGAGCACAATCTGGGCAAAACCCTGCTTGAGTTCCTCCAGCAGCACAGTCCAGTCCTGGCGGGAACCTCCAGTAAGTTTGGATGGGCCGGTGACCAGCACATCCTCCAGGGGCGCGTCGGGGAGCAGTGGTCCGGGATAGGATAGGATGACGCCCACGCTGCCCACCAGTGAGGAGCCTTTGGCGTAGGTGTAGCTGGCTCCCATAGACATCATGTAGCCGCCGCTGGCCACAATGTCGGTCATGACAATGACCACTGGCTTCTTTTCCCGCACGCTGCGGGTCTGGAGGTACAGCTTCTCGCTGGCGGCAGCGCCTCCGCCCGGGGAATTCAACCGTATGACAACGGCCTTAATCTGGTCGTTGTCACGGGCGTAGTCCAGGTAAGCGCCAATGGTGTATGCCGAGTCGTCGTTGATAACCGTGTAAGGGATATCAATGATGCCAATTTGCGGCTGGCCAGGGTAAATCTTGAAAAAGACGAAGGCCCCCAGGGCTATTCCAGCGGCCACCGACACGGGCAACGCAATGTACCAGCGAGTTACCTGCCTGCCCAGTTCAGCTAGTTTGCCCATGCTCCCTGCCTACGGGAATAGAAATGAACCTGCCCCGTCGCGTGTCCGTAGCCACCGGGAATGAGGGCATCATACTCAGGCTGTTTACCTGCGTCAAGGGCTCGTATTCACTCACCTAAAATGTTACCCAAAGGGGTATGGTTCCCTCAGCTAGAAATGTTACCGAGGGAATCATGGCGAGTGAAGAGAAGATGACCGTGGATGAACGGCGCAAGTACCTGAAATTGAT
>Ga0194121_10001352_pt1 | contig 41933 bp, 81 predicted proteins | sample TA2MahCa50mmetaG_FD_148609 | JGI IMG/M metagenome (GOLD analysis project Ga0194121, IMG submission 148609) | Freshwater microbial communities from Lake Tanganyika, Tanzania - TA2015020 Mahale Deep Cast 50m | ecosystem: Environmental > Aquatic > Freshwater > Lake | place: Tanzania: Lake...
TATCGCGCCCCGCGCCAGATGCGCCCTGACGCCGGGACGACGGAAATCTTTTCTTCGCCGGGTCTTTTCGTCCCCAGGAAATTTTGTCGTCGGGCGGCGGAGCGCGGTCGCCGGGCGTGCGGGGGGCGGCCGGTCGCCGGGCATGCGGGGGGGGTGGGGCGGCCGGTCGCCGGGCGGGGGTGCGGTCCGGGGGCGGTCAGCCCCCATCCTCCACCGTCGGCCTCGGGGACAGCCTCTGCGCCTGCTCCCTGATCGCCTCGTCCCTGACGGCCTCCCACTCGGCGACGAACGCCTGCCTGTCCCTCTCGGTCAGTCTGAACGCCTCGTCCCCCAGCCGCCGGGTCGCGTCCTGGACCGTCCGGTGGGGCGTCATCCGCGGCTGCGTGCCCGAGTTCGCCGCGCGCACCTGGTCCTGGAACTGCGCCCACGCCTGCAGGGGGGTGGGGAACCCCCCGAGCATCTCATCAACCACCGTCGAGAGTATCTCGCCGGGCGCGGGCAGCCACTTCCTCGTCGCCGCGCCGGCCACGTACGCCCTCCAGACCGTCTGCTCGTCGAGGTGGCCCAGTATGTCCCACCACGCGCGGAACGTCACCTTCTCGTCGACCTTGAGCAGGGGCCTGTTGTGCGCCGCGTACACCCGGCGGACGAGGTCGGCCAGCTCGTCCTTGGTCATGCGCCGCCGTCAAGGCCCGCGTCGAACGCGACCTGCAGCCGGGCGTGCCAGCGCGCGGCGTCCATCAGCCTGCCCCTGATCTCCGCCAGGCCCGGCGATGGGGGGATGCCCGGCGATTCGCGTCGGGACACCGGCATCAGGTTCCCGGGCGAGTTGTGGAACAGGCAGGGCTCGGACGCGGCCATCGCCCTGACGACGTCGCCGATCTGGATGTTGCTGGACCCGCCCCGCCCGGTCATGCGCCACCGTCAATCAGAAGGCCTCGTGGCCCGGCGACGCGGCGTGGAACTTCTCCACGAACCACTCGACCTTCTCCGAGTCCCTGAATATCAGCTCGACCGAGTCGTACCTGATGTTGTTGGGGTTCCTCCCCATGTGCCAGTCGCTCGCGGCGCACCCCTTGACGGCCATCTCGCACGTCTCCATCCCGTAGTTCACTATCGCCCACGCCAGGATGGCCCGTCGCTCGTCGGAGAGCAGGGCCTTCTTGCCGAGCGTGTCGCGCCAGAACTCGTACAGCCTCTCGACGTCCGCCGGGTCGGCCTGCCTCGAGGCGGATTTCCGGCCGCTGGATCTCGCTAATATAGCACCCTTGATCCGCCTCGCCTTTTTCTTGGGCAGGGCCTCCACGGGGAACAAAGTCTCCATCTCTTTCTCCTCTTCCTTTTCCACCACCGTCATTCACTTGTTCCATCCATGGGAATCGACGACCATCGATCGTCATCCTAACCTATCTTTGGAGGGGGTTCGGGGGAACCTTTGCCCGGCGATCGGCCGGTTTTTTGCAAGGCCCCGGCCACCCGCCTGGGGCAGGGTCGGTCTCGTGTGCTGTGGTTGTGGCGCCACTATTTTGTGCCAAGGAAACTAGCGTGCCGTCGGCCGCCTGTCAAGCAACTATCGGAGATTTTTCCCGGGAATTTTTGCGCGGGGTCTTCCGCCGGGCATGGGCCCATCCTCCACCGTCATTCGTTTCGCCGGGCGTCCGGGGTCTTGTGGCATAATGGCGCGGCACCCGGGGGAGCCGGGGTCCGGCCTTGTTGGTGGTGTGGTTTAGGAAGGCCTCAGGGGTCCCTCGTCCCCGGGTGCGACATGCCGGCGGCCGAGTCCGCCACCTCGAGGACCATCGTCTGCATCAGATCCGACCAGCCCTGCTCCGGGTCCGGCCCGTCCTCGAGCGCGGTTATCTTCTCCCTCAACCATTCGTTGGACCAGATGCCTATGAAGATGTCGTCGTCCAGCCCCATCGTCGTCTCGAAGTCGCCCTTGACCGCCTCGGCGGGCGCGATGAAGGCCTTGTAGATCCTCCCGCCGTCCGTGGCTATGAAGATGAGCGTGGGGTCGTGCTTGTCCTTGTTGGCCTCGCCGATGATCTGGTTGAACTTGGCGTAGATGCCTTCCTCGTACTGCATGGCTCTTCCTCCACCGTCATTTAATGATAGCCTGGCCCATGCGCGCGCGGATCGCCCGCGCGAAAGGAGCCAGGTCCTGTCTATGTCATCCCCGAAGGAAACCTCGAAGCCCGCACGCCCGGCGACATTCTTCGCCTTCATCCTGACGTGCGTCGCGCACGCCCTGATGATCTTCGCCGCGGCGTGGATCATGCGCGAGAGCGTGGGCGCGATCGAATGGGAGATCGGGTGGCGCGATGCCTCGGTCCTCGGCTTCGTCGCCGTCGTGTGGCGGGTGTGGCTCAGGCCGCGCACCTAGCCCCCCATCCTCGACAGGAACGCGTAGAACTTCCCGTCGTTCGTCCGGTCGATGGTCACGAGCCTCAGCGACGGGTCGTAGGCGTACGCCTCGACCCTCTCCACCAGCGCGACCACGTCGTCGCTGCACAGGTAGACGGTGATGCTCGTCTCCACCATCTCCACGCCCGAGCCGAGCGGGCTGTCCCCGGGGTCGTGGTCGTCTAGCACGTCTCGTCCATCTTGGCGATCATCCCCGCCGTCTCCGCGTTCGCCTCGGCCCAGAGGCCCCAGTCCTCGTCGGGGTCGTCGCTCCACGCCTCGACCCAGTCGATCGTCCCGTCGCCGTCGGCGCCGTGCTTCGAGATCATGGACGTGACCCACTTCAGCAGCTCCGATCGCCGCGTCGACTCGTGCTTGGCCACGCGCTCCCTGAGCCACTCGCTCCCCTGGGTGTTCTGGCCGAGCGTCTTGAACACGTCGGCCCTGTAGGTGGTCTTCACGGTCATTCCTCCTCGTCCTCGCCCGGGTCGAACGACACGGCGTCGGCCCTTCTCTCTATCATCCGGCATATCTCGGGCAGCGTCGCGCTGTCCCCGGGCTCGAGCTCGAGCTGGAGCCAGCCGATGATGTCGCGCGCCTCGTGCCGGCGTTCGTTGTCCCTCACGTAGATTATCCCGTCCCTCATTCCGTCCTTCCTCCTGTGTTGGTGGCGGGCCCGCCGGCGGCGGAGCGACCAGGCTCAAGCCGATGAGCCCGCCGATTTGGTCGGGGCGCCTTACCTCGGTCGCCCTGCCCCGACGTTCTTCTTGAGTCGGCCGAGCAGGTCTTTCGCCTGCTTGACGTTCCTCACGATCATTATGCGCTCCTGCGCGACGAACTTGTCCACCTGCTTGTTCAGCGCGGGGTGGAATTCGTCGTTCTCCCCCGACACTTGGCAGTCGCTGACCCAGATTATCGGCGAGGTCGAGCGTTGCTTGTGCCTCGTCGCCCACTTCAGCGCGGGCAGGTCCACCACGTTGCCCGAGCGAAACTCGGGCATCTCGTTCTTCTCGCAGATCCTGCCCTTGTCGGCGAGGACCCAGAAATTCGGTCCTTTGCTGCGCTCGCGGACTCGCTCCGTGTACATGACGACGGTGCAGCCCGGCGCGGCCTCGGCTATCTCGCGGATGTCGCCGTGCTCGAACGTCATGGAGCCGCTCGCGTCGATCACCACCACGCCGCCCATACCTTTGCTGGTACGGTCGAAGACCTTGCGGTCGGTGAGGTATCGGTGCATACGGCGGGGGTTCCTGCCCATGTCGCTGGCGATTCGCTTCTTGCCGAGGTTGCCCCTGCTCGCGTTCGGCATCGGCAGCCTGCGTATCCGCAGTTCGCCCCACGCGGGGATTCGTTTCTCCGGCGCCCCCGGCTTGCGCGTGGTCGGGTCGCTCGGTTCTCGCCTCGGCGCCTTCTTCGGCTCGGGCTTTTTCGCTGGGTCGGCGTCGTCGCGCTCGTCCTTTTCGCGCTCCGCGCGCTCCGCCTCGTCGCGCTCGTCCTCTTCGCGCTCTTGTTCCATGTCGTCTATGAGGGAGTCCACCCACTCGGCGATGCGCTCGGTGTGGGCGAAGCCCCCGGCGCACCCGTCCTCGGCGATCTTGCCCAGGTCCGACGTCGGCACGACGAGGTCGAACTGCTTGACGACCTTCTTCTGGATGTTGGCGAGGACCTTCGCCATTCCCTTGTCGACGGAGCGGACGCCCTTGATGAATTCCTTGCCCCCGGCGGTCCCTGCGGTGCCGACCGACCCGAGCACCATGCTCGCGATGTTGTTGTCCTCGGCGAGTTTCTTGCCCATCGCCTTTTCCGAGCCGTCGGTCAGGTGCTTCGCCACGTCGATGCCGACGCGGTTGCATAGCGAGTTCACCCTCACTTCTTCCACGGCCTTGAGCGTTGGCTCCGCCGCGTACCCGCGCTCGACGTAGTGGGTGAATTCCTCCAGCCCGGGCGACACTTTGGCATGCATCATTTCGTGCGCGCGTATCGCGCGGTCGAGTTCGGCGTCGCCGTGCGGCGCGGCCATCCTGCGGTTGTGCAGGTCGGTGTGCGGTACGCCGCGCGACGAGGGCGAGTCGTCCACGACCCAGCGGCCGTGCTTCTGGTCGCCTCGCCCCAGCATTTCCGGCTGCGGCGCGCGCTTGCGGTCTTCCTTCTTCTTTCGCTTGGTCGGTGCTGGCGTGGTCACGATGCCACCCCGTCCACCTTGATCGCGTCGAGCAGGTCGTCCGAGCGGTCGCGGAATATGATGTTGGCGGCTTTCTTGTCGCCCAGTTCGGTGCGAAGTCGGTCGAAGTCGTAGAACGCTCGCAGCGATATTCGGCGCTCGCCTGCGTCGGCCATGCGGATGGCGAACTTGTGCAGGTCGGGCGAGAGTCGCTTGAGGGCGTCGGGGTGCGGTTGGTCGATTCGCACGCGGACCGGGAATCGGTCGGCGAGCGCGGTCGGCAACTCGTCTATCTGCTCGAGGTTCGTGGTCATGACTGCCGTGAATCCGGCGAGAGGTCGGATGACCTCGCCAGTCGTCGGGTGCGTCCACGACGCCGATTCGGGCGTGTCCAGCATGGCGAGCAGGGTCGCGAAAACGTCGCCGCTAGCCTTGTCGATCTCGTCCACGACGAGTCGGCCGCCTTTCTTGCCGTCGCCCTGCCAGGCCTTGAGGGCCGAGCCGTAGTTCCATGTGAACGTGCCTTTCTCGTTCGGGATGAAGCACCCCGTCACTTCGGCGGTGGTCATGTCCTCGGTGCAGATGAGGCGGTGCGATCCTGCTTGGGTGTCGCCGTAGGCGAGGCCTGCGTAGGTCTTGCCGAGTCCCGGCGGCCCGAAGAGAATCAGTCGGTCGATGCCCGCGTTGAGGCATTCTTCGACGGTCTGCCAGCACTCGGGGAGTGCGGGCTTGGCCTTGGTTGGTGTGGTCATTGGTCGCTCCTTATCGGTTTGGTTGCTACTTACTACTTTACTGACCCGTCATCTTTCGGCGCGCCCATTCCAAGCCCCATGTCGCCCACATGTGCTCGAGTCCGGCGTAGACGGCATCGTTGAGGGTGCCGCTGGGGTCCTGGTTCTCGTCGTCCCATTCGGTGTCGAAGCTGGCGGTCCAACCGTCTGGCAGCGTGATCGTGCCGCTCTCGAAGTTGTAATCGTGGTGTTGCTCGTGGACGAGCTCGCCGCCGAGGTACTGCTCGATCCCGAAGAAACTCATCCCCGGCTCCTCGTACTCGATGTCTATCGTCACGCCCGGGTGTTGCCGCGATATCTCCTTGACGAGGCCGCTCATCGGCCCCCAAGCGGTGGTGTACCCGACCGACGCCGTGCCGGTGCCGTCCGAGTACTCCTCGCTGCAGATGTCCGTGTCGCAGTCGCCCCACTTGGTTCCCCACGTGTCGTACTGCCAGTCCACCGAGCCGATCAGCTCGCCCTGCTCGTCCCTTGGTTGGGGCATGAACTTGGTGAACGTTAGCTCGTCCGACTTGCCCTCGACCGGGCGCACCGCTTCGAGGATGGACCGGACCTGGTCCTCCGGTCCGTGCAGGACCATGTTGTTGTTGCACCAGTTAGGCATCGGACTTCTCCTTGCCCGCCTTGGCGGCCTCGAACCCGCGCAACTTTTCGATCCACTCTTGGGTGCGTTTCCAGTCGTCCATCGCCGTGCGGGCATCCTCGTGGCGCCAGGCGACCTGTATCTCGCCGGGAATGACGAGCATCTTGCCGTCGTTGAATTCCCACTTGTAGTAGGAGTTGTCCTCGCCGCGCCAGATGACGTACGAGCCTTCCTGGACGAACGGCGCGATGGCGTCGATGAGCAGGTCCTCCTGCCCGGTCTTGTTGCTGTAGTCGCCGAGGACGAGGTTGCCTGCCTCGTCGTACTTGCTATCGAATCCGATCTCGTTCACGACCGCGAGCAGGTCGGGGCAGGCGGCCCTGATGTCCTCGGGCATCCACGAGAACCAGAACTTGTTCTCGCTCTTGTTGGGGCCGCGCGAGCCGCCCTGCTTCAGGTCGTCGTTCTTGTTCAGGTCGCAGATCGCCTCGTAGGCGTCCTCGAGCAGGTCCTTTGGGACGACGACGTTGATGTCTTCCGTGTCCACGTAATAACCCATTTTGCCCTCCTTAAGGCTCTATGTGTCCATTGTGCCCCGACGGCATCCGTCGGCGCGCCCTCGCCGCTAGGCGGAGCAGAGCGTCGGGATGTCGTGGTTCGGGCCGAGCGGCGCGTGCCTTCGCACTATCTTGCCGGCCGACCAGTTGTTGAATGCCGCGATGCAATTCGCGAGGTGGATCACCGACGAGCCGCCGCCGAGCTTTTGCCCGGACTTGATCATCCACGAGCGGAGCGCGAGTATCGGCGACGATGCCGCGAGTCCCTCGCCGGTCCCGAGCGCGACGAAGAATTGCTCCACCTTTTTTCGGTCGTGGCCTTTCTTCTCCGCGATCATCGCGAGCGACAGGAGCGCGGTCCTGTTCCCGATGCCGCCCTGGTCGTAGACGATTCTTGAGAGTCTCAGCGCCCAGTCGATTGCTTCCGTGTTCTCCTCCGTCCACTTGAGCACGTCCTGCCTCGTCACGAGGCCGCGCGCCCTTTTTTCCGACGGGTTCAGGCCGGCATCGATGACGGAGACGAGCCTCGCCGCAGGGGCTATCGCAGACCCGTTGGCGAATCCCGCGTGGGACAGCACATCGTTCGCCGTTCGTTTCATGCCGGAATCGATGACGGCGAATGCGTCCTCGGTCACGCCGGTAACCACGAGTTGCTGCTTGAGCGTTATGTTCGCCTCGACGCATCCTTCGAGGCGGTGCTGCCCGTCAATCAGCGTCCCCTTGACGTCGAACTTGATCGCCTCGCCAGTGGCGAGCCATTGCTTGCGCGACATTTCATCGGCAAGGGACTTCACCCGGTCGCGGCGCAGGGTTCTGTTGTTGATGTTGAAGGCCAGCATTTCCTTCGCGAGTTTCGGCGTTATGTCCATGAATGTCGCCGTCGGTTGCTTGGCCAACGGGTTGAATTGCTGGGTGTTTGCCGGTGTTTCTTTTGTTTCTTTCATTTTCGTAAGACCTCCTAGTGTCTTTGTTTCCTTAACCCTAACGGGGGGGAAGTCATCCTCCACCGTCATTCTTTTATTCGTCCCAGTATTTATACTCTGGATGTGTGACCGTTTGTTTCCTTATTGTGGTGAGACTTCCGTCACATCGTTGTAGGTCCAGGTCCGGGTCACCCTCAGGTACTTGGGGGCCGGCGACCCGTCGGGCTTGACCAGGGTCATTTCGCGCCCTCTGGCTGCCGCCACTCCCTCTCGGTGAGGCCCAGTATCTCGCACACGTTGTACGCCTCGTATGCCTCGGTCGGCTCGTCTCCCCACGACATGCCGGCGGTGATGGCGAACAGTCGTTCGTCGTCGATCACGAAGTACGAGCAGTCGCGGCGTTCGGCGTAGGCGAACACGGTGGCGATGCAATCCTTCAGGTATCCCTCGACCTCGGCCCGTTCCTCGTCGGTCGGTTTTTCGTCGTCGATCCCGTTGAAGCGGCTGATGCCGGCCATATCCTCCAGGTTCGTGAGGACGTCCTTGAGTGGGCCGGCGGCGATGCGCTTGGCGTTCGCCTCGGCCTGCTCGCGCGTGAGTTTCATCTCGTTGATCGAGAAAATGAGGTCAGCGCCCATTACCTTGCCTCCTCGGGGACGCGACTGTGCCCCGCCATGAAGTCGTCGAATGAACACACGGCGACCACCGACCCCAGCGGCGTCGACCACTCATCCTCGCCGAAACCCACGTAGTCGAACTCCGTCACGGTCTTGTCGGACCAATTCACCAGGAATGCGCCGTACTCGACGTGCGTGAGGCACTCTGGTCCGGCCTCGATGCCGTAGCCCGTCTCTTCCTTCCAGCCGTCGGCCACGATGCTCGATATGGCGATGCGCGTGGCGTACGTCGGGTCTGTCCAGCGACCGCGCGCGGCCTCAATCGCTTGCCCGATCTCGTTGTGGCGGTCTGAGCCGCCCCAATGCGAGTAGAGCCACACCCTTCGCTCCGGGTTGTCTTTTTCGTCGTATCCCGTGAATCCGACGCAGTATCTGTCTCCCATGTCTGCCTCCTCAGGCGTTGTTAAATCCAATATACAGTTGCGTCATCCATCGGCGCAGTCGTCGGCTATCGCATCTTCCAGGATGGCCCTCGCCGCTTCCGCGAGGTAGTTGCCGACGCTCGTGTTCTCGATGACGTCCTCGCTCGCGCCCACGATGTCGTCGTATTGCTCGTCGGTGATGGTCGGCACGCCGAGCTGCGCCTCGAACCATTCCTTGTCCCAGTACCCCACCACGAGCTCTTGCTCCGGCGTGTAGTCGCGCTTGAGTTGCGCGATCAGGTCTCCCACTTTCATTTGCACTCCTCGTCCCCCGTGCCCCGGGACCGCAGAGCGGCGACCAGCGCATCGAGTTGGCGCGCCGTCGTCACCGACGAGAGTGCCCCGACGAGGAATTCCACGGCATTCTCGCCGTGGGTGGCGCGCGCCACGAGCGCGAGTTCGTTCTCGCGGTCGGCGCTCATTCGTAGTCCTCCTCGTCCTCGTCGTCCTCGTCGTCCTCGTCCTCGTCCTCGGCATCGATCTCGTTGGCGACCGCGGCCACGTCCCAACCGTAGTATTCGAGCATCTGTTGAGTCGCCGCTTCGGTGGCTTGGGCTTCGTCGTCGGCATCCACGTGGGTCCGCAGCGTGAAGTAGTCGCCCACGAATTGCACGGTCCAGTTGTGGCTCATGCGCGCTCCCATATCCTCGCCGAAAGCATCCCGGCGAAGTCGTTGGGCCAGCCGATCTTGTCGTTGAGCCATCGCTCGCTGTCGTGGTGCTGGGTCTCGCAGTCGCGGAATGTCTTGGATGCGATCGCCTTGTTCTTGTCGAGATCGCGGAGGACGACCTTGAGCCGTCCGTCCGCGCTCTCGAAGACTTGCAGGTACTTGCCGTTGCTGGAGCAACCCAGCACTAGCCCGAACTCAAGTTGCGTTGTGGTCATGGCCTCAGGCTACGACCGACGAATCCTTCGGCGCACCGACTTCGCCACCAGCAATTTTGGTGAACGAGTGGGCTGGTCGAATTATCCTGGCGATAGCCGACCCGATACTCTCGGCCGACATGACTTCGCGCATCGTGGATACCTTGACGTTGTGGTAGGCGTATGAGCCGCCACTCTTGAATGTCACGACGAGCGTGCCCGCCGTGTCGAGGTCGTCGTACCTTGCTCCGACTGCCTCGAACCTCAGCGACACTATGGCGGCTGAGTTGATGTCTGTTACGTTTATGTTCATTGCCTCTCCTTTAGTTGTATATCTAGTATGCCTCGACGGAATCCGTCGGCGCGCTGAGCGAACGTGTGTTCGGCGTGCCCGCAGATGCGTGCGGGGCATAATGATGGTATGGACAAACAAGTCACCTTCACCTTTACCATTTCCGACCCCGACCTAGACGGCGAGGACATCTTTGAGCAGGTTCAGATGCTCATGTACGAGGAATTCCACGAGCGTGCGGACGTTTCCTACGGGCCGCCCGACGAACTCGTGAACGGCGATGAGGTCCTCGCCGATGCCCTCGCACGGATCAAGCGCGACCTCACGCCCGCCCAATCCTTGAAATTGGTCAAGGCGATATGGGACGACAATGCGGGCGAGGATGGCGAGACGCCCTATGCGATTCGCGTCTCGTTCGTCGCGAGCCGTCCGCTCACTCTGCACGAGGTCGGCTCGCTCGAAAATGCCGTTGCCGCCCAAATTGAGGATGCGCACATTCCCGACGAGGACGGCGAAGTGGTCCGAGCCTCGCGGCTCAACTCGCCGTTCAGCGTCGCCAACGTCGTCGTGGAGGTCGAGAAATGACCGACGAGTTTTGCGACCGGGACGTACAGGACGAGATCCCCAGGGCGTACGACAAGTACGACTACCCGACGCGCGAGGCCCTCGTCGTCGTGCTCGACTCGATAACGAGGGTCAGGCGGTACCTCGGTGCGATCGCGGCGGAGATAACTGCTGGCACTTACGACCGGGCGAAGGCCGAGGCCGACTACGACCACATGATCTACACCGAGGACAACGTAGAGGGCGCTATCCGGGAATTGAGCGAGGCGTCGTGGAGTGCGCCGACGGATGCCGACGGGGCACACTGATAATATGACAAAACTACAGGGCGACTACTCACCCCACGACGCCGACGATCTGGATCAAGGCTGGTCGGCGGTCCGCGAATATCTGGGGGACGCGATCCTCATCGCGTTCGACGGCTGCCACAAGATATACCTCGCGATGGACGAGGCCGAGGCCGACTACTTCAGGAAGAACTACCGTGACGAGGGCGTTGCGAACAACGGCGTCGTCGAGGTGGGGGACGGCGATTACTGCATGGATGTCGTCGAGACTTGGTTCGATTCGTCGTGTTCGCTGCGTTTCGTCACCGCGGTCTGGCACAACGAGCAAGAACCCAACGACGGTTTCGTCCGTCTGATCTCGCAATTCGCCGAGTGGAAGTGCTAGCAGGGCGAGGGCGGGTCTCGCGCCGATGGATGCCGGCCCGTTAAATTAGTATTGACCATCACAAAGGAGAAATAGATATGGGTTTGGATATGTATTTATCGGCCAAGAAGTACCACTCGGACGCCGAGTGGCGCCCGGACACCGACAAGGCCGAGTTCGGCCGCCTCAAGAAGGTGGCGAACGTCAACGGGATTCTCGACAAGCAAGAACTTCCGTACATCTACCTCGAAGTCAGCGTCGGCTATTGGCGCAAGCAGAACGCGATCCACAAGTGGTTCGTGGACAACTGCCAGAACGGGGAGGACGACTGCCGTTATTCCTACGTCTCGCGCGAGCAACTCGCCGAGTTGAAGTCGCTCTGCGAGCGGGTTCTGGAGGATCGTTCCCCCGATGTCGCCAATGAGTTGTTGCCGCCCCAAGAGGGTTTTTTCTTCGGCTCGACCGAGTTCGACGATTGGTACTTCAAGGGGCTTGAGGAGGCGATTGGGATAGTGGACGATTGCCTCGCCATGCCCGCCGAGTGGGAGTTCGAGTACCACTCGTCGTGGTGACCAAGATGAAGACCCCGAAGAAGGCGAAGCGAAAGCCCGCCAAGAAACTGCGGGACCCCGCCTTGCCGGAGACGATCACGGTCAGCGTGTCCGTCACCTACTCGGTGAGGGACATCATCGACGGTTGCGACAAGTTCCCGATGGTCCGGCCCGACAAGTACGACTTGATCGAGTGGGTGCGCGACGAGGCCGCCGAAGCCCTGGCCTACCGCATTGCCTCGCTCCAGATGCGATACGTGGACGAGCACGGCCAGAACTTGTTGCCCGTCTGAGGGGTTGTGAAACCCGGATTTCGGCGGTACCATCGACTTATCCCAAAGGAGGGATCAAAATGAAGAAGAAAATATCAAAGTTCCGAATGTGGCCCGTCTACCAATACGGCGACCACCCGAAGGGCACGGCGACGATCGGCGAGATGGCCGGACCGCTGATGCACGGCAACCCCGCGACGAAGGTCATGCGGCTCAACAATGCCCTGAGGACCAGTTCGGCCAACCCGCCCAAGCCCGTCGCCATCGTCGCCGGGAAGGTGGGCGGACTCAGTTTCGTCTACTCGGTGGCCGACGTGGTGAGGTGGCGCAAGGAGCACTTGTCCCAGCAGGCGAGCAAGCGCGAGAACGTGATGCAGAGGGCCGTCGACAGGGCCGAGGTCGCTAGGCGACGCACGGTGCGGGCCAAGAGGGCGGCGAAGGATGCGAACGACGCCAAAGTGCGCTACCGCAGGTACGTGAGGATGCGCGACCGGGCGAACAAGATCGACGAGAACGAGGTCATCTAGCCGTGAGCGTGCTGAGCGCGCTGACGTTCGAGGAGTGGTGCGAGCAGTTCAAGCCCGTCAGCAACCACATCGACCCGTTCAACTCGTCCTTCGCCGCTCACGGGGCGGGCGGGGACGAGGAATACGGCATTATGTTCGAGACGTTCGGCGAGGAGCTGGGTTATGTCGCCGCCGCCGCCAGAACCGCGCCTAGGACCGTGTGGACTTACGTCGATGGGGATGGCGGGACTTACGTCATCAACGGTATGCATTTCGTGAACCGCATAGGCTATTTCGTCACGCGGGTGCCCGCCGTCGCCGATACGGACTACGAAATTATCGTCAGCCGAGACTAGGTGGCCTCATCCACCACCGTCAATCCCAAGGCGGTCCCGCCCGACCCGGCGACGTCCGAGCGGATGCGCCGGGTCGAGACTAGGGGCACCGGGCCGGAGTTGAGGGCCCGCCGGGCCGCCAGAAGGGTCGGCGTCAGGTTCACGACCAAGACCGACGGCTTGCCGGGCAGTCCCGATCTCCTGCTCCCTGGCGTCCGCGTCGCGGTGTTCGTGAACGGCTGCTTCTGGCACGGCTGCCCGCGGTGCTTCAGGCCCCCCAGGCGGAATCGCGCGTGGTGGATCGCGAAGATCGAGCGGAACCGGCGCAGGGATCGCCGGGCATCCGACCGGCTCCGCCGGCTGGGCTACTCGGTGGTGACGCTGATGGAGCACGACGACGACAGGCGGATGGAGTCGCGCCTCGCGACAGCCGGCAGGAGACGCGGCTAGAGGCGCGAAATTCGGGACAGGAACGAGAGCAGGCTGGGCCGCCTCGGCTGGGCCTTCTTCGCCGGGCGTCTCGCGCGGCCGGACGCCTTCTCCCCCTTCTTCGTCTTCTGCCCGAGCGACTTGAGCCAGGTCGCCAGCTGATCCGTCATCCGCGACTCGAGCCTGCGTTGCGCCTCGTCCATCTTGTCGGTCACGTACCAGATCATCTCGAGCTCGTCGTTGTCCCTCGGCGAGCGCGCCTCGCGCAGCTCCTCCTGCCTGATCGACAGGGCCACCAGCGCCGTCTCGAGCTCGTCGTAGGTGAGGCTCACGGCCTCCGTCTCCGGCTTGCGAGTCCCGTTGTTGGTCTTGCCCATCGACCTATCGTATCACCGCTAGGATGACGGGCATGAAATACAAGAAATACTCGACGGCCAACCGCGTCGCCTACGGCGGCATCGGGTACAAGATTCTGAATTACGCGAAGTTCAGGCTGCGACACGGCGACGGCTTCTCCGTCGACGACTACGTGTCATTCTCGAATTATCAGTACCGGAAGTCCGACGTTGGGAGGTCGGTGCGCTCCCTCGTCCGCAACGGGCATCTCAGGATTCTCGATGACGGTCGCGCCTGCTACGTCGAGACCGGGATCCTCTCGAGGCTCGACCTCGCGTACAAGGCGAGGCGCATGAACCGCTACCTCGATGACGACGAGCCGGATGACTTCGGCGACGACCCGTCAGGCTGGGGCGTGTAGCTCAGTCGGTAGAGCGCCACCTCGACACGGTGGAGGTCCCGGGTTCGAGTCCCGTCGCGCCCACGAGTCCGGTGGTCACGGGCTAGCCGTTGCCCCGACCGTTTCGCCGATCGTCGTTCGGGTTTCGCGCCTCCCACTTGCCGCGCTCGCGCGGTCGGAAGTGTCCCGTCGTCTTGGCCCAATTCGATATCGCGCTGGCGGACAGCCCGGACGCCTCGGTTAGGTCTTTGGTGGTGAACTCCCCGTAGAGGTTGTCCCTCGAGAGTGCCACGAGTTTCGCGTAGCGGTCCTTGCGTCGCATCGGCTCGGGCGCGGGTTCGCCGACCAGCTCGTCGATGACGCTCGGGATGACGTTGTGGTAGGCGAGCAGCGACCTCATCGTGCCGACGCCGTCCCAGCCGGCGATGCAGTACATTGCCCGGACCTCCTCGCTCATCTCGAGCTCGACGTCGCGCGGGATGTTGCTGTGGCCCCCGAACCTCTCGGCGGCCTCGCGCCAGATCTTGCGGTGGTGCTCGTCGACCTGCTTCTCGGTCATCTTCGTGTCCACCATCAGGCGGTCGGCCATCATCGCGTCCCGGATGGGTGGTGGCGGCGGGCACGGGATCGTCCGTCTTGGTCGCTGGCCTCCTTGATGAGGCGGGCGAACGCGACGACGTAGGCGGTTATCGCTATCAGGAGCGTGGCGTTCATTCGTAGTCCTCGTCCTCGTAGTCGTCGTCGAGGTTGGCGTCCACATCGAACCATCGCATGACGGTCTGGAGCAGGTTGTCGTAGTTGCCCGAGGTCGCCTCGGCGTGGAATGCCTCCCACTCGGAGTCGGGCAGGTTGGCGCGTCGCATGATGCGCCTGACGCGGCCGAGGATCGAGAAGGCGTTGCCGTCCTCGCCGACCATCGGGATGTTTATGTCCGGGTACTTTGTTTCCATACCACTCACTTTACTCTTGGGGCATCTGCGGGCGCGGGCGGTTCGGCAAGGGTCTTGCGCAACTCATCGCATTGTCTAAGGATGCGTTCGCACAATTCGAGTGCCTTCGACATTTCTTCGTCGGTCAAATTAAATGGGTTCACTGCCGGTTCCTCCTCTGTGTCGGTTGCGGCTACAGGCGAGCCTCGAACGCCTTGCGTCCCTCTTCGAGGGTCTGGCAGTACGTCCCATGCTCCAGCATCCAGCCGTTCGTGCGGGCGATCAGACTCCACACGACGAACGGATCGCGGTGCTTGGAGGCGTCGCGCTCGATCAGTATGAGCCACGACGCGTAGCAGTCGCCTATCACTCGCTCGCTGCGCTTGTGGCACTCGAGGATGGTGATGTCGCCGTTGCTCACGTTGATCGTGAGGCCGGGACAAACAAGGCGGTATTCGGGCGGTGTCTTCTCGTTCGAGGCGGCGATGGCCTCGGTCATAGTCATAGGGAATGTGTCCATAATTACAGTATGTCGGGCCGGCATCCGTCGGCGCACCCGTCCGTCGCGCCGACGGATTCAGATCGGTAGGATGTGTGTATGACCAAGTACAAGATCAATCTGAAATTCGAGACTGACCGTGAACTGACCGAGCACGAGAGGGAGTGCTTGATGAACGCCGTGTGCGCTCAGATAGAGGACCCGCACGTCGATGAGGGCGGCGAGACGGTCCGAGCCACGTTCAGGGTTCGCCAACTCGAGTTCGCCGACGAGAACGAGTCCGACCTGTCGTTCTGGAATTTCGTGGATAGCGAGGTCGGCGGTGCCTAATTGGGTTTTCACCACCATGACCGTCTCCGGACCCGAGCAGTCTCTCGGGGACTTCCGGGCGAAGGCGGCCAAGCCGTACACGACTCGCCACAAGGGAGTCTTCATTGAGGGCAAGGGATACGATCCCGACGCGGTCAACGTCGCCGAGAACAAGTCCGACCTGTCGTTCTGGAATTTCATCGAGCCAGACGACAAGAATGCCTACTTCGGCGAGGAAGTCAAGCCCGAGGGGTACGACGCGATGACGCTCGACGAGCGCATGGAGCACGCCATGAGGTTCTCGGGCGACAATTGGTACGATTGGAATGTCCGCAATTGGGGGACCAAGTGGGACGCCTGCGATGCCTGCTGCGATTCCGGCCACGATGGCGACACCCTCGTCTACAACTTCTCGACGGCGTGGTCCCCGGCAGAGGGGGCGTTCAGGGCGATGGTCATCCAGCACAAGGACCTGAAGTTCGAGTTCTACTGCGAGGAGGAGCAGGGTTGGGGCGTGGTGTACGAGGGCGAGGACGGCGAGATCACGGAGACTCGCTCGTGGGACGTCCCCAACTCCCACCAGGATTTCGTCGACATGGGGAAAGAGTGCGACCGCTGCACGTGGGATCATCTCGATTTGTACGACGACTGCCCCAGGGACGAAACTCCCGGTGGTCAGGAAGATGAACCTGGACGCGCCCGCTGATGCCGCGTAGGTACAATTCGAATATGGATGAATTCGGGGACTACTGCCGCAAGGAGATGCGCCGTCTGGTGCTCTCGCGCGACACGATCCGCCTGTCGAGCGCCCTCATGAGCATCATCGACGACTACCTGAACTACCGCTACGAGATGTCCCGCGCGATGGCGATGTCGATCCTCAGGAAGTTGCGCGAGCAGCCCGAACGCCGGACGGCGGGCCTCTGATGCGCCTGCGCAAATTCCTCCTCGCCGCGGCCCTGACCTCGGCCGCGCTCTGGGCGATGTCCAACCGAATCGAGGATATGCAGGGGTACACCTGCCCCGCCGTCTCGATCGTGGCGGAGCCGGGCGACGACTATTGGGGCTACGCCGAGAGGTATTGCGACGGGAACATCGCCGCGGTCGCCGACGACCTTGTCGGGATATACGGGATGCCGCTCGAGGTCGGGAGGGTCATCCACCTGCCGAAATCGGACGAGTGCGAAATGTTCGTGACCGACGGGGGTGAGGTCTATGAGAGATGCGGGTGACAGGCTGATCGTCGCCCTCGGCATCTGTGCCGTCGTGGTGGCGGCGGTTATCCTGCTCGTCAGGTAGAGAGGGCCAGCCTTATGTCGAGCAACAGGTCCTGCACTTTGGACGTCGGCATGACCTCGCATCCCGAGGCCAACGCCAGACCTTCATCGACCAACTCAAGTATCTTGAGTCGGTAGAACTCAAGGTCGACTTCCTGCTGCGACTTCGTCGCGGAAATTTCGTTGCTCATCGTGAAATTATAGCCTTCCGAGCCAATCATTCTTCGCGTTGAGGACGCCCGTGACGAAATCGTACAGGTCGATGGCGTCTATTTTGTCGCCCGGCGCGAACTCGAGTTGGAATGCGTCCAACACCTTGCCGGCGTCGACCACCGTGTCGGCGTCGACCACCCTGTATTTGAATGAAATCTTGTCCTCAGCCTTCGGGTTGCGGGGCGTCATACCGCGTCCTCCATATATTCGCGAACCATGACACCGTGCTTAATGACGTAATCGATGTTGTGCAGGTGGCAGCACTTGTTGAGGTTGTAGGAGTTCAGCACGGTGGTGCAACCCTCCCACGCGCAAACGCGAGGCCCCTTGCTCATCTTCCTCAAGCGCCTCCACTCCCGGTGGTAGGCGGCCCTGTTCTTCTTGGTCGGCATCGATTCCCCTACTTGGCCTTGTTCAGGGTCGGGATAATCGTATCCGCGAACACGTAGTCCTTGCCGTCCTGCTCGCACTTGGCGAGGATTCTGCTCTTGCCGCGCGAGCGGACTCCGGCGAACATGAACTTGCGACCGCGCGAATCGAACTTCGCGCCGAGTTTCGCCGTGAGTTTCACGGTCGCGCCGTTCACCAAGCCGTAGTGACCGTATCGCTCGTAGAGGATGGCCTCGGCCGAGGTCAGGTTCACGCCGTTCTCGTCGAGTTTCGTGGCAATCGCCGTTATGTTCAGGCCGAACGAGTCGCCGTACTTCGTGTTCATCTTGGTCGCCTTGAGGCCGTGCTTCGCGAGCACGGTCAGCGCGGCGGCCCGAATTTCCCCGGACACTTTGTCCGCGAGTTCTCTGCTTACTGCATCCATGTCCCCTCCTTTGGGTACGAGTTCAGTATGCCCGACAGGAATCTTCGGGCACGCTCAGTATCAAACTTCGGTGGCCGCCAAGAGCTCGTCGAAAGCTTCGTAATCCAGGTCCAAGACCCGGCTATCCTCGTCCTCGCTGTCCTCGTCGCCCGTGACGAACACGTCGCCGAACAAGGGGCGTCCTGCGACCGTGCTCGCCAACGGGTTTAGCGGTCGCCCGTCAATAAGACCCGTGTCGTCCACCCAAAGGAGGAAGACCTTGCCGTCGATCTCGCCGTAGACGATATCGAACAGACCCGTGCGGCCACCGATAAGTTCGCCGACCTCGGACATATCCTGCTCGTGCTTGCGAATTTTGCCCGTGACCGGGACAAAGTATCCGTTCGTTTTCACTCTGTTTGTTCCCATACCACAAGCGTACAGGTGCGAATCCTTCGGCGCGCCGTGCCGAGTGCCCGAGGATTCCTGCCCCGTACACTTGTGGTATGGACAACACCACTTTCACCCCGTATCGAATTCGTCTTTCTTACACGGACGACCCGTACACCGATCTACGTCAGGGCGACGAGGGAACCGTCGTCGCCGAACGTGTAGACCCGTGGGGCGACCTCAACATTTCCGTGGAGTGGGATAACGGCAGTTCCCTCAAACTTATTGGTGGCCGCGACCGGTGGCAGGTAATTTGATGGCAGACAAGTTGATGCAGGTCGGCTAGGTGCGCCCACGGATTCCGATTCGGATAATGGATATATGACGAAAACCAAACTCCAGAGCGACTACGCAGCACACGACGCCTACGACATCGACGAGGGTTGGAGGGCGGTCCGCGACTACGCCGAGAATGCGGTCCTGATCGCGTTCGACACCTGCCACAAGATTTATCTGGTGATGGACGACAAAGCCCTCGACTTCTGGCAGGAGAACTACCTGATCGTGGAGAACGCAAGCCCGTCCGAGATGGTCTCGACCGTCAAAAAATGGTACGAGGAATCCTGCCCGCTCAAGTTCGTTCAGGCGGTGTGGGAGAACGAGGATGACCCGAACGCGGGTTTCGTCTCGCTCATCGATCAGGGCGCAGACGACCCGAGGGACGAGTACGAGGACGACGAGGACTACGATGGCTGATTTGCCGCTGTACCACGGCACGCCCGTGGCGTTCCCGAAGCGCACGCGCAAGGTTCACCCCACGCCGACGACGCAGGACACGGGCGGCTACCCGTTGGGTTGGCGCATCGCGCACGCGACCAGCGACATGGCCGAGGCACAACGATACGGCGCGGTCGTCTACGAGGTCGCGTTCGACGAGCACACGCAGGAGGGGTACGGCGACACCTGCTACTTCAGCGAGCGCGGGTTCCGCATCGTCAGGCGGGTGCTTTAGGTGAGGCTTCAGCTTTTGCTGGTCTGCCCCGAGTGCGGGCAGAGGCTCACGCCCGAGGAGATGTCCTACGGGCACGACTGCGAGGTCTTCGGCGAGAGTGCGCCGACGGATGACGGGTCGGTAGATTCTAAGTCATGAGAGACAATATCGGCAAGGTCACAGGATGGGTCAAGGCTCACCCCGTAGCGACGACGGTCCTCGTCGCGCTGTTCGCGCCCGGATTCATTTTCGGGTTCGTGTTCCAGGTCATCGGGTTCATCGGATGGGGCCGAGTTATCCTCGCCCTGCTTCTGCTCGGCGGCTGGTGTGCGTACAGGTTCGTCAAGTCGCAACTCGACGGGTACAAGGCGACCGCCGACGACGTCGTTTCGTTCGCTCGCGAGGTCAAAGACGAGTGGTACAAGTGATATCCCGAGCGGCCCGAGACCTCCGATCCGGCGACAGGCTGAGCATCGGCAGGAAGTTCGTGACGATCAGTTTCGTGTGGCACCGACCCGCGCGCGCCGACCGCAGGTACATCGAGTTGCTCACTCGCGGGCGCGACCTCGAGGGCACGGTGGAGGTCGAGGCCAAGAACGACGAGGGGCACACCGTTCGGCACGAGTTCGGCGAGAACGAGGTCGTGAGCATCCTCGCCAAGGCGAGAGGGCAAGGCTCACCCGACTAAGATGTCCGCCTATGTACGAGCAATACAGGTGCTTCTTCTGCGGCTACTCGGTCGAACCCGGCACCGAGTCCGTCGCCGAACTTGTTTCAGGCTGGGCCATCAAGAACAGGATTCTCAGGCAGACCGACCGGACGTGGCGTTTCGCCCACAGGATCTGCGCCGAGGCCAAGCCGAAGGATGACACCCAGGGCAACCTGTTCTAGTGCTACTCTCTTAACAGATGCTCAGCGAGCAGAATTTTCGCCCACTCACTAACCTCATCGAGTCCGGCTACTCGGTCCAGATCGAGGTCGGCGACCTCGCCCAGAACGGCCACGTCTGGCCCGACCAGGTCATCCGCGTCACCGTCCGCGCCCCGGATGGCGACGTCAAGTCCAGCTTGTTCCGCGGCTCGAGATCCCGGATCGACGCCGGCAAGTGGCTCCGCGACGTGACCTCGGACGCGATCATTTCCGTCTAGGGCGTTCAATTCTCTTTCTTCACGGCGGGGACGCGACATTCCATCACCCCTCGCCGATGCGCCTCACGAATTCTCGCCTCGCCTCCTCGGGCAGGGACCTCAGGATGTCCTGTGCATCGGCGAGAACGGCGAGCCACTTCTTGCGGTGCTCCAGCGCCTCGGGGTCGAGCGACCTGAGTTCTCGGTCCTCGGCGATTCTGGAGCCGATTATCCAGAAGATGCCGAGCAGGCTCACCTTCACCCCGTCGCCGATGTGTATCTCCGTGTCGTCGGCGCCCGTTGCGTCGACCAGCATCTCCCATGAGTTGTCGTCGGAGTCGTTGGCCATCGCCTCGTCGGTGTACGCCTCCCCGAGTTCGTACAGGTCCACGAAGTCGTCGGGCTGCAACCCCCCGATGAGTTCGTCGAAGGATCTGGCGGACCAGTCCTTGCTTCTCACGTTCATCTCTAGCGTCTCTCTGTTCTTTCTCATACCTCTCTATACATGCGAGGTGTGACAAGCCCGAGGGTGCGCTGAAGGATGCCCGCCGAGCACAATGGGTTTATGACCAATTACGAGCAAGCCACATTCAACCTCGCCGGCGAGGGCAACTTCGCTGGCATCCACGACCCAGCCGACACTTGGAACGGGTACGCCAACCCGTACTTCACCATCGGCGAGGTTGCCAAGATAGTCTCGCTTGTTGGGGAGCAGAACTCCCGAAGCGATGAGCCGACGGGCGAACTCAAGATCCACGAGGATGGCAGTGTCGTCTACTACTACGCCGATGACGGCGATGACGAGGCGATGCCCACCATCGTCGTAGACGGGGTGACCCACTATGCGATCATGAACTACGGCTGGTGCTGGGCGGTCAACTAGGAATTCACCCCCGGACGACCCGCCGCCCGTGATAACATTTCGGGTGTGCCGGGTCTCGGGACAACTCCGCTCTCCTTATGGTTGTCTCCACCGGAGGCGCCATGCGGCTTGCCCGCGGGGCCCGGCATTCCGGCGGGACGACGCACGTAGCGCGAGTTGCCGAAGGGCGGGTTCTCCGCCTCTACTCCAAGCCGAGAAGTTGGACCAGTGCCGGCGTGTGCAACGCCCTCATCTCCCGACCCTCTTCTCGCTTGAACTGCCAACGCTCATCGGATGGGCCGAGCAATTTCGGGCCGCACGGGTTGGGGACGCCGGCGTTCAGGGCGTCGACGGAGAATTCTCGCATGTCGCGCGACACCCGACTCATCCACCTTCCCAGGTCGCGCCACCGCAGCACGCCACGAATGTCTAGTTGCGCGATCAGCGCGTACGGCAACCAAGACTCCTCCTCGCGGATGAGTATGTCCGTGTCGGTGGCGTACTCTTTGTAGGGGTGCATGAGGAGCACCTCGCACACTTGGTCGTCATGGTTCACCTTCACGACCAGCGCGAGTCGGCTGCACTCCCCGTTCGGGTGGGGGGCGAGCCAGATGTCCCCAGCACGGATTTGGCCGTCTGTCTCGGGTTTCGGTCCGTAGATCTCCCGCAGGATGACTCGGGCCGCTTCCCTCTTACGGTATTCCTCTATCGCCTTTCTTATTTTGGGCGGTATCCCCGTCTCGTCCATTTATTCCTCCTCTGCATATATACGAGGTGCGTTCGAGACGAGCGTGTAAAGTTTTTTTAGGGAATTCGCTCAGAAAATTTGGAAGCCGCCGCAGTCCTCGAGGAAGTCGGCGAACTCTTTCACGTTGTCCTCGCTGAACGGGTAGGACATGCCAAAATTCTCGGTAGTGCCCACGCCGTCGCACGCGTTGCACCACCCGTGAGTGCGCCCGGTCAGTATCTGGATTTCGGGTTTGAGTTCCCGCTCGGGCATGCCCATTTCCTCGCCAACTTTGTCTTTGCGGATACCCGTGCTATGGCATAGTCGGCACTGTTCTCTCGGCAATTCCCCCATTTGGCGGTAGTATTCCTTTGCGTAATCGGCGACTATGCCCTTTCGCAGATCCTCTTTCAGCGCCCTGGCGAGCAACTTGCTGTCGTCGGCGTCGAGCCCGTCGCCGCTGTTGGTGTGCCAACTCTCGCACTTGCGCGCTATCTCGAAGTGATTTTGGAGGCAATACTCGGCTAGTGGTCGCCACCACCAAACATTGTTCCTGAAGTAGGAGCCCGTTTCGCTTGTGGGGTTTGACCCCGATACATCCATTCCCATACCTAAATAATACGGCTCACGAATCCTTCGGCGCGCCCGACGGGTGCGCCCGCAGATTCCGGCTGGATACGCTGTAAGCATGACCAACCAGACCGAGAAGACCTATTTCGCCATGTTCACCGACGAGGGCAACGACGAGGTCGCCCGGCTCGCCGAGCAATTTCTCGGCGAGTGGACGATCGTCGCCGACAACATCAGCCAGGTCGTTCACGCTTGGGAGCGGTACGTCGAGAGCGAGCACCCGGAGTTCTGCGCCAAGCACGGCGAGTACTCCGACACGGCGGTCCGCGAAGTGCTGTACTCGTTTTTCGAGAAGCGCTTGGGCGAACGCAAGTACACCAACCTGACCGAACCGGTGCGCCGATAGATGTCGGTCAGTAGGATGGAAGTATGAACAACACCACGACACTCGACCACGACACCTACAAGCACGGCTCGCTCGCCGCATGGAGGCTTCTCTCAAGAAGCGACGGCACCCGAGGCCGCGATGGCGGTCTCAAGCAATACATAGTCAGGGTCGAGATGACCCACGACGGCAAGTTCGTCGTGACGAAGTTTTGGGGCAAGGCCGACGGGCAACCCCTCCACGAACTCGCATCCAAGCGAGTCGGCGTGTACGGGAACTTCCTGTCCGCCCGCACCTGCGCGAGCATGGTTGCCGCCGAGAAGACGAACGGCAAGTACTGGTCCGACTACTACCACTCGGTAGAGTTGGTGGAAGCGTGAGTATCACGCCCGAACAATGGGAGGAGTGCTTCCTCGACCCGATGCTCGCCGTCGCCAATGGCGCGGAGGCGCCCGACGAGATCGGGTCGGGTCTGGCCGGCTTCACCCTCGACGGCATTCTCGCCGTGAAGGAGATTGACGGGCAGAAGGCGAACGATTGGGAGTGCGTGGAAATGGTCCACCGACTCATAGAGGCGGCCCGGCTCGCCTCGCTCAGGCTCGAGCGCGCCGATGGATGACGGTCGGCATAATGGAATCATGCAAACACGCAAACAGATAACCGTCAGCTTCAGCGTTCCGGGCGATTGGAATGCCGACGAGTTCATGCTCGAACTCGCAGGGGCGTACGACGAAGCCAACCGCGAGGCGGCCGAGCAGGTGGACTACCTCGTCGAAAATGTCATGGAAGTGTCGGTCAAGCCATGATTAGCGAACAAGACCGATTGGCCCTGAAGGAGGGCGACATAGTTCGCCGCAAGTTCCGGGGCGGGGTCGCCGACTACGTAATCGTGGCGACCACCCTCAGCAAGCAGTATTTTTGGGTGCGCGAACTCGCGTTCGGGGACGACGGGTTCTACGACGAGAGCCACGACCTGACCGAGTCCAAGTGGTCGGTCGTCGCCGGACACGACCTGACCGAGCCCAAGTGGTCGGTCGTCGCCGGAAACGACGGGGCGACTCGGTGAAGGTCGAGTGCGTGGTCTCGTGCCTCGTGGTGGTCGAGATCGACGCCGCCGAGAACCACGGCCCCGCGACGATAGAGGCGCTGGCCAAGCACGAGTTCTTCTGCAACATCGCCAAGCTCAACCCGGACGACCTCGCGGTCGAGACACTCGAGCGGGCTGAATGACGAAAGTGGATCTGGAGAACGAGCTGGCCCGGCTCGCCCGTGAGAAGTGGGGCGACAACGCCGTCGAGGCGCTCGTCGGCGCGCTCTCGTCCATAGCGACTGACGGGCAGATGTCGGCCCTCGTGGCCGCCCTGAATGACGGGTCGTACGACGTGGTCGGGGTCAAACGCCCCGATCGTCCTCGCTCACCCGTTCCCTGATCTCGCGCGTCGCGCGAAGTTCGCTGATGTCCGGCCAACCCCCCAGCGATTTGATCGTGCCGGCGATTCGCCCGAGCGCGTTCTCGGTCTTCTGCCACGATTCGCTGTCGGTGTCGACGCGGTTCTTGAATGCCGGGTCGTTGAGCGCGTCGGATATCTTCTTTTCCATGCCGCTTATCCTGTTTTCGAGGAGCCGTATCCGCTCGATCAGCTGGTTTCGCACGATGGAGTCGGGGATGATGAAGTCCTCGCCGGGCGTCTCCGGCTCGGTGTCGAATTTTTTGCCCATACGATGGATGGTAGCCTAATCGCATGAGCGACGCCGTGATAAAGGGGCGCATGACCCTGCATGACGACCATTTCCTTCTCCGGTGGCCCTATGATCGGGACGAGGTCGATTCGATCAAGAGGATCGCGGGCGCGAAGTGGGACAGGGTCAGCCGGGCATGGCGCGTCCCGGTGACCTCCCTGGGCCCGGCGAGGCAGTTCGCGGCCGACATCGGCCTCGTCATCGACCCCGACGTGCTCGTCCTCGACGTCCCGGCCCATAAGAACCCGCTCTCCGGCATGAGGATGGACGGCGATTACATCTATCTGTCGTTCGCGTACGACCCGGTGCGCGTCCGCGAGGTCAAGAAGATACCCGGCGTCACGTTCGACCCGAAAACGAAGGCGTGGAAGGCCCCGATCTCGTCGATTTCCCAATCGATCGCGTGGTCGAAAGCCTTCCGGGTGCATGTCCCGGATGTTTTGGTCGAGGAGGCCGACCGAATCAGGGCCGAAATGGATGCCGCGCTGTCCGAATCGCGCTCGACCGGCGTCGAAATCTCGATCGCCGGGTTCCCGCACCTCATGCCGTACCAGAAAGCCGGGGTCAGGTACGCCGTAAACCGCCGGAAATGCTTCATCGCGGACGAAATGGGGCTCGGGAAGACGCTGCAGGCCATCGCCGCCGTCGAGGAAATCGACAGATCCGGGCCGATTTACCCCATCGTGGTCGTCTGCCCGGCGAATCTCACCCTGAATTGGGCCAAGGAGTACTCGAAATGGCTCCCGGAACGGCGCGTCGCCGTCATTTCCGGCAGGAAGACCTTCCCGGAACACGGGACTTACGACGTCCTGGTCGTCGGATACCCCAATTTGGCCGCATGGCAGGCCCATTTGATCGGTTTCGGCGGCTACGTCTTCGACGAAAGCCACTATCTCAAGACGTACGGGACCCAGCGGACGAAGGCGGCGATCAAAATAGTCCGCCGGGCGGCCGATGGCACGCCGGTTTTGCTGCTTACCGGCACTCCGGTGGCCTCGAGGCCCGCCGAGTACGTGTCCCAGCTCGACATTCTGGGTCGTCTCGACAATTTCGGGGGCCGATGGGGCTTCTACAGGCGCTATTGCGACGCCCATCGCGACAAATTCGGCCAATGGAGGCTCGATGGCCACTCGAACCTCGAGGAGCTCAACTCGACGCTGCGATCGACGTGCTACATCAGGCGCACGAAGGACCAGGTGCTCGAGGAATTGCCCCCGGTGTTCGAATCGGCCATGTATTTCGAGGGATCCCAGCACGGGCAACGGGACTACGAGGCCGCGGAGGCCGATCTGGGCGCCTGGCTCGAGCAAAATGGCCGATCCAACAATGCCCCGGAGCAATTGGCCCGCATATCGGTGCTGCGACGCCTCGCCGCGGAGGCCAAATTGCCGGGCGTGCTCGAGTTGGTCGATGAAATGGTCGCATCCGGGCAAAAAGTCGTCGTCGCGGCCCACCACCGGGACGTCGTCGACGCGATCGCGGCCCGTTACGGGGGCCTGAAGATACAGGGGGGCATGTCGGCGGCCGAAGTCGAGGCCGCGAAGCTCAAATTCCAGAAGAATCCGGTCGAGGAGAGCCCGGTGATAGTTCTCTCGGTGGAGGCGTCGAAGACCGGGCACACCCTGACGGCCGCCCAGGACATAGTTTTCGTCGAGATGCCCTGGACCCCGGCCGACGTGCAACAGACGTACAGCCGCCTGCACCGGATCGGCCAGATCGGGTCGGTCCGCGTGGTCTACGCGCTGCTCGCGGGCAGCATCGACGAGGACATCCATCGCGCGATCTCGCGCAAGGAGGAGATAGTCGCCGGCGCGGTCGACGGCGGCGAGGTGGTCGAGATGGTCAGGCGCCGCGTGGCCAGCCGCCTCAGTTCTTCTCGGCCCTCGTCTTCTTCATGAACTCGTAGAAGGCGTCGAAAATCAGGGTCACGCTCGCCCTGCCGATGTTCGACCTCTCCACCGCCCGAAAATCCGTCTCGTCGAATTTCGGGATGCCCTGGTCGTCGTAGCCGAACCTGCATATCGCCTGCATCTGCTCGCCCGTGGCGAGGTCTATCCCGCTGAACGCGATCAATTCGACCACGCCCGACAGCGGCCCCAACCTCTCGTGCAGCCTCCTGAGGTCGCCGTGCGCATGGGTCATCTCGAACTTGGTCAATTCGGCCTCCGACCCGACGGTCTTGGCGAACGACTCCGCCATGTAGATGAGAATTTGCGGATCCTGCTGCGCGACGAGCGAGAGCATCTTGGGCAGGTAATCCATGGTGCTGCCCTTCGCCTCCATCAGCGCGATGCTCGACTTGTTATCCCACCCGACCCATATCAGCATCGGGAGGAGATCGGCCGGGCCGCCGTTGCGCCGGCAGGCGTCGACTTTCGTGGCCTTGGTGGCCGAGACGTGGTCCCGCAGGTGGTCTGCGAGGGTCACTTGCCGGCCCCCGCTGTCCGGGGCTCGGACACGCGCTCGGACGCGCTCACGGTCTCGGCCAAGAAACCCGCGCCATTGCCCTCGGGGTCGGCCATCGGGATGAAGCCCGTGCCGTCTGTGAACTCGACGACCACGGCGTAGTCCTCGTAGGCGAACTCCCAGCCCATGTCCGCGCACTCGCCCTTGGTGAGCGGGCGGACAAGTTTGATTTTCTTGCCCACGAACGACCCGTAGTCGCGCGCGATGTATTTCTGTCTGTCTGCGTATGTGGTTTCTCTCATGCCTACAGTATGCCCGGGCGGAATCTCTCGGCGCGTCACTTGGTCACCGCCGACGCGATCGCGTCCCGCCCGTTCGCCGTCGCCGCAACGTCGGCCAGCTCGGCATCGGTGAGGTATGCATAGGTACTCTTGCCGGTGGCAAGGCGCTGGTGGAACACGATCCACGTGCCATCGATCGCCTTCTTGGGCTTGCTGGTGATGCCGCACGGCTCGCCGTTGATCAGCACGATGGTGCCGCGCTTCAGCTTGTTTGCGTAGGTGGTTGTCCTCATGCATACAGTATGCCCGGGCGGCATTCATCGGCGCGCCCGAGGATTCCGGCCCGTATAGTTGAGGTATGGCAAAGAAACGCAAGAAACGATACGCATCCGGCAAGCTCGCCGCCCAAGCTGCGGCGGACGACCTGTTCATCGTCGAGAGAACCTACCTCGTCACCTACCGGCCCGACAAGCACCTCGTCTCGGCCACGACGATTCGGTCGATAACCCTCGCCGCGACCACCACCGACCCGGATGACGCCAATGTCCTCACCTACGGCGACCTGATAGAGGAGTTCGGCCTCGAGGTGGCTCGGCATTTCGAGCTCGTCGCCATAGAGGGTGCGCCGATGGATGCCGCTTCTGTACTCTGAACCTATGGACCTCTACGACTTCACCGACTACTGCCAGACTTTCTACGACAAGGCGATCGCGGATTCCATTTACCCGTTCGCCACCGCCGACGAGATACGCGCGGCGGTCCTCGCCCACGTAACCGACCCGAACCCCCCGTTCCCGTTCGACGGGGACAGCACGGATCGCGAGGCGGTCCGTGACCGTATCCTCGCCATGCGCGAGAAGACGGGCGAGGGCGAGGCGGATTGGGCGCTCGCCGTGAATGCCGAGCTCGTCAAGCGGGGCGCGCCGGAATCGGCGCTGATTCACACCATCCTGCCCGACGGCACCATGAGGGTGGTCTGAATGCGCGAGGACTACGAGGGCATGCGCGAGGACTACGAGGATATGCTCGCGACCGAGCACGTGTTGCGGCTGGAATTCGATGCGTCGCGGCTGAGGTTCAAGACGGGCGAGCCCGTGCATGACAAGGCCCCCGACCTGCCAGAGAACGACCGCTAGCAACAGTCCGAATCATCTTGGTTCTGGGCGCACTCGGCCCCGATCGCGGCGTACCCGGCGATGTCGACCCAATGATCCATGTTCGCCGGCGACTCCGCCAACCTCGATATTTTGAGCAGGATCATGAAGGCCGAGACGTCGTGCGGGAATATCCTCGGGTAGCCCCGCGTCTGGATTATCCGCCAGATGTACGATTCCCAGAGGCCGGACGTGCAGGCGAAATCGTCTTGCGGCTCGCCGTAGTCGACATTCCTCGCCTGCGAGATCGCATCCAGCGCCTCGGCCAGCACGGCATTGCGCGTCTTGGTGCGGTCGTCGCCGGCGTCGTCCCGTTTTTTAGTCCTCTTGGTCGGCTTGTTTTTTGCCATGCCCGACACTATACCCGGAACGGGTCGCGGGCTACGGCTTCCGGGCGCAGCGATGGGCGTACTTGGGGCCGTACGTGCAGGGATCCCACGGGTCCCAGCCCGAGTAGGCGTAGAGCAGGCGCCCGGCTTTCAGGTTCGTGAGCGGGTCGAGCAGGGGCTCCTGGGTGCAGATGCCCATCTCCCGGCACACCGCGGCCCACTTGTTCCGCTTGGGGTCGTAGTTCACCCCGTTGATCTGGAGCAGTCCCGTGTCGGAGCGGTGGTTCCACTCGGAGACGCCCGTGATGACGCAGTTCTTGTCGACCTTGTCGCCGCCGCGACGGTTCGGGCAACCGCCCGACTCGCGCAGGATTATCTGACCTAGCTTCCCCCACGTGTTCTCGGGCCAGCCCGCCTTCGCGGCCAGATCGGGCAGCCACGAGATGTCGCCGTGACTGAATTTGGGGCTCGGGGCGGCGGCGATGGTCGTCGTCATCGTGGCCGAGTCGGCCATCCTGACGACCGCCGTCTGCCCCCTGAGATCGAACTCCGTGTCCGACACCGGGATAGCGACCCCCAGCAGGTAGATACCGATGGAAAGCAATATCCCGTTTAGGTTGGCAAGCAAGTTGTCTCCTGGTGGTGGCACGCGGGTTCTAGTAGCGCCGACGCGTTGGTGGTTGGGACTACCTAAATTGTAGCCGATTCGGATGCCCGCCGGGATATTTGTTTCACAAGCGCACAAGCACCCGTGAAGTGTCGGGTTACCGCTTGCGGTTCTCGACGAGGGCCTTCTGGCAAGCCTCGGCTAGGTCTCGGGGCCATAGGTGCTCGCGATCCGCCGAGTTTTTCGGCGACAGCGCCCACTTGAGCCATCTCTCGAAATCCCTGCCCTCGGGCGTCGGGTTCATGCTCGGGTCGATGTACTCGCGGACGAAGTGCGCGAGCCCGGTGAGACCCAGGTTCTGCATCGCGCCGATTATGGAGAGCATTCGCGCCCCCATGTGAACGACGAGTTGGTCGATGTCGTAATCGACGGGTGTCCCCTTGCTTGTTCTCCTGCTCATAAATCTTGATCCTTTATCGTGTCGTGGTTGGGGACGAACTCTATCTCGTCGCCGGTGGCGATCGCAACCGTTTCGCACCTGCGACAGGCGAAGTATTCGATCCCGTTGTGCGGCTCGGATTGGTCCGAGTATTCCCACTCGTGCTGGCAGGTTTGGGCGGCGTTTGTCATGGATTCAGTATGCCCGACGCGAATCCATCGGCGCGTCGCGCGAACACGCGTTCGCCCAGCTCGGTGCGCCCACGAATGCCGATCCCGTACTATCTAATCAGGAGGCGATTATGGGACAAGGTTTCGTATTGGCGAATCTCACGAAGAGGGAGTGTGTCAGTCCACACGACATGGGGCTTGGCTACAAGGTTGGCGAGTTCGGTTCGTTCGGGGACAACGATTTCGATGGGAGTCTCGTTCACTTCGCCCGTGTTCTCACGGCGAAAGACGGCAGGTGGCACGGCGACAGGGTCATGTTCGTGGGGGACTACGGCGACATCTACGAGTTCGTTGGGAAGCCCGAGGCGACTGACGACGACTACAAAGAGATCTACGAGAACTATGCGATGCTCACGGATGAGGCTCGTCAGTTCGCACTGAATTACGCCGATTGGTCAAGGCTTGAGAGGCTGAGACGGGATTGGAAGATGCTTGATGCGATCAGGTCGCACGACTTCGGGGACGGCACCGACATCGACATCTGATTCAGGGGTCGGGGGTCGGGGACCGAGGCCCCGACAGGTGGGCGTCAACATACCCGTGGGGATCCACGGGGTTTATCCTTGCCGAGTAGCCTTCGGCTTCGGCGGTCGCCCCCGATATGCCGAGCGACCCCACTATGAATCCGGCCAGATCCATGTTGCGCTCGTGCATCTCCACTATCTCGCTCTCCCCCAGCTCCGGGATGCCCGAGTCGGTCATCTCCACGTCGCTGAGCAACTCGGCGATGTGCTCGATGAGCCTTATTTTAAGGTCGGATGTGGTGCCCGAATCCGTCGTCATATCTGCTAGTCTACCTACCACTAGAACCTAGCGAAAGGAAATAACCATGAATTTGGCACCAACGACAGTGGTGGGCAACATCACGTCGGATCCGGAACTCGTGTTCCTGCCCAGCGGAACGGCGAAGGTGTCGTTCAGCGTGGCGGTCAACTACGTCTGGTACGACGAGAACAAGGACAAGCAGGAGAAGACGTCGTTCATCAACGTCGTCGCCTGGCGCTTCCTTGCCGAGAACTTCGCGCGAGTCGCGGAGAAGGGAATCGGCGTCATAGTGCAGGGCCGTCTCGAGCAGAGAAGCTGGGACGACAAGGAAACGGGACAGAAGCGCTCGACGACCGAGATAGTCGCCGAGGAGATCGGCATCCTGGCCAGATCAATCGAGAGTTTGCAGCGCCGCAAGGGGCAGGCCCCCGGCGGTGCGGAGAAGTCCAGCGCAACGACGGTTACCCCCCGCCAATCGCGCAGGACCGTGTCGGTCGGGGCGGAGGAAGAACCATTCTGACCTAACCCGGTCGCCGGGCGGCATTGACGTCGGGACCCCATTCACCCCGAGGGCATTTCGGCTCAACCCGCCCGGTCCGGCATCCACAAGGAGGGACATTGGACCCGCACAATGATCTGTTCAATTCTCGCAACCGCTTTGAGAGGAAGATGGACGAGTACAACCACACAATGGAGTTCGTGAGGACCATCGTCCCCCTGATCGTGCTCGCGCTTCAGGTGGCCATACTCATGAGGATCGGCTAGGAGCCCCAGCATGGATGACGCCCAATTGTCTGTCGAGAAGCTGCGCGGCAAGTTCGTCGCCGGGTGGTCCAACCACATACAGGTCGACGAAGGCTGGTACAAGGTGATCGTCGATTGCGACGCGGCCCTGTCCGTGATCGACCCGGGTTACCGCATCTTCCAGATAAAGGAGAAGTTCGGGGGCCTCCGCTACTACGTGCAGGCGTCCGACCCGGCGTTGGTGCCGCGGCTCGAGGCCGCCATCAGGAGGTTCGAGAAGATCGCGTCCAAGACCTGCGAGGCCACCGGCGGGCCCGGGGTCCTGATGCGATCCGCCGGCGGCTGGTTCAAGACGCTCGACCCCGTCTACGCCGCCGAGACGCTGCATTACGCGGGGTACGCGGTGGTCAACTTCGTCAAAGTCCCGTTGCCCAACTTGGACGGGCCGGATCGCGACCGCGACGGCATCGTGCTCGGCAAATGAGCCGGTCGCCCGTGTTCGACGAGCGGCCCGATTTGGCGGAGCTCTACGGCGCGATACTCGACAACTACTACGGCCTTGGCGCGACGCCCCGCACGATGATCGAGGGCCTGGCCGAGGATCTGAGGTACGGGAGGCTGACGTCGGATGAATCGCTGGATTCGCTGGGATGCACGATGGGGGAGATGATCACCACGCTGGGGTTCGTCCTCGGCCACATGGCCCAGTACGCGCCGGATGAGATGGTCGAGGGCTACGACCGCCGCATCGGTCGCGGCCTGCCCTAGGCGTACACCCGCACGACGTCCAGCGGCTTGATTCGCCGGGCGCCGTAGCCGATCCCGGCGCGGTACGTCGCTATGTCGATCAGTTCCGGGCTCGGGCCGATCCTTGTCGCGATCTCGCCCCACCTGCCCGGGTCCGACGGCATCAGCCGCTGGGTGATGCGGCTCTTCGATTGGTAGCCGTCCCACGACATCCGGGCCCATGCCGGCGTCATGCCCGGCCCGGCGATGATCCACTCCTTCATGCCGATGGCGGCCACCGGGGCGAGCGGCCTCGTCTTTGCCCATGCCCCGCGCAGCCTGGCCCACATGTCCGCGGAGATCTCCCCGATCTTCTGGCCCGCGCCCTCCATGCGGGCCCTTATGTCGTCGATCATCTTCTTGGCCCTTTGCCGGGTGACGAGGCGCATCGCGGCGAACTCGGTCGCGATCAGGTTGGCGTAATGGATGCCGTAGGTCGCCAGCGCGTCGCCCAGCCCGCCCTCGATGAAGTGCGTGATCATGTCGAACACGTCCCCGACGCCCGATCCCTCGGCGCTTCCGATGTTGAACTCGAGCTTCCCGATGAGCTCTGCCATTCCGCGCGTGGCCCCGGCGTACGACGAGGCGATGCCGATGAGCTTGAGCCCGTACTTGGTCCACTCGCGGACCTCCGGGTCGGCGACGAACCGGTCGACGAGCTGGTTGATCTCGCCGGCGTTCCTCTCCCACTGCTCCTTGATCTGCTCCCACGTGAGGCCGAGCCTCTGGGCGAGCGTCTGCTGGTCCTTCGGCGTGACCATAGTCCCGAATCGGAGCATCACGGCGTCCGGGAGGTCGGAATCCGTGCCGGCCCCGCGGCCCAGCTTGAGCCGGTCGGCCGCCCTGTCGAGCGGCGAATCCGGCCCGGGATCGAATGCGTCGCCGGTCGACCCGCGTGATGCGAAGCCGTCCGCGCCGACTTCCGCTCCGGGCGTGCCGCGTCTCCCCATGTCGGCGTCGCGGAACTTCCTTCCCTTGTCCGTGAGCACGGAGGAATGCTCCACGCGGCCGCCGTAGACGTGCTCCGCGACCTTGAGCATCTCCGTCGCTATCCCCTTGCGTCGGTGCCGCTCCTCGACGGACACCATGCTGATGTGGTGCCTGTCCCTCTGTGGCTTGCGGCCGCCGATGCGGGTGTGGCCCCTGTCGAGCGTCAGCTGGGCGACCTGCTTGTACTTCCGTCCCGTGTAGACGCTCACGTTGCCTTCGGCATCGACCTCGAACGTGTACTTCTTGCGGCCGATCCTCATCGATTCCCGGTAGATGGGCGCGCCGGGGATCGGGCCTCCGATCTCGTCGCGCTCGCCCTCCGGCACCCGGGCGCCCGCGTTCCTCCCACCCCCGTACCGTTCGGCAAGCGTCTTCGGTGGCTGGGTGTGGTAGTCATCCGGGACGATATCCCGATCGCGCTGCGCCTTGCCCCCGCGCTTCCTCGACCCAAGGTCCGGGAGCAGGGTCGGGGCCGACCCGTCCCACGGCGGCGGCTGCTCTCCGCCGAGCGAAGCGAACCCGTCCCTGTTGACGCCCGAGCGGTATTCGTCGCGGTCGGCATCCTCCTCGTCGAGCCAATCCTCGCCTTCCGGCGGCGTCGACGTACCGAAACCGAAGCTTCCGGGCCTGTCGCCGGGCTTCCTCGGCTCGCGATCGTCGGGCCATTCGTCGCGGACCATGCGGCCGTCGGGGGACGTCGTCCTCTTCCGCCCGTTCGGGAACGTCTGCACCCGCGACCCGTCGGGCAGCGTCTCGTCGGTGACGGGGGCCCACCCGCCCGTCGACGCGAACCCGTCGAGCATCTCCTCCTCGGCGCGGAGCTCGGCGATGCGCCTGCGGCTGCGCTCCGTCGGCTTCTTGCGCACGTAGAGGAAGCCGCCCTCGTCGTCAGTCCCGACCAGGGTGGCGCCGGCGAGGTCGACCTCCTCGATGTTCGCCGGGTCCACTTCCACTTCGCCGGCTTCCCATGCATCGATGTCGCCCGCGCTCACGACGTATCTCCCCGCATCGCCGGGTTCGTGCGTCACCCATGCGGCCTCGAACCCCTTGTCGACGTACTCCTTGTGGCCCTTGAACAGCTTGTTGCCGCGTTCCGTCTCGATCGCGATGTGGTCCTCGACGCTGTTCCACCCGCCCATGGACCCGGAGTCGACGGCCCTGTAGCCCGTGGACCGAGCCTTCACTCCTTCGACACGGGACTTCGGCTCGAGGGTGATTGGTCTTCCCGCGATCTCGTCCGCGACGTCCTGTATCGGCCTCTTCCGTGGTTTGACGGCGCCGGATTTGTCGCCGGGCGTGTCCTCCCTCTGGAACGGGCTCTCCTTGTCCTTGCGTATCTTGTCGACCGCCTTCTCGAGGAAGTCCTTCGATTTCAGGTCTGCGATCACCTTGTCGAACTCGGCCTGGGTCATTGCGGGGAAATCGCCCTCCACGTACAGGTCCTCGCCCTTCACCTTCGCGTCCTTGAGGCCGAAGGCGTTCTGCAGCGCCTTGCCGAGCTCCAGACCGGAACGTATGTCCGTCTGGTAGTTCTTGATGTTCAGCTTCACCCGCACGTCGAGGCCGAGGTCCGCGAGCTTCTGGTTGGCCATCAGCAGTCCCGACCATCGGTGGTGCCCGTCGAGCATGTAGATCTGTGAGCCTGGCTGGCCCGCGGTCAGCGTGGCCCCGAACAGGCCGTTCTTCCTGACGTTGGCGAGATAGTCGTGGTACCTGTCCATCATCTGCTCCGTCACGGTTGCCGGGTTGGCCTTCACCCACTTGGCGGCCGCGTCCAGGTCGATGATCTTGGCCATGTCCTGGAGGACCTCGTTGTCCGTAGCCTTGTACTTCGCCGGGTCTGCGGCTATCGAGCGGAGCTCGGCGATCTTCTCGCGCGCCTTCGCGATGCCTTTCTTGTCGTCGACTTCCAGCTCGAACCTGTGCGCCACCCACTCATCGGTCATTATGGATTCGTCGAGGACGGGTATGGCCTGCCCGTTCTCCGTCAGTATCGTCTCGAGGATCGTCGACGTGGCCCCGTCGGCCATGTTCTCGAGCTTCGAGCCCTGTAGCTGGTTCTGCGCCCCGAGCATCGTCGCCGGGTCAACGAAGCGCGCCTCCTCGACCGTGATGCCCAGCGCCTGCGCTGCCGCATCCTGCAGGCTCCCCGCATCGGCCTCGGAATCGTTCCAATTGACCACGCCCCAGAGCTGTTTGGTGACCAGGTCGTGGTCGGGGTGGTCCGGATTCTTCGCTATGTCGGCGATTATCTGGTTGGTCAGCTTCCCATTCTTGTTCGCCTTCGTTGGGGCGAGCAAGTCCCGAATCCTCTTCTGTGTTGCCTCGTCGAGCTTGCTCAGTTTATCTTCGTCGATCTTGAGTTTCGAGAACTTTATGAGCCCGGCGCGCACGGCCCTGGCCGCGAACGAATCGTCGCCCGTCATGCGGCCGCTGAGCTGGGGCATTTCCTCGCGCTCGATGCCGATGTTCTCGCCGCAGAGCAGGTTGATGTCGGCCTTGTAGTAGAGGCACATGTCGATCTCGAACCGATCCCTGAAGTCCTTTGCGGCCTTCTTCAGTCCCTTCTTGGTGGTCAGGTCGAAGGCCGGCGTGCCGTCGGCTTTCTTTTGCGATTCGGCCCATTGCTTGAACACGCCGGTCTTGAGGAGCTCGTCCGGTTTCTTCTTTATCGCATCGACGTACTCTCGCAGCGCGGTCTGCATGTCGTTGATGCCGTTCTCGAGTATCTTCACCTGGGTCGGGTCATCGTCCCGTACGGTCACATGGAAGCCCATGGCCATGAAGACCTTGCCCATGGTCGCATTGGCAACCTCGATTAGATGCCCGCCGCCGAGTGCGGTGGCGTCCGACAGGACGACGTCGCCCTCTGGGAACTGGTCCGCGAGGAACGCAACGAGCTCTTCCCTCGTCAAGTTCCGGATGTCTTCTGGCCCGAAGCCTTGGTCTGCGAGCTTGTCGAGGATTTTGATGGCATTCTCGGCTGATTGCCGGGTCGCCTCCTCGCGTTCGAGCGAAGTCATCTGGTCCCAGCTCTTCGGGTTGCGCGCGCGCACCCGTGGCTCGCCCGTCGGGCCGCGCGACGCGAAGCCTTCGGCGGGCGTCTCCGGCGGCCGCGATGCCTGCGCCTCCTTGTACTTCTTCACCTTGTAGTCCCAGCCGCGCTTCTGACGTTCGTATTTGTCGAGCCGCTCCTGATACTCCTTGGCTCCCCCGCCCGGAGCGAACAAGTCCCGTCTCACGGGCTTGCCGGAGTTCTCGTGGTCGGCCGCGCGGCGCACGAGCCGGCTGAACGCCTCCCATGACGCCTCGGAGTCCGCGTCGGCCGAGTGCCAGCCGTCGCCCATGTCGTGGCCGAGCCAGGTGGCCAATGGCCCGAGGGACACCGTCTTGTAGCCCTTCTTCGGGTCGACGGGGTGGTCATCGCTGTTTTTGTCGAGCAACGATTGGGCCAGCGCCTGGCTGTCGATGAAGCCGGCCGGGTTCCACCTCGCCGGGTCGAGGCCCGCATCGATCATCGCCTGCCTCATCACGCCGTCGTCGTAGGGGGTGTTCTGGCCGCCGAGCACGAGGTCGTCGAGCGGGCCCATCCACTCGAGCATTTCCTCGAGCGCATCTTTGAGCGACTTTTGTTGGGCGAGCCACTCGTCGGTGACCGGGATCAGCTCGCCCGTGACCGGGTCCTTGTACTTCAGGTTCTCCGCTGACCACACCCGCCCCGTTTCCGGGTCCTTCCACATCGGCCTGCCCGGGTTGACGTGCGTCGACCATCGCCGGGTGACCTTGCCGTCGATGATCTCGACGAGGCCGATTTGCGCCGGCGAGCCGGGATGCATCATCTCCTTGAACTCGCTCTCCTCGATGCCCGTGGTCTCGAAGTCGACGAACACGAAGCGCCCCTTGCCCAGCCGCGCGGCCACCTCCTCCCATGATTCCGCGCCCTCGAAGATCTCCGCGGCTTTGCCCGTGAACACCTGCACCGGCTTGCGCGGCGGCTTGCCGGGCTTCATCGCGATCTCGTCCGCGCCGGTCTCCGGGTTCTGGACGCGCTTGGGCATCGACACCCGGTCGAGCCGGAACATGCGTTCCTCGCTGTTGCGAAGCGCATCGTTGCCCTTCATGTACCAAAGGCCGTTCTTCTCGAACACCTCGGTCACCTCGACCTCCCTGGTCTCCCCGTTGTAGTCGAAGAACACCTTCTTGCCGGACGCCTTCGCCGCCTCGAACTCGGCCGCGGCGGCCCGTGCGTACTCCGGCGTCCCCGGAGTCCCGTCTATCTGCCGCGCGTCGTGGTGGTCGGTCCCGATGGATGCGAACCCATCCGTCTCGATCTGGGTCCGCCTCGCGCGCATGGGCGCGCGCGCCGACGGGTACGCGGTGCGGGCGTGGTCGACGACCATCTCGTGCAGGTCCTTGTCCGGCGCGATGCCCTCGTAGCCCGGCGAGACGTCGACGTTGGTTATTTCCGGCAGCCCGTCGCGGCCCTCGACGACGCTCGCCGTGGCCACCGTGCGCCCGTCGATGTCGACGGAGAACGTGTCCCCCTCCTGCCGGAGCATGAACTTGCGCCCCTTGTGCTCGAAGGACACGTCGTCGAAGGCGGCCAGTCCCGTTCGCAGTTTGGCATCGATCATCGTCTCGAGCACATCCGGCACGCCGTCGCGGCTGCGCCTTGCGCTGGCCTCGTTGACCGGCTTGAGCATGTTCTCCCTGGTCCTGATCCACAGCTCGCCGAACCGGTCGGTGAGCATCTCGTCCGCCGACGGCGGCATTCCGGGTGTTCGCCCGGCGAAGACCGGGTCGCGCTCCGGGAGCCCGGCTATCGACCGGGCGAGTTTGCTCGCTTCGGGGCTGAGCATCGCCTCCTGGTCGCGGCTGCCCGAGAGCACGGCGGCTATCAACTCCGCGAAGAACTCCCTCTCGTTCGATTGTCCGTACGTCGTCGCTATGTGCTCCGCCCGCGTGGCCTCGTTGAGGGCTTCCTCTCGCCCGCCCATGCGCTCGAGCGCGTCCTCGTCGCCGGCGCTCGCCAGCATCTCGTCCCGTTCCAGCGACAGCAGGTCGACGTGGTGGGCGAACTCGTGCAGCAACGTGGCCTCGTACGACGGGCCGCCCACGAGGTAGTCGCCCTTCTCCGGCACGAACGAATGGTCGTACCGCTTGCCGTCGATGAAGGAGTTGAGCCCGTCGCGGGCGACGTTTATGCCGCGGGTCATCGTCGAGTAGCCACCCGCGAGGTTGTTCCTGATCTTGTCCATCGTCCCGTCCTGCTCTAACCCATCGATCGCGTCGCGCAGGAACCCGAAGCGCGGGTCGTCGAGGCCGCCGATCGTGTCGAAGCCAATCTCTGCCGCGTCGAACAGCGCCTGTATCTGGGGCCCGGACATCTGCTTGCGGCCGCTCACGACCTCCCCGAGCAGGTTATTTATGATGAACTCGCGCGCCGCCCGATCCTGGTAGTCCCGCGACATCGTCGTCACCGGCGGGATGCCGAACCGCTCCGCGATCTCGCGCATGCGCGGGAAGGCGTCGAGCGTCGCCCGTAGGGCCTGCCGGTTCGCATCGACCGTCGCCGGGTCGAAGTCCGGCATGCCGGTGTCGAGCGTTCGCGACGCCTCGAGGAGGTTGTCGGCGAATTCCGAGCCCCAGCGTCGCGGCGGCTTCGGGTTGTCCGGGTCGCTCAGGTCGATCTTGCGGTACTCCTCGTACCTCAGGCCCATCTTCTCGAAGTAGGCGTCCCACAGCATGAGCTTGTAGTCCCGTCGGTCGGTCGGCACGGCGAGGTCGATCTTCTGGTCCGTCGTGGTGTTCCGGAACATCTCGCGGCGCGAGAACTCGCCCTTGCCCTTCTTCATCCGCCCGGTGCGGAAGTCCGAGTACGACTTGGGCGAAGTCCCGTCCGGCCCCTTGGACGCGAACCCGTCCCACGGCGGCGGCTGCGGGATGTCGGCATCGATGTCGGCCTCGCCGGGCAAGGCCGGGGGCTTCTCGGTCGAGACTCGCGCCTCCGCGTCGCCCAGCATCATCTGCATCTGCTCGATCATCGTGTCGTTGAGCAGGGCGCGGAACTCCGGGTTCGACGATGTGTACGCCGTGAATGCCTCGGCGAACATCTCCCTCGGGGTGAACCAGGCGTACGCGGCGTCGACCTGGCCGATCTCGGCGGACGGCGGCGGCCACGGGTTGGCCAGCGCCCGCTGGTGCTCGCGCCACAGGTCGGCCCGCCCGAGGACCGCGTAGAACTGATTCCAATCGGATTTGGCGTAGGCCTCGATCAGCCTCGCCCTCACGCCGGTTATCTCGCCCCTGTGCACCCTCTCCCACAGCTGGTCGTGGATCGAGTGGCCGACCTCGTGCCGGATGACGTGCATGTCGCTGCGGCTGACGTGGGTGCGGTTGACGCTCACCGGCGCCTTCCCGGTGTACTTGGCGATCTCGGCCGCCGATGTCGCCTCCATCGGGCTGTCCGGCGCGCCGCGCTCGTCCCCGCCGATCATGTCGATGATCACCCTCGGCGGCCACCACTTGTCGTCGACGCTCCCGTCCGGCGTGAAGCCGCCGAAGAGGACCCCCCTCACGTCCTTGTCGCCGGCCAGCCTGAGGTCGGTCTGGCTGAAGTAGATGTTCGCGCTCCCGTGCCTGCGCAGCATCTCGGCGAACGCCGGGTTCTCGATGATGTTCCGCAGGATCAGGGCCGCCTCCTCGGTCGTGGCCTTGCGCACGTTCAGGGCGACGTCGATCTCGTCCCTCCATTCGGGGCTCATCCTGTCCCAGCGCTTCGGGTCGTCCTTGAGGTCCTGCAGCTTCCTGACCATCTTCCCGACGCGGTCATCCCCGTCGAGCGTCCCCGTGACGGCCGCCGTCAGCTCGTAGGGGTCGTCGATGTCGCCGAGCCGCGAGTCCCGTTCGGCGTTGATCACCATCGTCGCGCCCCTCGAGGCGAAGCCGTCCGGGACGATCTCCCTGCGCACGCGGGGGGGCAGGATGCTCTCGCGCGGGTCCTTGCCGGACGGCAACTCGAGCGCGTCGTTGATGAGCTCCCTCATGCCCGGGCTCACGAGGTCCGCGTTGCGTCCGCCGTGCCCGAAGATCGCGGCTATCGCCTCGGCGAACGCCTCGCCGGGCGAGCTCTCGCCGTACGCGGTCGCGACGTGCGGGATCTCGTCCGGCACGTCCTGGAACTTGCTCAGCGTGAGGCCGCGCACGCCGGCCACGCTCTCCTTGCGGTTTATCGTGTACTTCTCGTACCACTCGGGGTGGCCCATCTCCTTGAACGTCTCCTTCCAATTCGCGCCGGCGGCGAACCGGAACGCCTGCCACCTCGCGGTGCGCTCCCTCTCGTCGTCCCACGTCATCGTCTGCTTCAGCATGTCGGCGATGTAGTGGCCGTACTCGTGTATGAGGAGCGATTCGGGACTGTTCGACGTCGTCCAGCGGTCGGTCCTGCCGCTCCCGACCTCGTTGTCGATGATGCTCGTCATGAACCACTTCTTCAGGCCCCTGCTCAAGTTGTCGATGCGGCCCTGCGACTTCACCCTGCCGTACTTGTCGAGGGACATGCCGACCGCCGACGCGTAGAAGCCTGAGGCCATGTGCGAGGGGTCCATGTCCCCCCCGTACATGGTGATCGGCGGCATGCCGTGCTTGTCGACGAGCGCCCTGAATTCCGGGTTCGTGGTGAGGACGTGCTCGACGAGCGCCCTGTTCTTGGCGACCTTCTTGGGGTCGAAGTCGAACGCGTTCTCGACGAGCATCCTGAATGCGGCGACCCTGTCGGTCTTTTTGAGTTTCTTGAACTCGTCGGCCTTCTCGATGGAGAGCATCCACACCAAGTCGCTCTCGATGAAGTCCTCGAGTCGCCGGGCGATGTCCGCCCTCTGGGCGGGCGTCATGTCGGCCGAGAGTCGCGGCAGGTCGGGGTTGCCGATCATCATCCTCTCGTATATGAGGCCTGCCCACGCCTCGAAACTGTTCGGCACCGCGTCCTTCGCTATGTCGGCCGCCGACATGCCTGAGTGCCGGCGCTGGTACTCCCTCGACCTCGACTTCTGCGTCCTGGCCGCCTTCGACAGGATGCTCGCGGCTCGCTGCGCGGCCGATGCGACCGCCTTGATGACGGCGGGCCTCTCGAACGGCGAGCCGTCCTGCACCAAGCCGTCGCCGTCGCCGTCTACGGCGTCGGGGTCGAACGTCTGCGCGACCGCGCCCAGCCTGGCTTTGGTGGACAGTTGCTGGGCGACTAGTACGCCCCTGCGAGTTCGAGCATGAACTCGTCGGCATTCCAGGGCCATGGCCGCCTGCGGCATCGGGTCGAGCGCCTTGTTCTGGGGTATCTCTACGGGGGTCATGCTGTATATATTGTGGCACGATGCCTCGTTCTGCGGTGTTAGTAGTCCCGATTATCGGGGGTTCCGGGTAAGAAAAATAAGGCCCTCGTTTCCCTGCTACGAGGTGGCCTTTTTTCATTTCGTGCTTTGGAAATTTTGGGGTCGGATTTTTGGAGGTGGCCTTTTTTCATTTCGTGCTTTGGAAAAAATTTTTGGACTTCTCACGAGGTCGGGTTTTTTACGGACGGACTTTTACGAGAAGGGGGTTTTTTACGGACGGACTTTTACGAGAAGGGGGTTTTTGGGATCGGACTTTTTTGAGAAGGGGGTTTTCGGGGGTGGTGTT